>Ga0194112_10009443_pt1 | contig 12418 bp, 9 predicted proteins | sample TA2MahC400mmetaG_FD_146191 | JGI IMG/M metagenome (GOLD analysis project Ga0194112, IMG submission 146191) | Freshwater microbial communities from Lake Tanganyika, Tanzania - TA2015016 Mahale Deep Cast 400m | ecosystem: Environmental > Aquatic > Freshwater > Lake | place: Tanzania: Lake...
CCGTCAATCGCCGGCGCCGCCTCCAGCCGCGGGCAGGGATAGACCTTGATCGGATACTCATCGGCGCTGCAGTGCGCAGTCATGAACAGAGCAACGAGCCCGACATAGAGGACACAGAGACTCCAGGAGTCTTTCCGGGCATCCATGTCCCTCTCCCCAAGGGAGAGGGGGAAGAGGGGGCGGAATGCGTCTCATCGGGTGGCCTCCTTCACGGGAGCAGAAAAAGACTCCCGGAGTCTTTTTCTGCGTCGTAACATATTGCTGCCACAGCAGTTGCGCTTGCGAAAAAGACTCCCGGAGTCTTTTTTTCGCGGAAGGAGGTCTGGACGTCCATCAGCTTGGGCTTGTTGTAGAGCGTGAAGCCGCTCACAAGGGGCGCCTTGGCCCAGCAGGGGTCGTCGAGCTGCCCGTCAATCGCCGGCGCCGCCTCCAGCCGCGGGCAGGGATAGACCTTGATCGGATACTCATCGGCGCTGCAGTGCGCAGTCATGAACAGAGCAACGAGCCCGACATAGAGGACACAGAGACTCCAGGGGTCTTTCCGGGCATCCATGTCCCTCTCCCTCGGGGAGAGGGGAGGGTGAGGGTGCCTTTGCCCGCCTTTCAGCCCAAGCGCGGACGAAGCACCCTCACCCCAACCCTCTCCCCAAGGGAGAGGGGGAAGAGGGGGCGGAATGCGTCTCATCGGGTGGCCTCCTTCACGGCGAGGGGGACGGACTCGGCCTGGTCGGTGAAGAGGTCAATCAGACGAATCTCCCACTTGCCGGGAGGGTCGTTGAAGGCGATGGGAAGGGTCACGTCCTTTGGCTCCTTGCCCACGAGGATCACCTGAGCCAGCCATTCGGCTGGCTTGCCGCCGGGGGTCGAGGCCCGGAGGCGGAGCGCGTGGAGGCCGGCGGCGTCGGGCACTTCGAGCCGCAGGCGCGCCTGCTCGCCCGGCGCGACCTCAGCCCTGGCGAGCGATGCCTTTGCACGGGGCAGTTCCCTGGGCGAGAGGACGAAGAAGCTCGCCCGCGACGCGAGGAGGCGGGTGGCGAACGTCTTCTGCTGGCCGAGAGCCTTCCTGTTGCGTAGGTCGTAGACGAATCGCGGCTCGGCCAGCTCGACCTGCACATCCTCGTCCTCGCCCCGCTCGCGCCAGAGGGCGACGATTTCGAGGTCGCCATTGCGCCAGCGGACGGTTTCGAGGTCGTGGGTGCGTTGGCCCTTCGTTTTGGCAACGACCCCCGGCTTCGCTCCGACGATGCGGAAGAGCTCGGCCAGCAGGCCCGCGGCAGCCTCGTTCCCGTCAGCCTTGTAGAACGCGGGATAGGAAACCATCGGCAGGTTCATGAGCACCACTTGGCCCTTGCCAACCTCCTTTCCCTTGTGGGCGATCATCAGCGGCGTCTCGCCGCAGCGGCCGCCGAGGTCCACTCGGGTCGCCGGCTCGATGCTGGGGTCGTAGGCGGCGTCGAAGCTGAACTCGAAGCCCTCAATCTTCACCTCGGCCTTGCCTTTGACGGCCGGGCCGCGGCCTGTGCGGCGGATACCGAACAGCTTGTCGAGGCAGCCCTCGGCGAGCGGCTTGCAGTGGCCGTCGTAGATGCCGGGCCGCACGTCGGCGATCACAGCTCCACCGCCCTCGGCGAACTGGCGGATGACCTCCGCCTCCTTCGGGCCGATCGCCTCGGCGCGCGAGAGGATGAGCACCTTGAATCGCTTGGCGTCGAACTCTCCGAGGCGGAGTTGGCGGTCGGTGACGTAGGAGAAGTTCAGCCCCAAGTCGCGGATGGCGCGGTGCCAGGCGACGTGGTTCTGCTCGACGCCGTCGTAGCTCCCGTCGAGCTGGGCCGCATAGCACGAGGGGTGTGAGAAGAGGATGGCGATGCCGTCGTCCTGCCGCTCGGAGTGCAAGAGCAGATCGCCCAACCCGTCGCGGACGATCTGCGTGTCGGCGATGATCTCCTTCGTCGCGGGCCACGGCCCCAGGTGGGGCGCGAGCCAGCCGTGGAACCGGCCGATGCAGTCCCACCGCCACCACCACACGCTGTCGCAGCCGCGGGTGACCATTCGCCAGTACTTCGAGAGGAGCGACGGGGCGTCCTTCGTGTAGCCCATCCAGTTAGCGCGCGGGAAGTCGCGCGGGGCAATCGAGCGGAGCACCTCGTCGGCCGTGCCTGGGTAGGGGGACCAGAACTCCAACTCGCGGACGAAGAGATCGAGGTCGTCACCCGCGGCGAAGCGGCCCGCTCCCTCGAAGCCCGTGCGCGACTGCGGGTCAATCGCCCGGTAGGCGGCGGCGAACTTCTTGCAGAACTGGACGTAGTTCCAGGAGCGGAATGCCTCGCGGTCGAACCAGCGGGGGTAGTTCTTCTGCCGCTTCGCTTCGGCCTCGGTGTTGTCGTCGGGCTTGAGGAGCTCGACCTCGTCGAAGCTCTTGTAAGCGCTGCCCCAGGAGGCATTGAGCGCCTCGATGCTGCCGTACTCCTTGGCGAGATACTGACGGTAGGCCCTGAGGCAGTGGGGGCTGGTGCAGGAGCCGCGAACGTCGTTCTCGTCGCCGAGCGAGTAGACGAAGACCCCGTGCTGGCGCGCCTCCCGGTACTTCTCGGCGAGGGCATTCACGTGGGCCGTCACCTTGGCCTCGTCGTTCCAGCAGAAGGGCTTCATCACGCCGTCCTTGTCGTGCGTCTCCTGGATGCGGGTGGTGTAGGGCACCCAGGCGGTGTCGTGGGCCGCAACGATGGGGGGCGGTGTGCCGCCTTTGAGCTGAAGCGTCATCCCCAGCCGGGCAAGGCTCTCCTCGGCGTAGGGCGCGAGCGAGCCGGTCGGCACGTCCCAGATGAGGAAGTTGAACTGCCCGCGATGCCGCTTCACCACGTTGAACCAGGCATGGGCGCTGGCAGTCTCGCCCCCGCCATAGCACCGCACGGCCTCGACCCGAACCAACATCGGGAACCAGGGCTCGACGGGGAACTCGAACGCAAGCTGGCCCGCGGCCAGCCGACGGCGCATCAGGATACGGTTGCGGCGGTCGCACAGACGGACTTCGACCCACTCCTTGTTCCCGAGGTCCGCCTGGAGCGAGACGGTGCCGCGGAGCGTGTCGCTTACCTCGCCCCATGGGGTGTGCAACTCCACGGACTTGACCCCGTGGTCCGAGACGATCTTGAACCGCGCTGCCGCCCAGGCCTCGACGCCCTTCCCTCCTCGCGCGATGATTTCAAGGTAGTAGTCGTCGGCGCGGAGCTTCGGGAGCTCGTTCATGACCTCCCCTTCCGCATCCGCGGACTTCACCTCCCAATAAGGGAGCCACCAGCCCTGGCGGGAGCGAATGGAAATCTCGATGCTGAGTTCCGTGCGGCGTGGGTTCCGCCACGAGCAGCCAACGGCCTTCTGCGGCAGACGGTCGCGGTCCAGCTGGGGGGCCTCGATGCGGGCACGAAGCTCGATCTGCGGCTCCTTGCCCGCCGCCCAGAGGATTGCGCGACCGAGGCGCTCCTGCCAATGGTCATATTCCGTCTCCCAGCCGACGCCGTAGGGGATGTCGGGCGGCTTGGGAAGCTCGACGCCCCTACCCTTACCCACCTGATATGCCCCCGCGACGCCGGCGGGAGCCAGAAAGGGCGGAAGCTCCTTGAGGCGCCGCTCGGCCTTGAGAATCCGCTTGTCGGCGACGCCGACAAGGACAATGCCTGCGCCATCGGTGACGGGCTTGAGGACCTTGAACTGCATCTCGCTGCTGAGGTTGGCCGGCGGGATGCCGAGGAAGACGTAAGCGTCGTACGGCTTCTCGGCGAGGCGGAGCATGCGGGCCACGCCCAGGTCGCCCCCGTGCCAGCCCTGCTTGTTGCTGTCCACGATCTGCGCCCAGAAGACCGCATCCACGTCCACATCGAAGCGTTGCTTCAGCTCGACCCCCTCGCGGGGCGTGGTGCCGCGGCCGTTGCAGAACATCAGCACGCGGAGCCTGCCGCGGGCATAGGGCCTGGCCCACTTCGTGTGTGGCGTCTCGAACTCCATGGACATCTCGTGGTCCAGCTCCAGCTCCGCCGCGTCCTGCGCCGCGGCAGCGAAGCAGCCAAGAAGGAACAGGAGCACTCCGAGCGGCTTCATGGCTTCCCCCTTTCCCCTACGGCCATCATGGGGCTCAGGGCACGCGGGACGCGGCACGCGGCACGCATCATGCGCCGCCCACCCGCACCAGAACCTTGAGGCCGACCTTTTGCTTCATGATCTCGATGCCGTCGAGGATGCGGCCGAGGGGCACCTCGTGGGTGATGAGCTTGTCGGGGTCCACGGCGCCGCATTCGAGGAGGCGGAGGGCCTCGCGGCCCTGGGCGGCGGTGGAGTCGGAGGAGCCCACGACCGAAATCTGGCCGTAGTGGACGACGCGGCTGTCGAGCGTGATGTCAGATGCGCCTTTGGGGAGGCTTGCGAAGAGGCTCACGACGCCGCCCTTGGCGGCCAGGTGGACCGATTGCTCCTGAGCCGCGCGGTCGGGGGCGCACACGAGCACGCGGTCGGCTCCTCGCCCCTCGGTGAGCGCCTTCACGCGGGCAACCACGTCCTCCTCGTCGGAGCAGATGACCGCGTTCACGTCGAAGCCTGCGGCCAGCTCGCAGCGGGCCTTCGAGCGCTGGACGGCGATGACCCTCGCCGCGCCGCGGGCGCGGGCGACCTGGATGTGCATGCAGCCGAGCGGTCCGGCGCCCACGACGGCCACGCTCATCCCCTGGCCCACCTGCGCGATCTCCTGGGCGTTGACCACGCAGCTCAGCGGCTCGGTGAGCGCCGCGGCGCGGCTCGATAGCCCGTCGGGCACCTTGAGCACGTTGCCCATGCGAATGGCGTGAGCGGCGATGGGGATGAGTTCGGCGAATGCCCCTTGATAGGCCGCGCCCACGCAGTTGGCAGTGGGGCACAGGTTGGGCAGGCCGTGCTGGCACAGGTAGCAGGCGCCGCAGGGCACCGTCGTCGCCATCGTCACGCGGTCGCCGACGCGGAAGTCGCCCGCCGCGCCGCTGGCCTCCACCACTGCCGCCACGAACTCATGGCCGAGGATGGAGCCTGGCGGGAAGCGGGGGTTCTCGGTGAAGAAGAGCTTGTAGTCGGTGCCACAGATGCCGCAGCACTGCACGCGGCCCAGCAGCCCGCCCGGCTCGGGCCGCGGGTCCGGCACCTCCATCAGCTCGAAGCGCCCCGGCCCGCCGTAGACAACCGCCTTCATCGCCATCCCCCAAACGGAGTGTCAGAATGGCCCCTGGGGATTCTACGCCGATGGCCCCGTGGGGTCAAGGCGGGGCGAGCGGGAAACGGGGCTTGACTGGCGGGCGGGTTTCTGGATAATGGGTGTTTGCGGATGCGCGAGGGCGCGACCACCACAGAGCCTGTAGGAGACCGCGGGATGCGCGTGATTGTGGCCAAGACGCTCGAGGAGATGGGGAAGGAGGCAGGGGCCATCGTGGCCGAGGGGATGCGCGCGAAGCCGCACTACGTGCTGGGCCTCGCGACGGGGGACACCCCGAAGCCGCTCTACCGCGAGCTGATCCGCCTCCACAAGGAGGAAGACCTGGATTTCTCGACCACCGTGTCGTTCAACCTCGATGAGTACATCGGGCTGCCCGCGACGCACGACCAGAGCTATCGGTACTTCATGGACCACGAGCTGTTCAACCACGTGAACATCGTCAAGGCCAACACCCACGTGCCCGATGGGATGACGGACGACGTGGAGACGCACTGCCTGGTGTACGAGGCGACGATCGAGGACGTGGGGGGGATTGACTGCCAGGTGCTGGGGATTGGGCGGAACGGCCACATCGGGTTCAACGAGCCGGGGTCGTCGCTGGCCTCGCGGACGCGCGCGGTGGACCTGACGGAGAGCACAATCGAGGCGAACGCGCCGCACTTCCCCAACCCCGAGGACATGCCGCGGCGCGCCATCACGATGGGCATCGGCACTATCCTGGAATCCGAGAAGATCATCATGCTCGCCTGCGGCCCCAAGAAGGCCGCAGCCGTTGCCGCTGCGCTCGAAGGGCCGGTCTGCGTCAAGTGTCCGGCCAGCGCCCTCCAGCTCCATCCTGACGTGACGTTCGTCGTCACCGAAGACGCAGCGACGGGCCTGACGCTGAAGTTCCGGCGCTGAGCCGACGGACGGGCCGGCCATGGAAATGGATGTCGCCCAGCGCTTCCGGGCGCTCGCACGCGAGGACCCGAAACGCATCGTGTTCCCCGAGGGCAGCGACCTCCGCGTCCTGGAGGCCGCCGCCGTCTGCGCTCGCGAGCGCATCTGCGACCCCATCGTCCTCGGCCACGGGGACGAGTTGCGCGCCGCCGCCCAGCGCGCGGGCCTGGCCCTCGACGGCGTCGAGCTGCGCGACCCCGCCGAACAGCTCGCGCTCGACCGCTATGCCCAGGCATACCACAAGCGGCGGCCCAACGTGGATGAGGCGACGGCTCACCGCGTGCTGCGGCGGAACCTGCTCTTTGGCGCGATGATCGTGAGCACGGGGGGCGCCGACGGCCTTGTCGCCGGCGCCACGTGCCCCAGCGCCCGCGTCATCGAGGCAGGCGGTCTCGCACTTGGCCTCGCTCCTGGCGTCTCCGTGCCGTCGAGCATCTTCGTCATGGTGCTGCCGGACTCCTGGCCCCCCGAGGAGCGGGTGCTGGTCTACGCGGACGCGAGCGTGAACGTGGACCCGACGGCGGAGCAGTTGGCCGACATCGCCGTGACCTCGGCCCGCACGGCGCAGCGGACGCTCGGCATCGAGCCGCGAGTCGCCCTTCTCTCCTGCTCGACCAAGGGCAGCGCCGTCCACCCCCGCATCGAGCGGGTGGTGGAGGCCACGCGAATCGCCCAGCGAAAGGCGCCCGACCTTGTGATTGACGGCGAACTCCAGGTTGACTCGGCTCTGGTGCCGCGCGTGGCAGAGTACAAGTGCCCGGCGAGCCGGATCGCGGGGCGGGCGAACGTGCTGATCTTCCCGGACCTCGATTCGGCGAACATCGCCTACAAGCTCACGCAGTACCACGGCAGGGCTAGGGCCTACGGCCCGCTCCTCCAGGGCTTCGCAAAGCCCATCTCGGACCTCTCGCGCGGCGCCACCGCCGACGATATCGTCACCGTCGCCGCGTTCATCGCGGTGTCAGCCCAAGCCCGGCACTGAGAGGAAGAACCGATCGGACTGATCCGACGGATCGGTCTGATCCGTCCCATCGAACAGGCCCGCCTTGCGAGGCCCGGCATGAATGTCCTGGTGATCAACTGCGGCTCCTCCTCGGTGAAGTACCAGCTCTTCGACATGGCCGATGAAAGCCTGCTGGCGAAGGGCATCGTCGAGAAGATCGGCGAGGGCGTCTCGATTGTCAAGCACGCCGCACGCGGGCAGGAGGTCCGCTACGAGGCCGCCATCGCCAACCACGAACAGGCATTCGACCATATCCGCAAGGCGCTCATGGACCCCACGACAGGCGTCCTCCGCTCAGCCGACGACCTCGACGCCATCGGCCACCGCGTGGTCCACGGCGGCGAAGCCTTCGTGCAGTCCACCCTCATTGACGACAAGGTCATCGCCACGCTCGAGGAGTACTCGGCCCTCGCCCCGCTCCACAACCCGCCCAACCTGGTCGGCATACGCTGCGCCGCCAAGGCGTTCCCAGGCAAGCCACACGTGGGCGTCTTCGACACGGCGTTCCACCAGACGATGCCGAAGCACGCCTTCGTCTACGCCTTGCCCTACGAGCTCTACCAGAGGGGCCGCATCCGCCGCTACGGCTTCCACGGCACCTCCCACCGCTTCGTCACGATGCGCGCCGCCGAGTTCCTCGGCATCCCGCTCGACCGCTTCAACGCCATCACCTGCCACCTCGGCAACGGGTGCAGCATGGCCGCCGTGGCGGGCGGCCGCTCCGTGGACACTACGATGGGCCTCACGCCCCTCGAGGGCCTGGTCATGGGCACCCGCAGCGGCGACATAGACCCCGCCATCGTCTTCCACCTCGCCCGCAGCAATGGGTGGACACTCGACGCCATTGACGCCCTTCTGAACAAGAAGAGCGGCCTGCTGGGCCTCTCTGGCCTGAGCAACGACTGCCGCACCCTCGTCGAGGCCGCGCCCACGAACGAGCGGGCGAAGCTTGCCCTCGACGTCTTCTGCTACCGCATCCGCAAGTACATCGGCGCCTACCTGGCCGCCCTGGGGCGGGCCGACGCCGTCATCTTCACAGGCGGCATCGGCGAAAACAGCGTCCCACTCCGCCGCCAAATCCTCGAGGGCCTCGACGCTCTCGGCATCGAACTCGACCCCGCGGCCAACGAAGTCCGCGGCCGCGAAGCCATCATCACCAGGCCATCCTCGCGCATCCGCGCCCTCGTCGTCCCAACGAACGAGGAGCTGCTCATAGCCAGGGACACGCTGGCGATTGCGGGAAAACAGGGCTGACCCAGAATCGTCGTCGTCCTCGTCGTCGTCGTCGTTCTCGAACTCTTAGGGCTTACAGGATTCGACAACGACGACGAGGACGACGACGAGGACGAGGCGAGAGAGAGAAGGAGCACTGTTCTATGCGCCTCATCATCTACGAGGACGAGACGTTCGACAACTTCTCTCCGCTCACGCTCCTGCGGGCGACGTTCGAGCTGCGCTGCGGGGCGACCACGCTGGCCGAAAAGCTCCAGCGCATCGCCCCGTGGGCGCCCGTGGCCTACTTCGCCCGCGAGGCGCTCGCCCCGGTACTCCGCGAGCGGCTGGACGCGCCGGTGAATGACCCGGCCAGCCTCCGGGGTGACGACCTGCTCCTCGTGAACGGCCGCCTCCTGCTCCTCGATGCCGCTCAGTTCCCCGTCGGCGGCCCCGACGAGGTCCTGGCCTGCGGCGGCACCGTCATCGGCGCCCGCGTCAGCCAGGCCGTCGCCGAAGCCGCCGCCGCGGATGCCCCGGCCGAACTCATCGCCGCCCTGGGAGCCGCCGTGCCTACCCGGCAGGTGACCGGCACCGTCGTCTCCTACATGTGGGAGCTCATCCACCACAACCCCGTCGCCATCGTGGCCGACTTCAAGGCCGCCGGCCACGCAGGCATCGTCGGCACCTTCTCCGACCACGCCACCGTCTGGGGCAGCAAGGAGCAGGTCTACGTCGCCCCCACCGCCGAGGTCCACCCCTTCGTGTGCATTGACACCAAGGGCGGCCCCGTGACGATTGACGAAGGGGTGGTCATCCACCCCCACACCCGCATTGAAGGCCCCTGCTACATCGGCCGCGGCACCATCATCGTGGGCGGCAAGATCCGCGAAGGCTGCTCCTTCGGCCCCGTCTGCCGCGTCGGCGGCGAGGTCGAGGAGTCCATCATCCATGGCTACTCGAACAAGTACCACGACGGCTTCCTCGGCCACGCCTACGTGTGCGAATGGGTCAACCTCGGCGCCCTCACGACCAACAGCGACCTGAAGAACGACTACTCGACGGTGGACGTGTACCTCAAGGGCGAGCTGACCGACACCGGCGACACCAAGGTGGGCTGCTTCATCGGCGACCACACCAAGACCAGCATCGGCACCATCCTCAACACCGGCACCGTCGTCGGCGTCATGTGCAACGTCATGGCCACGGGCAGCGTCAGCCCCAAGTTCATCCCCTCCTTCGTCACCTTCCTCAACGGCAAGTTCATCAACATCGCCTTCAGGGCCACAATGGCCACTGCCCGCACGGCCATGAGCCGCCGCAAGCGCACCCTGAGCGACGCCGAGGCCGCCCTGCTCGACGCCGCCCGCGCGCTTACCAAGCCCGAGCGCGACAAGTGCATCCGCCGCTCCCGCGACCACGGCCCGGCCGACTGACCCGTTCGACCCTTTGCCTTTTGCCCTTTGCCTTTTGACTTTCCACAAAGGAGGCTCCTATGAGCGACGTGGCGGAACGCGTGCGGAAAGTGACCGCACGCCTCCTCAAGGTGAAGCCCGACGACGTGAAGCCATCGAGCCACTTCGTCCGCGACCTCGGCGCCGAATCCATCCAGAGCATCGAGCTCGTCGCAGCCTTCGAAGAGGAGTTCGACATCGAGATGGACCAGGACGAGGCCCTCGCCGTCCAAACCGTCGGCGACGCCGTGACCTTCATCGAAAAGGTCATCGCCGAGCAGCACGCGTGAGCCTGGGCGGGGATCCCTTCGCTCTGAAGATGTGGGTCCCCGTCCCCTCGTGCTCGTCGTCGTCCTCGTCGTCGTCGTCGAACATCTTGGCCCTCTCGACGACGAGGACGACGACGACAACGACGACGATTGTCGGTCCCAAGACCGGGGCACAGCCTCCAGAATGCTGCTGGACATCGGACCGGACTCGGTGTACCCTTACTAGGGAGCGCCGAGCCCGGGCGCTCCCGCTCGGTGACGGCAACGGGCCTCCCAACGGATTGCCTGCGGAGCGGCGAGCGTGGAGACTGACGACACGACGTGGCGGCTGGGCGACGTGCTGGTCGCCGCCGGCCTTCTCAGCCCCGCCCAAGTGGACGAGGCCGCGGCGCGACAGCGGGCGCTCGGCTGCCGCCTTGGGGAGGCGCTGATTCGGGACGGAGTGCTCTCCCAGGACCAGGTGAACTGGGCACTCGCGCGGCACCTTCGGCTCCCCTACGTCGAGGTCTCGCCCGACTCCCTCGATGGCGGCCTCGCGCGCCGCCTGCGGCCCGGCCTGCTCTACCAACACGTGGTCATCCCACTCGTCCAACTCGGCGACGTCGTCACCCTGGCGATGGCGGACCCCACGGACACCGAAGCGGTCCGCGAGGTGGCCGACGCCCTGGGCTGCCGCGTCCAACGGGCCATTGCCCGCAGCGAGGCCATCCGCCGCGCGCTCGACGCCGTTCTCAAGCCGGCGGGGCTGCCGCCCGCTTCCCCCGCCACACCTCCTGCGACGTCCCGCAAGGCGCCAGCAAAGCGCCGCCGCCTCGGCGAAATCCTCCTCGACTCCCTCCTCATCACCGAGCAGCAGCTCGCCGAGGCCCTCGCCGCCCAGGCCACCTGCCACAGACGCCTCGGCGAAATCCTCATCGAGCGCCACATCTGCACCGAAGACCAGGTCTGCTGGGCACTTGCCCACCACCTGGGCGTCCCCTACATTGACCTCCAGGCCGAGGCCCTCGACCCCACCCTCCGCGGCCTCCTGCCCATCGAGTTCCTCCGCGCCCACGCCGTCGTCCCTGTCGTCCGCATCGAGGGCGAAGTCGTCCTCGCCATGGCCGACCCCCTCGACGACGAGGCCATCGCCCGCGCCCGCGAGGCCGCTGCGGCCGGCATCATCGTCGCCATCGCCCGACGCGAACCCATCCTGGCCGCCATCGCCCGCCTCGCCGCCGAAGCAGAGCCCGTCCCCTCCACCGAGCCCCAGACGCCTGAGCGCCCGCCCCTCGCCCCCGAAGCCGAACAAGCCTTCCGCCAGGCCATCCAGCAGTCATCGCTCCCCCTTGCCGACCGCATCAAGACCTACGCCGCCGTCCGGCGCCTTACCGCGCTGCCCCCGTGCGGCGACCCAGAGGCGGCCCGCGCCGCGCGCCGCCAGCACCTCGCCGGCCTCTCCACCGACGCCCTCAAACTCGCACTCCGCCTCATCCATATCCTCGGCAAGGCCGCCCCACCCGACCTCCTCGACGCCGACCTGGCCCCTCCCCCAGCCCGGCCACGCCTCGTGGCTGACCGCAGGCTCTGGGAAGCCACCCTCCTCGACCTCGCCCGCCGCCACAACCTCCGCCCCGAGCAGATCGGCAACGCCACCCTCGCCGCCCGTGCCTGGACCCTCTCCGGCGGCCGCCAGAAGATCCTCCTCGTCACCCCCGGCGAATGCGAGCTCGCCGTCGCCCTCACCAAGCTCCTCCGCCTCGAACCCTCGCCGCCTGCCCCCCCTGCCGAAGCCCCAGCGGCGCCTTGAGCGGTGGCGGGCCATCGGAGCCGATGGCCGCGCGGAGGACGCCTGAAAGCCCGTACAAAGCTGCCTCAGAGCGATTTGAAAGCTTTTTTCGCCCGGCATCCCTCCAAGCCACATCTCTCGTGGCAGCCGACACTTAGGCTCCCGGCGGACCATTTCAGCCCGCGCGCTGAAAGCCGTTCAGCGCGCGACTCCGTCATAGGGTGGAGGAGAGGAGTCGGGACGCCGGCAAGACCCCGGCTCGTCTCCTTGTAGGAATGGCTGTTCCGATGGCCCCTGTAGTCACTGCACGCCCTTCGGGGTAGAACATACCGAATGGGGCCGCACGCGCGAATGGCGTGAAGATAAGGGCATTCTGCCTGAAGGCAGGACTCCGAACGAGTGCATAACCTGTTGGGAGTCCTGCCTTTACGGGCTGTCGATTTACTCGGGCACGAAAGCCGTAAGTATTTGGTAGCTCGAGACTTAGAGATTTCGCCCCCGGAATTGCTAAGTCCATGTGTACCAAGGACTTATGGATTT
>Ga0194112_10009451_pt1 | contig 12413 bp, 9 predicted proteins | sample TA2MahC400mmetaG_FD_146191 | JGI IMG/M metagenome (GOLD analysis project Ga0194112, IMG submission 146191) | Freshwater microbial communities from Lake Tanganyika, Tanzania - TA2015016 Mahale Deep Cast 400m | ecosystem: Environmental > Aquatic > Freshwater > Lake | place: Tanzania: Lake...
ATTTCTATTTCATGCGGTACCCGCTTATGACTTTAAAAATGCCTATGATCCACTGGGCACAAGCCACTACATATAAAGCTTTGACAGCACTCCTCTCGAAGCTAAACTGAGAGTAAAACCAAAAGGTAATTGCCGTTATGGTTGTGGACGATAAAGAAATTATTGTAAAGCGAAGACTCGTTAGAATCGCCGAGTTGAAAGAAGAATGGGATGAAGATATCAAAGATCCAGAAACATTTATTAAAAAGCTAAAAAGCAGCGGCATCAAAGCGGATATATTTACCTTTATGCAGAGATTGCCCGAATCCAAACCGAAATACAACTACCACATGGAATGGGATAGCATCGCCGCTATTCCAATTACAAGTTATGAAAATTGGATAAAAAAACAAATCGTTCAAAACTCAAGGAAAAAAATAGGCTTAGCCCAAAGAAAAGGGGTCGTAATCAAACTGATTGATTTTGATGATGAGCTCGTAAAAGGTATTTTAGATATTTATCATGAAACGCCGATCATGCAAGGCAAGCCCAATAGACAGTATAATACAGTCTTTGAGACCGCGAAAAGATTGAATGCCACTTTTTTAGATAGAGCTCAGTTCATAGGTGCGTACTACAAAGATGAATTTATTGCCTATATCAAATTGGTCTCTGCGGGAAGATTCATGAGAACGATGGGGATCCTTGCGAAAGTTGCCCATAGAGACAAAGGCGCTATGAATCTTTTAGTTGCAAAAGCTGTGGAAAATTGCGTCGAGAAAAAGATGCCCTATCTTATATACGCTAAGTTCAATTATGGAAAGCGCGGAAGCGAAACATTGAAAGAGTTTAAAAAAAATCTCGGATTTGAAAGTATAATTTTACCGAGATATTACATCCCTCTAAATGCCTGGGGTAAAATAATTTTAAAACTGAAGTTACATCGTGAAATTGTTGAGTATTTTCCAACAAAAATAATAAGAATTGCAATACAGTTGAGAAGTTACTGGTATTCAAAGAAGTTTGCTGCACAATTGCGAACAGTCAATTATGCAGCCGAATGACAATGCCAAGAAATAAACAACTATATTTAGTAAGTAAAAAAACTAAGCAACGGAGATTCTAATGCCGGGAATTACCGGAATCATCTGTAAAACACCGAAAGAGAAAAACGAAATAGATCTGCAGCTTATGGTCGGTTCCATGCTGCATGAACCTTTCTATACCTCTGGCACATATATTAACTCTCAGATAGGCATTTATGCAGGCTGGGTTTGCCACGAAGGTTCATTTTCAGATTGCATGCCTGTCTGGAACGAGAAGAAAAATGCGGTTTTGATATTTTTTGGTGAAAATTTTACGGATCTTGAATTATTTGACCAACTTAAAGCAAAACATCATAAATTTGATAATTCCAATGCCAGCTATTTAATCCACCTCTACGAAGAAAAGGGCGTTGATTTCCTTCAAAACCTGAACGGCTGGTTCAGCGGTATATTGGTGGATATCCAGGCAGGAAAAGTTTTTTTATTCAATGACAGATATGGAATGCAGAGAATCTTCTATTACGAAGGTAAGGATGCATTCTACTTTTCATCTGAAGCAAAGGCCTTGCTTAAAATTTGCCCGGAGTTGCGAGAAATCGACATGAAAGGATTAGGCGAATTTCTCAGTTGCAACTGCGTTTTAGAGTACCGGACATTGTTTAAAAATGTATTCCTTCTGCCAGGCGCCGCAGCCTGGATCTTTCTGCAGGATGGCAGCCCGACAAAACATTTCTACTTCAAACCTGATGTTTGGGAAAATCAACCCTGGCTGGAAAAAGAGTTTTTTTATGAAAAATTGAAAGATACCTTTTCAAAAGTTCTTCCCCGTTATTTTCGCACCAATCAAAAAATTGGCATATCATTAACAGGCGGTTTGGATACACGCGTCATTATGGCAAATGTGGACATGCCGGCCGGAAAATATCCTTGTTACACATTCGGCGGCATGTATCGCGACTGCTATGATGTCAAGATTGCTCGGAAAGTTGCTGAAACATGCTATCAATCGCACCAGACTTTATATCTTGATAAGAACTTCCTGTCTGATTTTCAAAAATACGCCGAAAAAACCGTATATATCAGCGATGGATATTTCGATGTTTCAGGATCGTATGAAGTGTACCTTAACAGTTTGGCGAGAGGAATTGCCCCGGTCCGCATCACCGGAAATTACGGCGGTGAGATTTTACGGGGCATCGAGGGAAAGTTGAAAGCCGTTCCTCCTCATGAATTACTTTATGATCATGATATTAAGACTTACGTCCGGGAGGCTGCTAACACAGTGGCCCGCCTTTATAATTCTTCAACTCATCCAATGACTTTCAACCTGTTTAATGAAATACCATGGTTCAGAAATAACGGTTTCTTATGTGAGCAGTCTCAAGTGACACTTCGTACTCCTTATATGGATAATGACCTTGTAGCATTAATGTATCGAGCGCCTATGAACGCCAGAAATAATATGGAACTGACATTACGCCTTATTGCGGATGGAAACCCGGCGTTGGGAAACATTCCGACAGATCGAGGGTTTGGAGGAAACAAAAAATTCCTATTGTCGGCCTTGATCGAACAATATTACAAATTTTTATCCAAAGCGGAGTATGCGTACAACTACGGGATGCCCCAATGGCTGGCAAAAATTGATTATCTATTTAAGTTCATGCACTTCGAGAAGCTGTTTCTTGGCCGTCACAAGTTTGCTCATTTTCGGTTATGGTATCGTGATGAATTGGACGATTATATTAAAAATATCTTGTTGGATGAAAAGACATTAAGGCGTTCGTATTTAAACAATAAAACTGTGGGGAAAATGGTGCACGCCCATACAAAAGGTAACCGTAATTATACGACTGAAATAAGCAAGATACTAACGTTAGAATTGATTCATAGGCATTTGCTATAAATTTATTATTGATTACTCCCGATATTGATATCATCAATAAAGAGTCCCCATCGTCTAGCGGTCCAGGATACCGGCCACTCAAGCCGAAGACAGAGGTTCGAATCCTTTTGGGGACGCCAAAACATTATTTGGGCAGGTGACATAATGTTGATAAGATTCTCAAGACTGTCGGGGAGACTGACCACAATCCGCCACAACCTCCAAAGGGTAATATCCGACCCGGAGCGGAAAGGTCTACTGCAAATGTGCTGGGAATTTCTACGATGCAGTGTGGCAAAAAGATGCATCGCTGTGCATTACCTCACTAGTTTTCTGTATCGACGTCACGTTCACAACATCTTTGACTATGTTTCCAGAAGAGAAGAGAAGGAAGTCCAGGACAGGATCAACGACCCGAAGCTTGCTGACCTCGTAACGAATAAGTTGTCCTTTGCGGAGCATTTTGAACGAGGCGGGTTTCCAGTGCCTCGACTGCTCGGCTATAATGTTTTGGATAAGATATACTTGCGATTGGGTGATAGGTGGGAGGTTGCCGAGTTATCTTCGCCGCAGGTGCTGAAAGAATCCTTGGGCCATCTTATGGCAAGCTGGGGAATTGAGGAGGTTTTTCTAAAACGCATTCGTGGGTCTCAGGGCTTGGGAGCCTGCAGAGTCGCAAACGCTCAACTACGTACACCACTCGAAATGGAGATACTACATTCTACTGTCAGCAAAAATAGCTACGTGATTCAGCAGGTTGTGATGCAGCATCCTGACCTGTCAAGACTCAGTCCAAGTGCGCTTAACACAATGCGCATAGACACATTCAGAGCACCAGGCAGTCAGGCTGAGATCCTCTCAGCTTTTCTCCGCGTGGGGGGCAAAGGTAATTGTGTGGATAACGTTTCAGCGGGTGGAGTTCTTGTAGGTATCCACTTGGATAGTGGAAAACTTAAAGAAAAGGCTCTTAACTTCCTTCATGGCTCTCAAACATTTGGGACCTTTAAAGCCAATCCGACGAATGGTATTCTTTTCGATGGCTTTCAGGTACCGCTGTTTGATGAAGTCAAACAAACTATCATAAAGGCGGCTGGCTGGATTCCGTCGGCGCTGGTTGGGTGGGATGTGGCGGTTGGACCTACCGGGCCTGTCCTGATCGAGGCAAACGTTCTCTACTACGGACTTATAAGCTCCGATATAGCTTACGGAGGCTATGGGAAAAATCCTGTCTATCAAAGAGTTTTGGCGTACGCGAACCGGAGATGACGGTAGTGCGCTTTCACGAGGCATGTCGCGACTTGCAGTTGTCTTTTTCTCAGTGTTTCACCTATGCCTGGAATGAGGGGTTTGAATTTTACAAAATTACATAGACGAGATAGGCAAGATTATGACGGTGATATTGACGCGCAGAATCCTCTTCAAAAGCAGTGTAAGTAGCCCCTGATTCAATTTGCTCCTTTGTGAATGGTGCGTGGTATAGACAAAATGTCATAAATTGAAATTTCTTCATGGATTATAAGTGCGGGCGTGAATTCAAAAAGGCAAGTGGCAGAAGAGTCAAAGGCATAACCATTTGATAATACATAATAAATTATCCGGAGTCAGTGAATGAAGTATTTGTTGGACAGTCATCCTGGTGTGGCATAGCTTTTGCTATAACCACCTATGGCAGGGTGGTTGCGTGTTGCCTGAGCGACCTTCCTTAAAACTGTTTTTCATATGGGAGATTGATCCATAAATACACATAATAGGAGTTCTGCCATGTTGTTATCTCATCCTTCTGGAATTACCCCGGCATTGAAAAGAATAACGGTATCCACAGTCTTGGCTCTGACTGTAGCCTTTTTTTGTACATCAATTGTAAACGCTGAAATAATTAATGCCGTGAGTTGTTCACGGGATCATGTGCAAGCAGCAATAGATTCAGCGGTAACAGGTGATACAGTTGTTGTCCCACCCGGACAGTGTGAATGGAATACAAACGTTACAATTCCAAACACGAAAAAAATAATCCTACAAGGCGCAGGCATTGACACAACAATACTAACTAACCCACTCACAACATCAGTATGGCTTGAAATGGGGGATTCAGGGTCAAGAGTAACAGGTTTTACCTTTAATGAAATATCAATCCGATTATTCTTAGGCGACGCCAGAGTCGACCATAACAAGTTCTATACTGCAACCACGTCTCCAGGAAGTGGCGTTCATTTTTCATCTTCTAAAACGACGGCATACAAAGCCCCGCAAGCTCTTGTAGACCATAATCAATTTGAGAATTGTCGAGTGGTTGTGTTCGGCGGCGTTATGATGGCAAACACTCAATGGACGATTCCCCTTAATCTGGGAGGTCGCGAGAACGTGGTGTATGTTGAGGACAACGAATATCGCCGGACATACACACTTGCTGGCAATGTCGTTGATGGGAATTATGGTGGAGCTTATGTTTTTAGGTACAATACTATACATGGCATCAATGCTTTTAACAACTTAATGGCACACTCTATCCAAGGGCCTAACAGAGCACTGAGAAGCTGGGAGTTCTATGGAAATATCATTCGAACAGACAAATATGTTTCTCGTCAAACTTTTAGATTACGAGGAGGTACGGGTGTAGTTTTTTATAACAGCATCACTGGTAGCTGGTCTCCTCCGAGTATTGATCTTGATAATGTTCGGAGTGCTGTGGCTAAAGATGGTGGGGGTTTATGTGATGGAAGTTCAACTTGGGACGGAAATAAGGATGCTACCGGCTATCCTTGTCGGGATCAGATAGGTCGAGGAGCCGACACAGAGCTGTGGGTTACGGGCTCGGGAACATATACACAACCTCTGATGCCTGCTTATGCCTGGGTGAATAGAGAGGCGGATAATAATGAAGTTACTTTTTATGTAAGAGACGCGGCAAGTGCTAAGCATATAAAAGCTAACAGGGATTTCTATAACTACACTACTTCTTTCAACGGAACATCAGGCATGGGTGCGGGAACGCTCGCTAATCGGCCTGCAACCTGCACTCCGGGCGTAGCGTATTGGGCGACTAACCAAAGCACGTCGGATTTGAAGGGAATGGTAGGAAATAATCCGAAAACGCCGATCACTGGCACCTTATATAAATGCACTGCACCTAATAAATGGACACAATATTATACGCCCTATAGTTATCCCCATTCTTTGCGTAGGCTAGCGTCACCTATGGATTTAAAGATTTTAAAGTGATTTAGCCAATATAAATATCCAGACTTTTTAAGATTTGACAATATCGCTTATTATAAAGTAATAAAAGTTCCCCGCCCTAACGGACAAAGTTTTTCCACACAGAACTAAACATGCCTCCTCAATTAGCAGCACTCCTTACAATTCTTCTGATTCTTTATCTCTTCTGGATAGATAGAAAGAATAATGAAGGATTTTCCAAAGCGATATGGATACCATTCATCTGGATTTTTTTTGCCAGGTCTCGCAATATATCCGAGTGGTTAAATCTTGGAACGCCGGACATTTCCATATCTGCAAACGCGATTTTAGAAGGCAACCCTCTGAATAGAGCTGTATATACTATTCTCATAATTGCCGGTATAATAATACTACTGAAGCGAAAGATCGATTGGAAGTCAATATTTTTCAAAAACAAATGGATATGGATGTACTTCATTTTTGCCGCCCTCAGTTTTATTTGGTCTGATTATCCGTATGTTGCATTAAAAAGATGGATAAAGGCTTCTGGAGTTGTGATAATGGCTCTGGTTGTAGTCACTGAGGTGCGGCCTTACATGGCGATTGGGGTAATTTTGAAGCGCCTCGCTTTTATTCTTATTCCTTTATCTGTTCTCTTCATAAAGTATTACCCGGCCCTGGGACGTTCTTACCACAGAGGACAACCCTTATACACAGGCGTTGGTGATGGCAAAAATGCATTAGGTGCTATATGTTTAATTACAGGTATTTATTTTGCATGGAACCTCCTCTTCGAGCATAAGAACAAGAACGGAAAATCGCAGAATCTACACTATTCTGTATACTTGATAATCATCCCTATGATCGTTTGGTTATTTTATATGGCGAATAGCATCACCTCACTGGTATGTTTGGTATTTGCCATCTTTCTTTTCTTAACCGCCAAACATCCTTTATTTAATCGGGACCCTCATAAAATTATAATTATTAGTGTTGTTGGCGCCGTTATATTTGGAATAATGGAACTGGCATTTGGTATTAAAGATAACATATTTATCATGCTTGGCCGGAGAACTAATTTAACTAACAGAACCGATATTTGGGAGTACCTACTGGGCATGGCTAAGAATCCCATTATCGGTGTTGGCTATGAAAGCTTCTGGTTAGGTGAGCGCTTGAATATCATACAAGGACGCTGGGGGCCTATAGTACAGGCTCACAGCGGCTATCTGGAAATGTATTTGAATTTGGGCATTATTGGTGTTTTTTTCATAATATGCTGGATATTTTCGGGGCTTATTAGTGTAAATCGTCACCCCAATAACGACTACCCTGCGGCCATGCTCCGGCTTTGTTTTATATTGGTAGTTGCTTTATATAACTATACAGAAGCGACTTTTTATGGGGTCAGCTCTATGTGGATTTTGTTTTTTATAGGAATTTTTAACATTCCTGGGAAGTCAACGCCGTATAAGCAACCTACCTGAAATTATTGAACCTCTTGATTGCAGCATATGAGCGATAATTACTCAGAATTAAATACTGTCGGCCTAAAATATAAAGCCGTTAAGGGCGCCGGAATCAATGTTATCACTCACTTCATCAATTTTTTATTTCACGCTGCTGGTGTGATCATTCTTGCGCGCTTACTAACACCAAAAGATTTTGGATTGGTAGCGATGGTTACAGCATTTAGCCTTTTACCCATGAATTTTGGCATTAACGGTTTAACGGAATATATTATGCAGAAGAAAACTATTGGTACGCAAGAGATCAACTCGATTCTTTGGTTACATCTTTTTGTGGCAATCACTTTATCTGTCTGTTTTATAATATTCGGTTTTTTTCTCGTCAATTTTTACACAGAGCCCGCCTTAAGCGGCATAGCGGCTGCAATGGCAATCTGTATTATATTATCGGCCGTTAGCACAACACCCAGAGCACTTCTTAGGCGGGATATGAAATTTACATCTATTGCAATTGGTGATTTGAGCGCTGGAATACTGAGCATTGTATTCGCAATTGCAGCCGCCATCGGAGGAATGTCTTATTGGGCGATTGTTGTAAGACAACTATCAGGCTATTTCGTGCAAGTGATTGTAGCATGGATGTTATGCCCCTGGAGGCCAAGCAGACCGCGAGGCATCAAACAGGCTGTCCCTGGTCTTAAGTATGCTTTGAAAGTTTACGCTATATTTTCTATAGGGTACTTAACGCACAATATCGATAAAGTGCTCCTCGGCAGATTTCATGGCTCCACAGTCCTTGGCACCTATGACCGTGCATATTATTTATCTTCATTACCTGCAGGACAACTTCTTGCGCCTTTGAATAGCGTAGGGCTCGCAACTTTAAGCCGCTTGCGGGATGATAAGGAACGATTTTCTGTATACTACACTAAGGCTGTTTCAATGGTATCCTTCCTCGGGGTAATTGCATCAGTTGTTTTAATGCTATCCGCTAAAGATCTTGTCCCTCTTCTTCTTGGGCCCGGCTGGACAGAAACAGGGCTGATACTCATGGCTTTTAGTCCCGGTATCGCTGCGGTTCTTGTTTCCGGAACAACCCCATGGCTTCACCTTTCTCTCGGTAGACCTGGTAGATGGCTGCGTTGGAATCTGTTTTCAATGTCTATAACTGTAACTGCATTCATTATAGCGGCGCCATATGGTGCATTAGCGATGGCCATAACATACAGTGCGATCAGGTACCTCCTCATGTTACCTGGTTTCTGGTATGCAGGGCGTCCGATTGGTCTAAGCATTGCCACACTCCTTCGCTGTATTTGGCCTTATTTTATTGCTGGTCTCTCTGCATCGCTGATTTGGCTGTATCTGCCCATATTTTGGCCGACTTTCAATGATATACTGACTAGCCTTAGCCCTCTAAGTAGAGTTATCATTACGGTCTGTATTGCACCGCTTCTTTATTTGCCCATGGTTATTATTCTCCAGAGAAGTTTTGTTTCCATCCGTGAATCGATATCCCTATTAAAATTATTTTTATCTCGTTAAATCTTGGCCTCAAACAAATTCATAAAATGTAAGAAAGTCAAGCGATAAAAAAATAATATCAAGATGTTATCTTTGAATAACCGGAAATTTATGGCAAAGGATCAGCGGTAAAGAAAATAATGGCTAACCGAGTTTTGCAAAACTCTCTCAGCGAGGAGCCAAACATGAACTTCCTTTCCAAAATGAGGCGATGGTATATGCGTATGTGCTGCTGGTACGCCCAAACCGTCATTCGTGACAAGCCTGCGGACGTGATCATGCGCGGAATGGCCAGCATTTTCTTCCGCCGTATGCATGGGTATTGGCCCCGCTTTATCAAGCCACGGAGTTTTTCCGAGAAGCTTTGGCACCGGATGCTTTTTGATCGGCATCCGCGCTATACGTTGTTCTCGGACAAGTGGCGCGTCCGCGGATACGTCGCCGACCGGGTGGGGGAACACTACCTCATTCCAATGCTTTGGCAAGGAAGCAATCCTGAAGACATTCCCTTCGACCTGTTGCCGTCCCGGTTTGTAATCAAAGCAACGCATGGCTGCGAATACAACATTCTCGTTCGGGACAAATCAAAGCTGGACCGCGCCACTGCTATTCTTCAATTAAAACAGTGGCTCAAGGAGGATTACGGCTCTGGCGTTTATTTGGGTGTGCAGTGGGGATATAGGAATGTAGTGCCCTCCATCATCGTGGAAGAATTTCTCGGTTCGGGTGAGCGCGTTCCTTGGGACTACAAAATCTACTGTTTCTCGGGTCGTGTACTTTTCGTCGAGATCCATATGGATCGCTTCGAAAACCACGTCGCAAGGTTGCTCGACAGGGATTTCAACCCCGTGGAACTGCGTGTTAGCTCCATTGCCTATCAAGGGTCAGTGCCGCGTCCGGAAAATCATGAGGAACTGATTCGGGTAGCGGAAGCGTTAGCAGAAGGGCTTGATTTCATGCGGGTGGATCTCTACGCAGTTGACGGGCGTGTTTACTTTGGCGAAATGACTTGTTACCAGGGTGGTGGTTGTATTCGGTTTGGCACCCGCGAAGGGGATTTCTGGCTTGGCCAGAAGTGGCAGCTTGCGCCCGCCTGCAAAGTTGAGTCGCCCCTGTTGAACATCAAAAAAGCTGCGCCATAATCGGATTATTCTCATGGGAGCTTTAAACCTGGAAGGCTTCATTCCTTTACCGTGCCGCCACCAGTTGCCATACAACCTTCTCATTTCATTATACCGAAAAGTAACATCCTGAAAGAGATATTTTATGCCTGGCATCGCTGGAATCATCAACAAGAAAAATGTCCAACTTAACGAAACGAAATTGGAAATGATGATAGATGCCATGCGTTATGAAGATTTTTATGCAAGCGGCAAATATCTGAATGAACCAATGGGGATTTATGTTGGATGGGCTGTGCACAAAGATTCATTCTCTGATTGTCTGCCGATCTATAATGAAACAAAGGACATCATATTGGTGTTTTACGGGGAAAATCATGACGACAGCGATATACTGCATGAGCTTAAGAGCAAAAGCCATGATGTTTCCATTTCGAATGCTTCTTATTTAATTCATTTGTACGAAGATGATGAGCAGGAATTTTTTAAAAAACTAAATGGATGGTTTTGCGGCCTGCTGATTGACCTCCGAAAGAAGAAAACTATTTTATTCAATGATAGATATGGCATGCAGCGGATATATTTCCATGAGGGAAAGGATTCATTCTATTTTGCGACTGAAGCAAAATGTATATTAAAAGTAAAGCCTGAATTAAGGAAGATCGCACCGCGCGGCCTTGCAGATCTTTTATTTTGTCAGTGTGTCTTAGAAAATAAATCATTATTTGAAAAAATTGATTTGTTGCCAGGTGGGTCTTGTTGGGAAATTCAGTCTGATAAGAATATTTATCGACATCGCTATTTCGATCCCGCGGAATATGAAGAATTACCATCGTTGGAGATAGAGGTATTCTACCGCAGACTGCAAGAAACCCTGCGAAAAATCCTGCCGAAATATTTTTATTCCAATGGCCAAATTGCGTTTTCACTGACGGGTGGGCTCGATACTCGCACAATTTTAGCGAATACCCCAAAGCATTTGTCAAATGTTCAATGCTATACTCATGGTGGTGCATATCGTGATTGCTATGACGTCAAAATAGCTCGTCAAGTTGCGAAGGTGTGCGGTCTTACCCACCACACCCTCAAGATAGATAAAAAGTTTATTGCTGATTTCCCCTCCCTTGCAGAAAAGACTGTATTTATTACAGACGGGTATATGGACCTTAATGGCACGCCAAGTCTTTATCTGCATGGGAAAGCAAGAAAAATAAGCAATATTCGTTTTACCGGTAATTTCGGTGATCAGGTTCTCGTAGGCCGTATTAACTTGCAGCCTTCTTACAGAAAATCTCAGCTATTTAATGGCGATCTCCAGACTTATATAGATCAATCTGCGCTAAGCTTTAGGAATGCATCAACTTGCCATCCTTTGACTTTTTTCTTGTTCAAACAAGCGCCATGGTTTGATTATTCCCGATATTCTCTCGAACAATCCCAGTTAGTCCAACGGTCGCCTTTTATGGATAATGATTTAATAGAGCTATTATATCAAGCCCCCAAAGGCATTCTTGCTTCGGAAGATATTAGAATGCGGCTAATTAGAGAGGGAAATCCTGATTTAGCGAAAATCCCAACCGATAGAGGTTATCTTGGTAGCAGTAATTTATTAGTTTCGAATAGTCTCCATTTATACAGGGAACATTTGTTTAAGCTCGAATATTATTTTAGCTACGGCATGCCCCACTGGCTTGCAAAGTTAAACAATGCCTTTAGTTTTTTACACCTTGAGTATTTAGTTCTTGAAACAAACAAATACTACAATTTGAGAAGATGGTTTCGTTATGAATTGGCTGATTATGTGAAGGAAATCCTCTTGGACGATAGGACGCTAAACCGGTCAATCATCAACAGAAACTTTGTGGAAAATATGGTTGCTGCGCACACCAGTGGCCGTGGAAATTTTACCAGTCAAATCAATCGTATTCTCAGTATCGAACTGGCGTTTAGGTGTTTGATTGAGGAAATTTAAAGGATTGTAACACTTTAGCGCTTTGAAAAAAGTTCTTTGAAAACTGAATAAAGAAAGAGCTGGCGTCAGATTCAATAATGTTGTATAACGTTCTCCAGAAGCAAGGAGAACGTTATGGACCCCATCCTATTCCGTTATCGGTCTCGATCTCTTGGGCCACAAGAGATTGGTTTTATCCAAAATACCATTACCCAGTTCTATGCCAAAGGCCGGTCTCATATCGCCAGGGCTTTATGCGAA
>Ga0194112_10009452_pt1 | contig 12413 bp, 6 predicted proteins | sample TA2MahC400mmetaG_FD_146191 | JGI IMG/M metagenome (GOLD analysis project Ga0194112, IMG submission 146191) | Freshwater microbial communities from Lake Tanganyika, Tanzania - TA2015016 Mahale Deep Cast 400m | ecosystem: Environmental > Aquatic > Freshwater > Lake | place: Tanzania: Lake...
CCCCATCAATCCGCTGTTCATGGAGATCTTCGGCCTGACATTGTTATATCTGGGAAGATTGGATGAGGCCATTTCTCTGTTCCGCCAAGCGCTCAGGACGTCTCCCAATGATCCCGCCGCTCACATAAACCTCTGGGAGTTGTCCCACTTGAAGGGACAATATGATGAGGCGCTGAAAGAGGCGAAAGCCTTTTATGCCGGTGTGGAACTGACCCCGGTCGTCGAAGCCATATCGAGCGGATATGAAACGGGCGGCTATCCGGGGGCGATGCGGTCCGCGGGGGAAGCCCTGGCCGCGATCTGGCAACAAGGCTATTTCGCACCTACGATGATCGCGCAACCTTATGCCGCGGCGGGGGAAACGGAGAAAGCCATGGATTGGGTGGAGAAAGCCTACGAGATAGGGGATCCCAACATGCCATACATGGGAGGCGAGGGGACCACGCAAAGCCTCCTTCGCGACGACCCTCGCTTCAAGGATTTGCTTCGGCGAATGAACCTGCCGGTGGCCCACGCAATAAAGGAGCCCGCGTCATGAAGTATGTGCAGAAGGAGAGGCTGGCTCGCGGTCTGAAGAGGGAGCAAGTCATGCGCAAAACAATCCTTGCCGTTCCGGCTCTCCTCCTCCTGGTTCTGTCGGCGCGTTCCCTGGCCGCGGAGGTCCAGGACAAAGAGACGCCGCCGGAATCTCCGGCGAAATCGACGCTCGGCGTCGTCGTCCTTCCCGTCCTGTTCAACATGCCGGAAACCCAATGGGGGGGCGGGGTGGGAGGCCTTCTCACTTATCGGCCGGGCAAGAGCGGGCCGGCGGCCCGTCCGTCGTCGCTCTATTTTTACGCGATTTACACCCAGAAGAAGCAGTTCTCGACGAAATGGGAGCCCGAACTCTACTTGGCCAAGGAAAAGTACCTCCTGAAGGGCCGGTTCATCTTTGAAAAATATCCGGAGAAGTTCTGGGGCGTGGGCCCGCGCGCCGCCGACGACATGGAAGAGGACTACACTCCGCGAAGCTTCGTCCTGGAGGCCTCATTCCAAAGAAAGGTCTGGCCGGCGCGGAACCTCTTCCTCGGCCTCCTCTATCAATTCGAGAACTTCAAGATCCTGAAGACGGACGAGGGAGGTCAACTCGCGGGAGGAGGCCTGTCGGGCAGCACCGGCGGCACGACTTCCGGGGCGGGTTTCATCGTCAACTGGGACACTCGGGACAACGTTTTTTATCCCCTCCGGGGGAAATTCTGGCAATTCTCCACGGCTTTCTGCCGGTCGTTCCTGGGGAGCGACTTCGACTTCACCTCGGTCAAGCTGGATCTGAGGACCTATCTCCCGGTCCTGTCCACCCACGTTCTGGGCGTTCAGGCTCTCTACCAGGCCGCGGCCGGCACGCCGCCCTTCAAAAGCTACGCCAAGCTCGGCGGCGACAGCATGATGCGCGGCTATTACTCCGGCCGCTTCAGGGACAAAAACCTCCTCGCCGTCCAGGCCGAATACCGGCTGCCCGTCTGGTGGCGGTTCGGGCTGGTGGGCTTCGTCGGGGCGGCGAACGTGGCCGAGAAGCTGGGCGGGCTCGGATTCAAGGACCTCAAGGTTTCCGTGGGCACGGGCCTCCGGTTCAAGATCGCCCCCAAGGAAGGGAGCAACCTCCGGCTCGATTTCGCCTGGGGAAAAGGGACGTCCGGATTCTATTTCACGGCCGGCGAAGCCTTCTAGCGCAAAGGCCGCGGCCAAGCCGCGACGGATCCCTTCCCGGCGGCGAACGCCCCGAAGGCCCCGTAGGTCGTCGTGTGGGAGTCGCTGCCCATGATGACCTTCCCCGGGAGGGTGAAGCTCGCCTCGCTCAGGACCTGATGGCGGACGCCGGGCTGGATGTCGAAATTGACGAAATCGGCGTGGTTGACGACGACGGCCTCGACCGTCCGGCGCGAGCCGTCCCCTTCCTTGCTGTGGGCGGCGATGATGTGGACGACTTCCCGGGCGAGGCCGTGTTTGAAGGCGAAGGCCGCGCCCGAGACGGGGTGACGGAGGAGCCCGCCTTCGCGGTTCTTCTTGGAGCCGTCCGCGCCGCGGGCGTACTCGAAGAGCTTCCCGACGTCGTGGAGGATCGCCCCGGCCAGGAGGACGTCGGAGTCGACCTAGAACCGGCCGCCGTAGGCCGTGTTCAGGACTTCGCCGATCTTGACGGCCGTTTGGGTGACGGCCCGGGTGTGCTCGATGAGGAGGGTGAAGGGCATCTCGCGAAGGTCGGCCGGCATCCAGCCGCCCCGCTTGACGGCCTCGGCCCAGACCGTCAGGACGAGGTCGCGCAGGCCGACGTCGGCGATGGAGTCGATTTCGGGGAGCAGGTCGAGAACCGCCTCTCTCATGGGAGCTTCCGTTCGGGAGGGCCGTCGTAGACATAGCCCTCGGGGTCGATCTTGCGCATGGGCTTCATCCGCGTCTTTTCCTCGTGGACGTGGGCGACGAGGCCGGGGACGCGGGCGATGATGAAGAAGGCGTTCCCGATTTCGGGAGGGATGCCGAGGTCGCAGAGGAGGGCGGCGATGGCCCCGTCGACGTTGATCGGCAGGGGCCGGCCGAGGTCCTCGGCGAGGAGGGCTTCGACGCGGCGGGCGATCCGGACGCAGCGGCCGGAGAGATGGAGCTCGTCGGCCAAGCCGAAGAGCTTCGTCGTCCTCGGGTCCTTGGCGTGGAGCTGGTGGCCGTAGCCCGAGGCCCGCTTGCCCTTGGCTTTCATCTCGGCCAGGACGTCCCGGGCCGCCTTATCCTCGTCGCCGCCGGAGGCCTCGGCCCTGCGGACGATCTCCAGGAACAGCTTCTGGCCCTCCTCGATGGCCCCGCCGTGAAACCGCGAGATGGCCAGCACCCCGGCGGCCACGGCGGCGTTGAGCTCCGCGCCGGTCGAGGCGACCGTCCGGGCGGCCAGGACGGAGGGAGGGCTGGCTCCGTGGTCGACCGAGGAGACGAAGATGGCGTCGAGAAGGCGGCCGACCTCGGACGACGGGAGTTCGCCCTTGAGGACGAGATAGATCGCCTGGGCGAACGTAATCCGTCCCATGAGCTCGTCGACGAGATACCCCCGGTTCATGATCCGGTTGGGCAGGACTTCGGTGACCGCCGTCGGCCATTTTTCTTCGCTCATGTCTCTTTCCTTGAAAAACAGGCCAGGCACTCCGCGCACTTGCCCTTCCCGGGACGCCCTTCAAGCAGGTCGCCAGGATCCGGATCGCCTCTTCCTCGAAGTTCCCCCCCCAGGCGGATGACGGCCGGAATGTCGAGCTTTTCCTCATCAAAGGCCTTGACCAACCCCCGGGCGGAATGGTGCTGCTCCCGGCTGGCCACGCCCGACCCGGAGGCGAAATAGCCCCGGATCCCGGGCTGGGAGAGGATGATTTTCGCCGCCCGGTAGACCTTGCTGGCCGGCGGATTGCCGCTCGTGTCGCAGTAGTTGGCCAGTTTGAACCCCTGCTTGAGGACGGCGTCCATGGACATCATCGACCCGCCGCCGCCCGCGCCGTTGAATCCGATATAAAGCCCTTCCGCCGATCCGGCGACTTCTCCGGCCATCTGGAAAAAGTAAAACGTTCCCCGGTAGTCCCTCTGTTCGACTTTGTAGGCGATTTTTTCGAGCTCGGTCGGCGGCCGGTCGAACTCACGGGCGATCTCGATCCCGAGCTCGGGATGGCGGTAGACGGCGTAATCGTCGACGACGAGATGGCAGTCGGCGGCGTAGATGTTCCCGTCGGCGGCCAAGACTATGGGGTTGACCTCGACCGAACGGGCGTCGTATCGCCGGGCGACCCCGTAGAGCTTGGCCAGGACCTCGGCCGCCTGGAGATGGGCCGCGCCGGACAGGCCGGCCCGGCGGACGACGTTCCGGGCTTCGAATTCCCGGAGGCCCGTCCGGATATCGACCGGGAACCGGACGACCTTGTCCGGATGGCGGCGGGCGATCTCCTCGACCCCCGTCTCGCCGACGGAGCTGAAAACGAGGAGGGGGCGCTTGCGGGCGTCGTCGATGACCAGGCCGGCGAAGTATTCGGCCGCGATGTCGAGCTTGCGTTCGACGAGGATCCGGTCGACGACATAGCTGCCGACCCTCATCCCGAGCATCCGGGAGGCTATTTCCTCGGCCTCTGCCGGGGTCGAGGCGAACCGGATCCCGCCCTCCCGGAGAAGGCGCTTGCTCTGGAATTCGTGAAGTCTGGCCACGGGTGTCGACCTTCGCTGGACCGACAAAAAAGTATAGCCGAATCGCCTAAAGGCGACAAGCCCGTGCATTGAATCACGTAATATGTAACCGAAATTCCAAGAAGAGGACGGTTATATCTCAAAAATATCTTCGCGTGAGCTCTTGACAATCATTATAACATCCGCTATAATATAAAAAATTATGACTAATTGCAAACCAAACTATTGGATGCGGAAATGACTGCGGAACCATATTTTATCGGACTTCGTCCCGGCGACGACTTCCCTGAGCGCATCAAGCGGATGCGCTCAGGGTTGGGGCTTACCCAGCAGGCACTGGCGGATCGCCTCGGCGTCTCCTTTGCCACCGTCAACCGATGGGAGAACGGACTGACGAAGCCCTCACAATTGTCCTGGAGCCAGCTTCGGAATCTTGAAATGAGTGTCGCGGAAGAAGCGGCCTCATACGGCAAGAAGGAAGATGACCGTCATCCGGCAATCCTGGACTTTACGGCGCAACCCGACATCGTCAAGGTATTGGCCGAGGGCGAACGACTCTCCTTCGGCCACCTCATGAATCCCACTTTCGCCACCGAGATTGCCAACATCGACCCCTTGCCGCACCAGCGCATCGCGGTTTATGACCACATGCTCAGGCAGGCTCGACTGCGCTTCCTTTTGGCCGACGACGCGGGCGCCGGCAAGACCATCATGACGGGTCTCTACATCCGCGAGATGCTCTCGCGGCGATTGCTCCGCCGCATCCTCATCATCACGCCGGCAGGGCTTGTCGGCAACTGGCGGCGCGAGATGACGACGCTGTTCAATCTCCCCTTCCGCGTCGTAACCGGTGCGGACGCCCGCGCGGACAACCCTTTTATCGGCGAAAACAGCAACTGGCTCATCATCAGCGTGGATACGCTGGCCAGTCCCCGCGTCTTCACCCGTCTGAAGGAAGCGGAAGTTATCCCCTATGACCTCGTTGTCTTCGATGAAGCGCACAAACTGGCGGCGGATCGCGGCGCTGACCTCCGCATTCGAAAGATCGACCGCTACTGTCTCGCCGAGGCGATTGCCGGGGTTCGCGGCATCCACGAGCGATGGAAACTCGATTGGGCCGCGCATCATCTTCTCCTGCTCACCGCTACGCCGCACATGGGCAAGGAGTACCCCTACTATGCCCTGTGGCGGCTTCTAGAGCCTGAGGTGCTCTCCACCCCGGAGGCGTTCGATGAGTTCCCAGCAGAGCATCGCTTGGACCGTTTTATCCGCCGCACCAAAGAAGAGATGGTCTACATGGACGGCAGGCCCCTATATCCCAAGCGGGTCTCCGATACGCTCGGTTACGATCTGAGTCAAGGGGAAGTCAGCGAACAGGCCCTTTACAATGAGACCACCGATTATCTCCGGTTCGTCTATAACAAGGCCAAACTCCTGAATCGCGAGGCCGCGCGGCTGGCCATGAGTGTTTTTCAGCGCCGCTTGGCCAGTTCCACCTATGCCCTTCTCCGTTCCTTCGAGCACCGGATTGAGAAGCTGGACAAGCTGATTCAGGACGTTCAGGACGGCAAGCTCTCCACGGAGCAGCTTTTCACGCTTCAGCAGCGGATTCACGAGGAAGACGATGTTCTCGACACCAAAACGGCGGATGATGAATCCGAGGAGGATGGCCGCGAAGAAAACGAACGGGCCGAAGACAAGCTCCTCCAAGGCGTGGTCGCGGCATCCTTGGCCGATCTTTTGGCGGAAAAGGAACAGGTCCGGCAGCTGCTCGATTTGGCGCGGAAAGTTCACGACGGCGGGAACGAATCCAAGTTCGAGAAGCTGCGCGAAGTCCTGACGGACCCGAAGTTCAGCGGCGAGAAGTTCATCATCTTCACCGAACACCGCGACACGATGGAGTTCCTCGCCAAGCGGTTGGAAGGGATGGGCTTCACGGGTCAGGTCGCGCAAATTCACGGCGGCATGAGCGCGCAGCCGGACGCTGTCAGCGGCCTGAGCGATCGGGAAAAACAGGTGGAGTTTTTTCGAAAGCCGATTTCAGAAGGCGGGGCCAGGTTCCTGGTCTGCACGGACGCGGCGGGCGAAGGTATCAACCTGCAGTTCTGTTGGATCATGATCAATTACGACGTGCCGTGGAACCCGGCTCGCCTCGAGCAGCGCATGGGCCGCATTCACCGCTACGGCCAGAAGCACGATCCTGTCGTCATCATGAATCTTGTCGCCCCGAAGACCCGCGAAGGAAAAGTGTTGAAAGTCCTTCTCGACAAGCTGGAGAAAATCCGCGAAGAGCTCCGGTCGGACAAAGTCTTCGACTGCATCGGCCGCATCTTCCAGGACGTCTCCATCAAGCAGTATATGGAAATGGCCGTTACTGAAGACCCGGACGATGTGGCGCGTGAACTCGACGGCCGCTTGACGAAGGAGCAGGTCGAGGCGCTGGCGGCCCGTGAGAAGGCCCTCTTCGGCTCCGGCGGCGACGTGGCAAAGGAACTGCCCCGCTTGCGCACGGACATCGAGCAGGAAATCTACTTCCGCCTGCTCCCCGGATATGTCCGCCAGTATATCGAAAAGGCCGCTCCGCTGGCAAATATCGCCATCGAGCCTGCCTGCGCCGCAACCGCGGCAGGCAGGGGAGACGCAGGGGGCGTGTTCTCTTTTCGGCCGACCCGCTTGGGCGCGCTCGATCCGCTCCTGCAGTCGTTGGAACTCTACCCCGAAAAGGCCCGCGAGCGGCTGGCCGTCTCCAGACCCACCGACCGGAAGGACGTCATCTGGCTCCATCCGGGCGAGCCCGTGTTCGAACGGTTCCGCGCTCTTGTATCCGAGCGCTTGGGCGACACCGGAAAGCGTGGCGCGGTCTTCGTGGACACGTCCACCAACCGGCCCTACCTTTTCCACATGGCACTTATCACCATAGCGCGAAAGGCCGACCCCGAGATACGGGACTTGGCGAAGGAGGAAATGCTCGATTGCCGCCTCGTCGGCGTAAAACAGTATGAGGGCGCGGAGGTCACCCTGTGTCCAGTGGAGCACTTGCTGCTCTTGAAAGGCGGGCAGGGTCTGCCGCCGGCGGCGCAGCGCCTTGCGGTGGCGGCGAACGGCATGAAAGAGCAGGCGCTCGCCTTCCTTCTGGAGCGCGTTGCCCGTGAGATGGCCCTGGGGCGGAAGAAGGCTTTGCTGGAGAGCCTGCCGGAGCGGGAGAGCTTCATCCAGCGCGGCTTCGACTTCCAAGAGGCGGAACTGGCCGCCGCCCGCGCAAAACACGCGGAAAAGGCGCGAACAGGAAACAGGAAGGCCGTTGAGGCATTGGAAGAGGTCAAACACCAGCAGAAGCAACTTGCGGGCCGCAGGGCGAACGCGCTCGCCGTCATGAAGCGCGAACCGGACCTTATCGAACCGGGGTCTCTGACCTTTGTGGCGCATGCCCTTGTCGTGCCTTCCTCCGAACCCACGGACATCAAAGAACACGACATCAACGTCGAGATGGTCGCCATGCGTGTCGCACGAGCCTTTGAGGAAGCGGCCGGAGCCAAAGTGCAGGATGTTCACACGCCGGAGCTCGCCCGCGCGGCAGGCCTTCCCGACAATCCCGGATTTGACCTGCTTTCCGTCCGGCCCGGAAACGACCTGCCTGCCGCGCCGGGCGCGGCGCAGGCAGGGAAACGCGCCATCGAGGTCAAGGGGCGGGCCGAGACCGGAGACATCGAGGTGTCGGCTAACGAGTGGGCCAAGGCCTGCAACATGCGCCAGGGCTACTGGCTCTATGCCGTCTACGACTGCGCCACACCCCGCCCGCGGCTTGTCCGGGTGCAGGACCCATTCGGGAGCTTATTTGCCAGGGCAAAGGGAAGTGTGTTGATTGGAATGAGCCAGATGGCTGAAGCAACACATTCTGAGAAGTGAATAAAATGGCAAGCGAATTAATAGAATTTGACAATAATGAGAAGAGGGATTACTTTGTAATAAATAACCCCCCTAGTAGCTTAGGCGAATGGGCGCGAAGCCGTTTCGAAAGAAACGGCTTTTGCTTTATATCACCGGCTGAATGCCGTTTACGTAGCAAGCTCCCATGATCGTTTAAACTGGAGGTGGATAATGACGGATACGAAAAACAGCCTATTAGAGAAAAACCCATTGTTCGGTAAACTGCCTCTCGAATTGTCCGAGAATCTCCGTTCGTTGAATCCCTGGTGGCGTAACGAACCCGGGCTTCCGACGCCGTCTTTCCATCGATGGCCGTTTAAAAAACTGAAGAACTTGATTATAAAAGGTATGACGCGGGCTACGGTGCTTCGCGGGCCCCGGCGTGTGGGAAAGACGGTTTTGCTGAGACAAATTATCAGGACTTTATTAGAAGAGGGGATATCGCCAAACCGAATCTTATATATGCCTTTTGATGAATTGCCGAGCTTGCGGGGAATTAAAGAACCCATACTCGCCATTTCGCGTTGGTTTGAACGAGAGATCCTCAAATCAACATTTAATAATGTCGAGGAGAACAGCAAAACGACGTATCTTTTTTTTGACGAAGTCCAGAACTTGGATTCCTGGGCGGAACAATGCAAACACCTCGTCGATAATCATTCGGTCCGCGTACTTATTACAGGCAGCTCTTCGCTTCGGATTGAAGCCGGTCGAGATAGTTTGGCCGGAAGAATTACGACTATTGATCTCGGCCCGTTGCTTCTTCGCGAAATCGCTGAATTACGGTTCTCCCCGCCGCAAGTTCCCATATGGGATGAAAAAGGCTTGTATAACCTGACCAATCTGGATTTCTGGACAGAAGCTGTTAAACGGGCAAAGGTTGAAAAAGAACTCAGATCACGGGCTTTCGAAGCATTTTCCGAACGAGGCGCTTATCCTGAGGCTCAGGAACGCTTTCAATCTCCTTGGGCAGAAATGGCCGACTATCTTAATGAAACGGTCATTAAACGCGCGATCCAACATGATCTGAGAATGGGGCCGCGAGGGCAGAAAAGGGATGAAAAATTGCTCGAAGAGGTTTTTCGTCTATGCTGCCGCTATACGGGGCAAACGCCTGGACAATCCGTTTTCGTGCCTGAAATAAAACAAGCGCTTGCCGGCAACATCGGCTGGAATCGCATTTTAAACTATATGAAGTTTTTGGACGGAGCTCTCCTTATTCGGCTTATTCCTCCTACAGAACTGAGGTTGAAGAAAAGGAAGTCTCAAGCGAAAATTTGTCTGTGCGATCACTCATTACGCGCAAGTTGGTTGCAGGAAAGTGTTCCCCTTAATCCCGAAACATTGAATAGGGAGCCGCATCTTTCCGATCTCGCCGGTCACTTGGCCGAAAGCGCATTGGGCTACTTTCTAGCATCTACACCGAATCTCGATGTTTCTCATTTCCCCACAAGGGGAGCGGAGCCGGAGGTGGATTTTGTTCTGACGATAGGAACGCGGCGTATTCCCATCGAAGTGAAATATCGTCGAAGAATAGATCCACACGAAGATACGCGCGGGCTCAGGGCCTTTATCGAAAAAACCGTATATAACGCGCCGTTCGGGATACTTGTGACCATGGATGATGATGTCACTGTTCCAGATCCCCGGATAGCCTCCATTTCTCTGTCATCTTTCTTATGGATGAGATAGAGTCGTGTCGTACGTTTCTTATCTCGTTGAATCCGAAACTCGCGACTTCTCCAAGAGATGGATCAATTTGTATTCCCTATCGATGAGGCATAAATAAGCGCTTTTATTTTAAGGAACGTAATAGAAATGACTGATAAACCTCGTCTCATCGAGCACGCATTTCCGCTGAAGCAGGCTTCGGTGGATTCTGTCCATGAGAAGAACGTGCGTCATGGGCACATCTCAACGCTGCACATATGGCCGGCGCGGCGGCCTTTGGCGGCCTGCCGGGCAGCATTGATCGCCACGCTTCTGCCGGACCCATCGGCCGAGCCCAAGCCCGAAGGCATGACCGAGGAGCAGTGGAAAGAGGAAATCAAGCGGAGGCGGCAGGTGCTTTGCGAAAAGATCGGCGGCAAGGTCGTGAAGAAAATCGAGCGCAAGCGCATGCCCAACGGACAGATTGTCGAGCGCGAGAAGGAAATCACCGAAGGCGGCATCCTGCATTGGGGCCGGGAGACCGAAAACAAGGAACTTTTGGAATGGTTCCGGCAGGAGATCAGAAAGGCCTACGGCGGGCACGCCCCAAAGGTGTTGGATCCGTTCGCAGGCGGAGGCGCGATTCCGCTCGAGGCGATGCGCCTCGGCTGCGAGGCAACCGCCGTGGACATCAACCCGGTGGCGTGGTTCATCCTGAAGTGCACGCTGGAGTATCCGCAAAAACTGGCGGGCAAGACGCATCCGCTCCCGGGCTTCATTTTGAAGGACGAGGAGTTCATGGAGGCCTTCTACAAGGCGCATCCGCCTGCCTGCCGTGTCGCAAAGCGCCGCGGCACAGGCAGGCATCTCGTGGGCCCTCAGCAAGGTGATCTCGATTTCAAGATAAATGAACCTGACGAATGGCCGCCCAAAGCAGACCTTGCTTGGCATGTTCGCGCATGGGGCCGATGGGTGCTCTACAAGGCCCGGCGGGAACTGGCGCAGTATTATCCAACCTATGCCGACTTTGAGCCGTTGGATACCCGATATCCTCAACCTTATGAGAAACGGCCCATGCAACTCGTGCCGCTCAAGGAAGACGGCACACCCGACATTGACGCGCTGAACAAGGAATTCTCGCCGGAGTACCTGGCGGACAAGCGCAATCCGCGATGGATGGCCAAGCCTACGGTGGCCTACCTCTGGGCGCGGACCGTCAAATGCAAGAACTGCCGGGCCACGATTCCGCTTCTCAAGACCCGCTGGCTCTGCAAGAAGGATAAGAAACGCGTCCTTTTGTCGATGGATGTGGTCAGGGATGACGCGGAGACCCCTACACGAGTTCGTTTCGGCATCCAGACGAACGTACCCGTACAGGGCGGCAACGCCGCGCAGCGGCGCGAGCACGATAAGCGGCTGGGCGCGGGGACGATGTCGCGTTCAGGAGCCAAGTGCCCGTGCTGCGGCACAATCATGACGATGGAGGACATCCGCTTTGAGTCCGTAGCCTCGCGTCTAGGCATGGTCGATACATGTGTCATTGCTGATGCCGGTCGTGGGAAGGCCTATCGCCTCCCCACAGCACTGGAGGTGAAGGCTGCACAGGATGCAGAACGGCTGGTCGACACGTTTTCGGGCATACCTTTCCCAGCCCCCAGCGAGCCCACGCCAACACAAACCCAGTTCTCCGGTGTGGCAATCCACGGTATGAGCCGGTGGCGCGACCTGTTTACGCATCGACAACTCCTGTCTGCTATGACCTTTGTGAGGCTGAGTCGCGATGCCTACCAGGAGATTATGCACGACAACGGTTCGGAGGAGTTTGCCGAATGCGCTCTGGCATATCTCTACTGCGCCTTCTCGAGGCTTGCTGATCGCAACAGCACCCTTTGCACATGGCAACTGGGTGCTGAGAAAATCGGTCACACTTTCGCCCGGTTTGCGTTGCCGATCACCTGGGACTTTGTCGAGGTGATGCCATGGGCCGACGCAAGTGGTGGGTATCTTCAGGCCGTTGACTGGGTTGCCGAAGTCGTGGAACACCTTTCGGAAGTCGAAGGTGTTAATGGTGCAATCGTCAAGAAAGAGAGCGCGACAGCTACGCGCGACGGTCATATCGACATCATAGTGACCGACCCACCGTACTACGGTGCAATTCCGTATGCCAGCATCATGGATTTCTTCTACGTCTGGCTACGTCGCACGGTCTATGGTCTGACGGACAGTCTCACCGAAGCCTACAAGACCGAACTGTCGCCGAAATGGGACCATGAGAAGCAGGATGGCGAACTCGTCGACGATCCGAGCAGGTTCGATGGCGACAAGGAACGATCACGCCTGGCTTATGAGAATGGGATGGCTCAAGCCTTCACCTCTTGTTGGCAATCACTCACGGACACTGGCAGACTTGTCATTGTCTTTGCACACAAACACCCAGACGCATGGGAATCCCTTGTTTCTGCGATCATTCGTTCGGGGTTCGTTGTAGATGGCTCTTGGCCCATTCAAACTGAGCGTGTCGGCCGGACCAGATCCATTTCATCGGCTGCGCTGTCGTCTTCCGTCTGGCTCGTTTGCAAAAAACGTCCGGTTGCGGCCAAACCCGGCTGGGACAACCACGTCCTTGAGGATATGCGCCGGAACATCCGCGA
>Ga0194112_10009463_pt1 | contig 12401 bp, 8 predicted proteins | sample TA2MahC400mmetaG_FD_146191 | JGI IMG/M metagenome (GOLD analysis project Ga0194112, IMG submission 146191) | Freshwater microbial communities from Lake Tanganyika, Tanzania - TA2015016 Mahale Deep Cast 400m | ecosystem: Environmental > Aquatic > Freshwater > Lake | place: Tanzania: Lake...
CGACCACATAGTGCGTTAGACTACCAGACCCCGGCGGAGTTCGCCGCTCGCTTTACCCCAGATCCTCTCATTCAGAGTGGTACATAGATCGGGGGAAGGTCACCACCATTTCGCGAGCACTCGTTTGACCTTCACTACCTCGGTTGACGTCGCAGGTGTTGTCGGACGCCCGGAGGCAAGCCACTCACAAATCAGCCGGTCGTACTCGAGCTTGCTTGCTTTTGAACCGAAGGACCCAAGTAATGATCGCGCGAAGCAATCGTCACCACAGCTTGACCCGTCGCTCTGTGCTTGCGGTATCGGGGGACTTGTCGATTGAGTTTTGGCATGCGAGCTGGCTCCTGGGATGCGTAAAACGGTAAATACCGTTTTGCGCTTCGGGAAAACAGCCGCACTGCCAACCGCTGGCAGGTAATCTAAGTTCCGATTTCGGCGAGATTTACGGTCGAGTGGGCGGTGAGGGACTCGAACCCCCGACATCCACGGTGTAAACGTGGCGCTCTAGCCAACTGAGCTAACCGCCCGCTGTTTTGGCTGATCCAGGTTGGGCAACTGATCGTAATCGGGTTGGGCGGCAAGTGTCAATGGACCGGGTGCGCGGCTTGACTATAATCGGGCATCGCCGATCCCTTCCGTTATTCCAACCTGACTGAGCGCAATGGTTGTTCTCTTCGCTTTGACCCTCACCGCGCACCTGCTGTGCGTCAACCTGGCGTCCGCGGGGCCACTTGTCTCGATTTATGCCGATTTCCTTGACAAGCGTGGTCGCCCCGGCGCCGCGCGGGCCGGTTGTTTTCTTAATCAGGCCTCTTTGCAAGCGTTGCTTTTTGGCACCGTGATCGGCGTTCTGCTGGGAGTGCTCCGCTGGGATGCGGTGTACTCGGGAACAGTACAGCGGCTCTGGTATAAGATCCATTTCGGAATCTGGGAATGGGCGTTCTCGCTCGTGCTGCTTGCGATCAACTTGCGACTGTGGCGTGAGTCGAATCCTGTGCGATCGAGCCGCCGTTGGGTACGTTCGCTTTTCTCCTTACTGGCGGGCACCAATCTGCTCTACCATTTCCCGCCGCTGCTGTTCGTGCTTTCCGACCTGGTGCGGCGCGCGGAAACGGACGGCGCTCCGCTGGGAGCGGCGGGGTTCCGACAGCGAATGCTGCAGCCTTTCGTTCTTTCCCAGACCGTCCATTTCTGGCTTGCGTCGTTCGCCGTAACGGGAGTTGTCCTGGCTGTCTGGTCGGCGCGACGAGGCGGCCAATCAGAGGACAGCAGCGCGTGGGCCAGGCGGGGCGGACGCCTGGCGCTTGCCGTTTCCCTGGCCCAGATACCGGTCGGCATCTGGTTGCTGGTATCCACCCCCTCCTTGACGATGGCTCGGTTCCTCGGCGCCGATCCGGTCAGCACAATCGCGTTCGCGTCGGCAGTGCTTTTCGCGATGCATCTGCTGCATCGACTGGCGAACCTGGCCCTGGGCGAATCACATCCTCGTTCGATCGCGATCGCCGCCGCCTCCCTGGTGATCGTCGTCTTCCTGATGACGCTGGGCCTGCAGTTGGCGCAAATCCACGCCCCTTAGTGTCGCCGCATCCGCTACGACCACCATAATCGGCTGTTCCCGCGCGCCGAGACCTGCCCGCGGACAGATCCGCGCGCCGCGCTCGATTCCTGGCCTACATTTTCCCAGGAGATATCCAGGTGCTTGTGATCGTTGGTTGCATCGTCGTGATCGGCTCGGTGCTGGGCGGCTTCACCATCGCCGGTGGACATATCCACGCGCTGATCCACCCCTCCGAATTGCTGACCATCGGCGGCTCCGCGCTGGGCGCGCTGATCATCATGGCTCCGATGAAGGTCATCAAAGACCTGATCAAAGGCATCATCAGTACGATCAAAGGCTCGCCGTTCAACAAAGCGGCCTATGTCGAACTGCTGAAACTCATGTACCACCTGCTGCGGCTGGCGCGGCGTGACGGAATGCTGGCCCTGGAGGGACATATCCGGGACCCACACGCCAGCGAAATTTTCCAGAAATATCCCAAAGTCGCCAACAACCACCATGCCTCCACCTTCATCTGCGGAATGCTCGCGCCGCTGATGGACGCATCGATAACCCCTGAGCGGTTGAACGATCTCGCGGAGATCGAATTGCGATCGATGGAGGAAGAACACCATGCACCGATGAGCGTGCTGGCGAAAACGGCGGATAGAATGCCCGGGTTCGGAATCGTGGCGGCCGTGTTAGGCATCGTGATCACGATGGGTGCCATTGACGGCCCCGTCGAGGAAATCGGACACAAAGTCGGTGCCGCCCTCGTCGGTACCTTTCTGGGGATTCTCCTGTCGTATGGATTTCTGGCGCCGCTGGTCGTGAATATGGAATTTCTCGGACACGCCGAGTTGGCGTTCTTCCGAGCCATCGCCAAGATCGTCGACGGATTCGCCCAAAGCCTGCCGCCCAAGGTCGTCATTGAGGTCGCGCGACGTGGAATGCCCAGCGAGGTGCGGCCCACCGAACAAGAACTCGAAGAACTATTCAAGGCGGTAGAGTCAAGTTAGGCATCGATTGAGTCGGGCGCGCCCACGGGCCCACAAGCGGAAAACGGAGCAGGACTATGGCTGGCGGTGGCGGCGCCTGGAAAGTCGCGTATGCGGACTTCGTAACCGCGATGATGGCGTTCTTCATGGTGATGTGGCTCGTTGCGCAAAACGCCAAAGTCCGCGAAACGATCGCCGAACACTTCCGCGAACCCGATCCGTTCAGCGTTTTTGACTCGTCCAAATCGGGCAACTCCGCCGGACGCGATAAACGCGGCAAGAAGCCGTACGCCAAATCCGTCGGCAGCAGCCAGACCCCGACGCTCGACCCCAGCAGCAGCAAGAACGCTCGCCTGGGCACCCAGCGCCAGTCCGACGCCTCGGGCGTCTCCTTCCTGGTAAACTTCCCCGAAGACCAGGCTCAACTCGACGACGCAACGAAGAATTCAATCGACCGGTTCCTCGGACAGGTCCTCGGCAAATCGTTCAAACTGGAAATCCGGGGCCATTGGTCACGCCGGCCCCTGCCCGAGGAGTGCCCGTTCAAAGATCACTGGGAACTCTGCTATCAACGATGCCAGGCCGTACGCGAATATCTCGTGGAAAAAGGCGTAGAGCCCGAACGACTGCGGATCAGTCAGGCCGGCATCTATGAGCCCCGCTCCATCCGCGCCGACGCCAAATGGGAGGCCGCCAATGCGCGCGTCGAAGTCACCATGCTGGCCGAGGTCGCGGAAGACCTCAAAGGCGTGCCGCAAGAACGTAATGCGCTCTATACCGAACAGGCCCATGAAGGCGGGTGAAGACGGGTTACGGGGAACGGTGGCGCGCGCTGACGTGTCGACTGTTCATTACCATAAACACTGCTCCCCGCTCTCTGTTCCCTGCTCCGTTCAACCTGTAACCTATATCCTGTGCCCCGTATCCCCTCGTAACCCGTAACCCGACATGATCACTTTGACTGCCACACTTGCTTTGACTTTGTCAGCGCCGGTCGCAACCGCCAATCCGGCGTTGCAAGGCTATTTGAACCATGAGTCGCTGACGCAGCAGCTGGTGGAGTTGGACCAATCCGAACTTGTGACGCTGCAGTCGATTGGCAAGTCACATGGCGGTCGCAACATCTGGCTGCTGACCGTCGGTCAGGGGACAGGGCCGGCGATCGCTGTGGTTGGTAATCTCCAAGCTGGCCATCTGGCCGGTGGCGAAATCTGTCTGAGGATGGCGCAGAAGCTCGTGGCGCTGTCGGCTCATGACGAGATGGTTCGCAAGCTGCTTTCGGAACGGACGTTCTATTTCCTGCCGCGTCCGGATCCGGACGCGTGCGAAAAGTCGTTCATCGGACCGTGGCGCCTGCCTGCCGGCAACGGACGGCGCACGGACGACGATCGCGATTTTCAATTCGGAGAAGATCCCCCCGAAGATCTGGACGGCGATGGGTGGATCACGTCGATGCGGATTGAGGATGAAACGGGTGGCTTTATTCCGCATCCGGAAGATCCGCGGTTGATGATCAGCGCGGATCGCAACAAGAACGAACGCGGAATGTATCGAATCCTGGTCGAGGGCATCGACAACGACCGGGACGAGTCGTGGAATGAGGATGCCGGGGACGGAGTTGGACTGGATCGGAATTTTCCGTTCCGCTTTCAGCCGTTTGAGCCTCACCACGGCCCGAATGCGGTTTCCGAACCTGAAAGCCGTGCGATCGCCGACTTCTTCCACGACCGCACGAATATTGCGATCGTTCTAAGTTTCAGTCCGGAAGAGAACCTGCTGAATCCCTGGAAACCGAACGCGGACCGGGAACGGCAGCGGATCAAGTCCGCTGTTCTCGGCGCAGATGCACCTGGCCTGGAGTACATTTCCAACGACTATAAGCAGAAACTGGGTTCGACGGAGGGGCCGGCGGGAACGGACAACCGGGGCACGTTTGCGAGCTGGATCTATTTTCACTTGGGGAAATGGAGTTTGTCGGCGCGAGGCTGGTCGGTTCCCAAGTTGGAACTTCTCCCCGACGAAAAGGCCGCGAGCGACAAACGAGGCGCGGACGAGTGGAATGCGCTGCGCTGGCTCGCGAAGCAGGAGCGGGACGGGTTCGCTCCCTGGAAGCGGATCGACCATCCTGATTTTCCCAACCGCAAAGTGGAAGTGGGCGGCTTCCGTCCCTTCTATCTGCTGAATCCTCCAGCGAATCAACTCGATGGGATCGCCGAAAAGCATGCGCAATTCCTGATCGGACTGCCGGCGCTGATGGCGCGGTTGGCGATTGCGGAGACGCGCGTGGAGGTTCTGGGAGGTAACGTCGTGCGGGTCACCGCGAAGAGCGTGAATCGCGGATTCCTGGCCGCGATGCCGGAGATGGGGCAAGTCAACGGCCAGCCGATTCAGTTGCAGATCGAGCTGCACGCGCCCGAACAGACCGTTTTTCTGCGCGGTTCGAAGCGGCAACGCGTGCCACGACTGACGGGCAACGGAGGCAGTCATGAAACGAGTTGGCTGATCCGGCTTCCGAACGCGGAGCCCGTCAAGCTGTCGATCGATCTGGCGGCGCCGACGGTCGACACCAGCCGCGCTGAAATTGAAATCAAACCATCGTCGTGAGCGCGGGGGCTCGCGCCCAAGCTTGCTTGTTGACGATCCCTGGTCCCTGGAGAAATTTCCGCCATGTATTCGAAGCGAATCGCCGAAACGTTGTCCGGCAGGCTCCACGCGATACCAGGCCAACTCGCGACCGTCGTCCTCGTATTGACCGCCGTCGGCATCGTCCATGCCGAGGGGGAAAAGCAGGTCTATCGCCCCGTCGGCGCTCCGACAGCGCCCAAAGTCCCCGCGCAGTGGAACCGCTACCACGATTACTCGGAATCCGCCAAACTATTCGCCGATCTGGCGGCGGCCCATCCCGAATATGCGCGCCTGGTCAGCCTCGGCAAGTCGTATGGCGGCCGCGACATGTGGGTCATGACCGTGAGTGATTTCTCCGCCTCGGACGATCCCCGCAAGCCGGGGTTCTGGATTGATGGCGCGATCCACGCCAACGAGATCCAGGCCACCGAAGTGGTTCTCTATACCGCGTGGTATCTGCTGGAGATGCGCCCGGAGAGTCCGCAGATCCAACAGTTGCTGCGGGAACGGGTCTTCTACCTGATGCCGATGATGAGCCCCGATTCCCGTGACGCCCATTTCTACGAAGCCAACAGTACCAATTCACCCCGCACGGGACAACGGCCGGTGGACGACGATCAGGACGGCCGCGTGGATGAGGATGGTCCCGACGACATCAATGGCGATGGCCATATCTCCACGATGCGCGTCAAAGACCCGCACGGCCGCTGGAAATCCCACCCCGACTTTCCCAATCTGATGGTGCCGGTGAAAGAGGGTGAGAAAGGCCAATACAGTCTGCTCGGGGCGGAAGGCATCGACAACGACGGCGACGGCCAGGTCAACGAAGATGGCGACGGATCGTACGACCCGAACCGCGACTGGGGATGGATGTGGCAACCCGAATACGTGCAACGGGGCGCTTATCGATACCCATTCTCGATCCTGGAGAACAGGCTGGTCGCAGACTTCATTGTCGACCACCCGAATATCGTCGGCGCTCAGTCGTATCACAATTCCGGCGGAATGATCCTGCGTGGCCCCGGCTCGAAGGAAGACGCTTTCGACGCGGCTGATCTGCGGGTGTACGACGCCATCGGCAAGCGCGGCGAACAGTTGCTCCCTGGCTACCGCTACATCAATATCGCCAATGACCTGTATGAGGTCTGGGGCGGCGAGGTCGACTGGCTGCACCAGGCGCGGGGCGTATTTACCTTCACTAATGAGCTGTTCACCCCTTTCAATTACTTCCGCTCGACCGGACACGAAGGATTCTTTGGGTCGAATGAAGTACAACACGCGTTCGACCGCTATCTGCTGCTTGGCGATGGCTCGATCCCGTGGCGGGAATTCGATCATCCAACGTTCGGCAAAATCGAAATCGGCGGGTTCAAAAAGAACTGGGTGCGACAGCCTCCCGCGTTCCTGCTGGAGGAGGAATGCCATCGCAATATGGCTTTCACGCTTTACCATGCCGACGAACTTCCGCTCGTCAAGGTAACGTCGGCTCGTGCGATCATGCTTGCCGGCGATCTGCGCGAAATCACGGCCATCATCGAAAACCCGAAGATCACACCTACGCATTCGGTGGCGGACGTCCGTGGAAAAATCACGCCTCCCGACCTGGTTACCGTGTCGGGAGCGGAGCTTCAAGTGCTGTCGGGAATGAGTTCCAACGAGGCGTTTTTCCAGCAGCCTAGCGAGACGAAGAGAAACCCCCACCAGATCAAGCTCGACAGCATTCCTGGGCACGGGCTGATCTACGTCCGTTGGCTGGTTCGCGGCGCCGGTCCCTATCGCATCACTGTGGAAACAGTGAAAGGTGGTCAACACGAACTGACCGTCGAATGAAACCGGCGGGCCGGAGCGCCACCAACAACGGCTTGCGACGAACGTGATTACCGGACAGTACCTGGCAAAGGGTCAGTCAACGTCGCGTGACTGGCGTTGAATCCGCCGCCGTCCAGATCGACAAAGATCGGATTTGCCACGGCAATGGGAGCATAATCGCCATAGGTCGGCCCCATGACGCGGGAGAGCTTGAGTCCCTCCCCCATCGCCGCCGCGATGATATGCGCATCTTTCTTCAATTGCAGCCGCATCGTGTGATCAAACTTGACGACATCATCTCCGAAAAAATCGGGAGTCGTTCGGCGCGTGAAATTCAGTTCGGGGTGAGGCTCTCCATTCACGAAAATCTGGATGCGATTCACGTCCAGCCAGTTCGCGCATTGGACGCGCACGCGGATCAGCAGACCACCACCTGGGATTTCCACCTGCTCACCAGGCCCGAAACTTCGCTGCGTATCGGTCGCGTTGCACAGAGTGATCTCCAGGAACGGTCCTGTAGTCATCACGATCTTTCCCGCCTCGCAAGCCCGCACGATCTCCAGCGTATCGATCCTGGCCTGGTCGTCCGTCGAACAGCGGACGTAGTTTCGCATCCATCCCGATCCGTGGAAGTTGTAATGCGCATCGGTGTTGACGACGGCCGGAACGCGGATCCCCTGGTTCAACAACTGCAGCCAATGATGAATTCTACGGTCCCCCGGCTTGCCGTTGACCGGTTCATTGAAAAGGTAGTGCAGAGGATGCACTTCGATCACATCCATTGCGGCAAACATGCCGCGAAATCCGTCGTCCGGAGTGCCGTCCAGCTCTTTGTCACCGAACATCTGGACGAGGTTCGGGTGATTGCACTGCACCAGCTTTTCGCTGCCGCCGTCCCACATTGCCAGCCTCTGGATCTGTCGAACGGGATCGGCGTCCGACTGAGGACCGCCACCGTCCTGTTGGCGGGGCGTCAGACGCAGCGGGAAGGCGTTCTGATGATTCAACGGAAGGGGCGATCCTGTCAATTCGATGCCGCTGCAGGTTCCCATTTTCGACACCGCGTTCAGTCGCTGCAGATGTGGCAAGTAGGAGTCGATGCGATTGTGTTCCGTGCAGGGTGCGAACTCCACGTTTTCCGCAAGCAGGTTGAGAACCCTGCCAAGCTGGCTGCTGACATTGTCGCCCGAGGGACTGGAGTGACTATGGAAATCGGTGCTGACCCAGCCGGGGGTTACCACGGAGCGCACGAGCACCGCTTGCAGCGCGGCTTCCTTTCCGGCGGCGACCTCGAGCGTCTTCTGGACCACGTCAAACTCCGGCCCGTGACTGATCAGCACGTCGTAGATGCCGGGGGCGATCTCGGTCCGGAAATCGCCATCGGCGGTATAGATCAGATTCAAGACACCGAAGTCATCCGTTTCCGGCCCGAAGAAAGGCAACAGCTTGTCGGGAGCGAATTTTCCGTCCTTCGTGCGGGGCCAGTCTTCGACGTCGCGCAACGGACGGAAAGCGATCTTGCAGGCGATCGGGGCGCCCGACAGGCTTCGGACTTTACCAACGACGTATCCGCAGGGCTCCATCGTCGCGGTGATTGGTCCAGGCTGCCCTGGCGACAGGGCGACGGTCAGCGGCGGGCGTGACGATGATTCAATCCGCGCCGTGGCGGTCTCCGAAAACAGGTCGAAAGCAATCCTGCCCCGAGCATCGGTTCGACCTGATCCGATTTCCGCGTCCCCCTCCTTGACTGTTACCTTCGCGTTCACGACAGCACCGGAAGGGTCCTGAACCAGTAGCTCGACGGGCCCGCTTGGCAACCCGTTCACGCGACCAACCAGGGAACGCAACTGCAAAAGATTCGCGCTGGGGAAGAACCGTCGCCGCACGGTCAGCATGAAATGCGCCGGAATCGAAACCGAGTTGGAACCATCCTGCGTCAGCTTGAGAACTTTGTCGTTGACAATCGTTCGTCCCTCGACCAGCACACCGTAGGCTTGCCGGTACCAATCGTCGTGCGCCCAGTAAGTGCCTGTCAACTTGTCGGTTCCGAATGTGAACGTCCGATCCGCGCGAATCGCATCGACAAGGTCCTCGCTCAGAGGCTCTTCGCTTTCGTTTTCATAATCGGTTTCGATCCGAACGAACGGTTCACCATCTGCCAGAATGTAGCGGTTGCAAATCTGTAGGACGCGTTGGGGCACGGTCGTCTGAAACTCGATGCTGAGCCGTCGGCCGCGTAGCGCGCCGTCAGGGACTGTTTGAGCGGGACCGTCGTCGACGAAGCAGCGAACTTTCGACGGATCGCTGAAGAGATAACGGCCTCCTGCCGGAAAATAAGCGCCCAACTGATCGTTCGACGGTTCCAGGCGGCTGCAATCGATGACGCAGCCGCCGACATTCTTGATCGACATGTTGGCATTTCGATGGGCCGCGGGCATCGCGATCACGACGGAAAGTTGATCGTTGCGCAAAACCAGGTCGCCAAAAATACAGTCGACTTCCTTGCCCTGGGGAGCGTACTGGTCCCAATTGTCGGCCGTCAGCCGCACCAACTCCGCAGCGCCGGCCTTTATTCCTAGCAGTAACATTACGAGCCCCAGTGAACCGATCGCGCGCATCAGCATGATTACGCTCCCTCGAGAATACAAAACCGTGTGCCGGGACCAATATTGCGGATTTGCCGCCCCAGTTCAACTCAGGTGAACTTAATTGGTGCCGCGGGGAATCGCACCGCTGCAGGGAGCGGCGGCGGCAGGAGTAATTGGTCGCTGGCGCGCGAGATCACCCGCTGCAACCTCGGCACGTCGCGCGCGTACAGGGTCGACAGCCCATCGCGATAAAGCTCGCACCACCCTTCCGAAGCCGCCAGTAACTGATCCCAGTTCGAATCGCACCTGACCAGCACCAGGTCGGCGCATCGGTCGTCGACACGATTGCCCGAGAGTCCGGTCACGGCGATCGGGTCCTCTTTTGGCGCGCCACCGAGGTCAGGCACCACCGTCAGGTCGTTCGGAAGGTGCCATTGCAGATAGGGGACCCAATCGGAGTGCGTCGACAAGGTGCCATGCAGATCCTCCCGAAGAATCACGCTCAGAGCTTGAAGCGGCACCGCCGTGTCCGGATTCGCGACGCTACCACGGTAGGCACCGACCTGCCAAGGTGCAATTCCGACCAGACAGCGATACAGTGGTTCGACGGTCATGAGCGTCAAGATCCAATGGATGAGTGTTACGCGTGCCAACAATGTCAGTCGACGCGCGGTTGCCTGGCGAGCCACGATTCCGCTGGCAGCGATCATTCCACGGTGAATCCGCCGACCGCCAAACGACACCACTCCCACGCCGACCAGCGCCGAACTGCCCGTCGCAATCAGCACCACCACGGTCACAAGCAGGCACAGCCACGGTGCCGATCGATCGCGGCTTCCGGACCGCGGCACAAACGACGCGACGAACGATGCACAAATTGGCAAAAAGTCGCTGAGCCCAAAACTTGAGATCCGTTGCATCGGCTGACAGATCTGGTCCAAGTCGCAGAGCCGTAATGTCGGCGGGCAGGAACCCCGGAAGACAAGCGGGATCCAGAGGACAGACCAACCGGCCAGCAATATGAATCCGAGCGTTGCCACCGGCCGAGCCACTGGGCGGCGCCCCGCGCAGGCCAAAGCTCCGATCGTGATGCCGTGCACGATCATCCCCAGCCACGCCATGCTGTCCGTGAGTCCCCAAACCATCGCAAGAATGAGTATCAAGCCCGCGGCGCGGCCATTTTCTCGTTCCAGGTAATACGACAGGAGGGTCGTGTACCAGGCGAAGAATGCCAACGTAATCAGCGGTTCGCCTATGGAGTGCAGTTGGCGCAGTAACGGATCAAGGGCCATAAGCAGCACCGCGAGCGTCGGCACGTTTCGCAGTCTCAAACGGCAAAGTGAACCGAACAGGGGAACCAAGGTTGCAGCGGCCAGTGCATTGCGGACCAGCACGATTCCAGAATCGCCGAAGAGTTGCCAGGCCATGCCAAAGATGCCGGAGGGCTGCCGCGCCAATAGCCAAAGCGATGGCGACGCCTCGGCCCAGCCACAGGACGCCGCCAGGAGCAGAAGAAGAATCCCACAAACCGCCGAATTTCCGACCCGCTCCACGGGCGGCGCAGCTGCGAAGGGGAAACGCATTATTGATTCGACGGCGAGCATGCCAGACTGTGGTCGTTAGCCACCGTGTCGGCGGCCTGCTTTTGAAGCACGACGCTGGCTGTGGAGCGTCTGGCCTGCGGATTCGCCGCCGCGACTGTGCCTGACGCTCGTGCCACACTGGAGGCGGAATCGGTCGTCATTGGCTGCGGGGAGCTCGAAGACGGCGGGGCATTTTGTCCGGCGTCGCGGGACTTCCTCGGAACACCAAGCAGTCCGTACTTCTTCATCTTCTTGTACAGGCCGACGCGGCTGATGCCCAACGCCTGGGCCGTGGCGGTGCGCCGAAAACCATGAGCCCGAAGCGCTTCCTGCAGGATTCCTTGTTCGGTGAACGCGACTTGTTCGAACAGCGAGTGGGGTACGGAGCCCGCTTCCTCCTCCAATTTGCGGTTCCTCGCAATATCGCGAAGTCCCGGCGCCAGATCGGCCGATGTCAGCTCGCCCTGTCGACAGAACAGAACCGCGCGCCGAATATGGTTCTTCAATTCAAGAATGTTCCCGGGCCAATCATGGCACTTGAGGTTGTCCAGAAACTCGGGCGCGATCCGGTCCACCTTCGCGCCGTGCGTCTGAGAAAATTCCCTGACGAAGCCGACGATGAGTGGCACGATATCGCGGGGACGCTCCCGCAACGGCAGTAGATGAAATTCAAGAACATTCAGTCGATAATAGAGGTCGGCGCGGAATTCCGATTTCTCCATCAGTCCCTTGAGATCGACATTCGAGGCGACGATGAGCCTGGCCAGACAGCGGCGAGGCGCCATGGTTCCCACCGGTTCGAATTCCCCGGTTTCGATCACCCGCAATAGTCGGGTCTGCAGGGCGGGAGAAAGAAGGTCGATCTCATCGAGCAATAGAGAGCCCGCTCCCGCCAGCTCCAACCGTGCAGTTCTCGCGCATTCGGGTCCGCTGATGTCGCCTCGCCCTCCGCCAAACAGTTCCATCTCAACCTGGTCCGCCGGAAACGAACCGCAGGCCACAGAATAAAATGGCTCGCGCCGACGCAGCGACAGCTCGTGGATCAGCCGCGCGATCGTTGTTTTTCCCGTACCCGTTTCGCCCACCAGTAAAAGCGTCACGTCGTGAGTCGCCATCATCACGAGCTGGTCGAGCACCGCGTGCATAGCGGGGGTGTGGCACTCGTAGGTCAATTCCCCCGCGCGAATCGTCCACGGCTGCGGACTCGGGGACTTTGCAATCGCATCGGCACGACCCTTGGCCAGAGCCAAGGCCTCGATCAATC
>Ga0194112_10009470_pt1 | contig 12389 bp, 5 predicted proteins | sample TA2MahC400mmetaG_FD_146191 | JGI IMG/M metagenome (GOLD analysis project Ga0194112, IMG submission 146191) | Freshwater microbial communities from Lake Tanganyika, Tanzania - TA2015016 Mahale Deep Cast 400m | ecosystem: Environmental > Aquatic > Freshwater > Lake | place: Tanzania: Lake...
GTCCTTCTGGCAATTCCACATGCAGAGCGACGCCCAGAGACGATTCGGGGCGCGGCGCTGGAGACCCGTGGCCCACTCAGCGGCCGAGACGGCCGCCGCCTAACGGTGTCCGAAACGGACCACGCCCAAATCATTTTGCCTGATCTCTTCTCTTTCCGAACCACCACCCAAGCGTCTGCTCGATGCACAGGGTGATGACCATTGCGAGGAGGAGGCCGCGCCAGAGCTCGCTCTTGGCGCCCGTGACGCCCTGGGAGAGGTACTCGCGGCCTTCGAGGAAGACGATCTTGGAGTCCTTGGCCTGCCGCCGCAGGGCGCGCGGCTCGGCAGGCGTCAGGTCGCCCTCCGTGGCCTCGACGTTAGACGCGAATAGCTCGGTGTCGGTCCCCCCGTCGTGGCGCTTGCGGCGGAGCTGGTACAGCCCGCTCTTGGCGGTCTCCTTGAACTCGATGCGGAATCGCTGGGCATCCTCGGCGGGTGCGGCCTGGAGGGCCGCGGCGGCGCCGTCGGGCGGCTCCACCTGCACCTCGGTGCTGTGGACGGAGGGGTCGAGGTCGGCTCGGATGGGCGCGCCGGCGGCCACCGAGCCCTCGTCGGGCGCCTGTCGCGTGGCGTAGCGCGCCATCTCAAGAACGGTCACCACGTAGCTCGGGTCGGCCGGCCAGTTGCTCCACTCCCCGTCGGCTGTGCTGGTGGCCACGAGCACCCTGCCCTTGCCCACCACACGCTCGGCGATGGCGGGCGAGGAGTCGGTGTCGGAGTAGGAGGCGAGGACCTGGACTCGGCCTGCGGCGAGGTCCTCCTTGCGGACGGCTCCGCCCCACCATCGGAAGAACTTGACTCGGCGCAGGAAGGGGTTCTGCGTGCCCTCGAAGATGCGGAGGATGGGGTGGACGATGCTGGTCTCGCTGAGGTGGACCCACTGGCGCTGCGATTCGTCGCCCGCGATGGCGGTCAGGCGCATCGGGAGCAGGCCCTTGCCGTCGGCCCAGAGCTTCTCGTTGTACGCCGCCTCCTCCACCTGGTCGCCCAGGAAGATGATGAGGCCGCCGCCGGCGGCCACCCAGTCCTCCAGGGCCTTGCGGCGGCCGTCCGTGACGCGATAGACGTTGGCGAGGACGACCACCTGGTAGCGGTCGAGGGGCATCTCCTCGAACTGGTTTTCGGTGACGACTGTGACGTCGTTGCCGCTGAGGGTTGCGCCGGGCGGGGCGAGGGCGCGCTCGACGTAGAAGGTCTCGGTCTGCCCGTACTCGGAGGTCGGCTCGCCATCCACCAGGAGAATCGGTATGCCTGGGCGGATGCGAGCGGCCATGTGCCGCACGTTGTCGCGGGGAAGAGGGTCGGCGGGTATCTCGGCGCGGATGGGGGCCGAGCCAACATCTCGGAAGGCGAAGGTGAAGGGGACGGTGGCCTTGGCCCCCGCGTCCAGCAGGTCAATCGTCGCCCGCACGGGCACGGCGTCGCCCACGGCGAAGGTCACGGGCACGTTGGCGGCCGCGCCGTCGCCCCAGTTGGCCACGACGACCTCGAACTGCGTCGGGACGCCCGCGATGATGGCCTTCTCGCGGAAGGCGATCTCGGTGATGGCCAGGTTCGGGGCCTTCTGGCCGCCCACGTTCACCACGGCCAGACTGTCCACCCGCTCGGCCAACCGCTTGAGGACCGCCAGCGGCCCTTCGGAAGGCTGCGAGCCGCGAGCTTCGAGCTTCGAGCTCTCTTTCCCCCCGCTCGTGGCTCGCGGCTCGCCGCTCGCCGCTTCTTCCGGCAGCCAGTCCCGACGGCGCAGGTCGGTGATGATGGTGAGCGTGCGGTTCAGGTTGCCGCGGGGCGAGGCGAGGGTCTGCTCCAGGGCGGCGAAGGCCACATCGAAGGCGGCTGACTTGTCGCATGGCTCAAGGGTCTCGATGGTACGGACCACGGCGTCAACCTTGTCCCGCGTGAGGTACTGGCCGCTGAGGATGGGGCGGCTGGGCTGCGAGGTGAGGACGAGGGTGAGGGTGTCGCCCGGGTGTTCGGCAGCGGTCTGGCGGACGAACTCGACCAGGCCGCGCCGCGCCTGCTCGAAGACCGTCTGGGCGCCGAGGCGGGCGTCCATGCTCGGCGAGTCGTCGAGCAGCACGATGCGTTCCGTCCGCGCCGCCTCGATCATTCGGCCAGCCAGCCCGGTGCGGGTGAGGAAGAGGCGCGCGACGAGGCACGCGAGCAGGATGAGGGCAAGGCAGCGCAGGAGCAGCAGGATGAGGTGTTCGAGCTGGATGCGGCGGCGGTTGCGCCGCTCGGCCTCGAGGAGAAAGTCCATCGCCGCCCAGTCGAGGATGCGGAACTTCCGCCGGCTCAGCAGGTGGATGATGATGGGCGAGGCGATGAGGAGCGCGCCCCACAGCAGCGCGCCGTTCACCGCCCCGATGCCAAGCCAGTTGCCCATCGCACTACTCACAGGCGGCGGGGGCCGCCGAGACAGGGGGGATGAATGGATGATTGGATGAATGGATGGTTGTCAGAACACCCTGCCTTCTCCATATCTGACATTCATCCACCCATCCATTCATCCTCTCATGTGTTCACAGAGGGCCATCGTCTCATCGCTTCACGACGGCGCGCGCGGCGCGGCGGCGGAAGGCCAGGTAGCTGGCCAGCGCCGCGTCGAGCGGATCGCTCGTGCTCATCAGCATGTAGTCAATGCCGTTGTTCGCGCAGGTGCGGCGGACGCGCCCGAGAAAGCGCTCGACGGCCTCGAGGTACGCCTTCCGCAGCGCCCGCGGCTCGGTTAGGACCTGGAGGTCAATCTCCAGGCCGCGGAAGAGAATGTTGTCCTGGAACGGGAACTCCAGCTCGTGCTCGTGCATGACGTGGAAGACGACGACCTCGTGGCGCTTGTGGCGGAAGTGCTGGAGGGCGCGGGTCAGGCTGTCCACGTCGAGGAAGCAGTCGGAGATGAGGACGACGAGGCCGCGCTTGGTGATCTGCTCGGCGAGGCGGTGGAACACGTCGGCCACGTCGGTCCGGTTGTCGGGCTGTGTGTTCGCCAGCTCGTGGAGGAGGAGCTTGAGGTGCGTGGGGTGCGAGCTGGCGGGCAGGTTCCGACGAACGTCGGTGTCGAAGGTCACCAGGCCCACGGCGTCCTGCTGTTGCTGGAGGAGGTAGGCCAGGGAGGCGGCCACGGTGCAGCCGTAGTCGAACTTCCGCATTCCCCCATCCGCGCCGCCGTAGCGCATCGAGCGGCTGGCGTCCACCAGCAGCGTGCTGCGGAGGTTCGTCTCCTCCTCGTACTGCTTCACGTAGAGGCGGTCGGCCCGCGCCCACACCTTCCAGTCAATGTGCTTCAGGTCGTCGCCGGGCACGTATTCGCGGTGGGTGGCGAACTCGATGGAGTAGCCGTGGTAGGGGCTCTTGTGGAGTCCGCTGATGAAGCCCTCGACGACGGTGCGCGCGCGGACCTCGAGCCGCGTGATGCGGTTGAGCACCTTGGGGTCGAGATATTGGCGGCCATCGGCCTCAGTCACGGTCTCTTCCTGAAATCGTCCTCGTCCTCGTCCCACGTCCTCGACTCTCCTCCGCCACGAGCTTTCTGCCGCCCCCTGCGGGGGCTGGACGGGTTCCGTCCCCCGATCCACGGGCTTACGCCCGTGGCTACTCCGCTGGCGCCTCCTGCGGAGGCTGAGCCTGTTCCTGCTCTGGGGTGAATGCCCTGGCCGCTTCGCCGGCGAGGGCCTCGGCCTCCTCGGCCGCGGGAATGGCCTCGATCAACCTGTCAACGATATGGTCGGGCGTGATGCCCTCGCTCTCGGCGTTGAAGTTGGTGATGATGCGGTGGCGCAGGACGGGGTGTGCGACGGCCCGCACGTCGTCGGTGTTGACGAATGTCCGCCCGTCGAGCGCGGCCCTGGACTTCCCGCCGAGGAGGAGGTACTGGACGCCGCGCGGGCCGGCGCCCCAAGTGACCCATTGCTGGATGAAATCGGGCACGCCGCCCTCGTGGACGCGCGTGGCCCGCACGATGCGCAGGGCGTAGCGGATGACGTGGGGCGGGACGGGGACGCGGCGGACGATCTCCTGGAGCCGCAGAATCTGCTCGCTCGCGAGCACCTGGCTCACCTCGGTGGAGAAGATGGCCGTCGTCTTCTCGGCAATCGTGTACTCCTCGTCGAAGCTGGGGTAGCGGACGAAGACCTTGAACATGAAGCGGTCCTGCTGCGCCTCGGGCAGGGGATAGGTGCCCTCCTGCTCGATGGGGTTCTGCGTGGCGAGGACGAAGAAGGGGATGGGGAGAACGTGGCGGACGCCGCCAATCGTGACCTGTTTCTCCTGCATGGATTCGAGCAGCGCCGCCTGGGTCTTGGGCGGCGTGCGGTTGATCTCGTCGGCCAGGATCACGTTGGCGAACACCGGGCCTGGCAGGAAGCGCTGCTCGCGCTGGCCGGTGGACTTGTTCTCCTGGATGACCTCGGTGCCCGTGATGTCGCTGGGCATGAGGTCGGGCGTGAACTGTATGCGGTGGAAGGAGAGCTGAAGGGACTGCGCGAGGGTGCTGACCATGAGGGTCTTGGCCAGGCCCGGCACGCCCTCGAGGATGCAGTGGCCCTGTGAGAGGATGGCGATGAGGAGCTGGTGGATCACCTCGTCCTGGCCCACGATCACGCGTGCCATCTCGGCCCGCACACGGGTGTGGGCGTCGCTGAGCGTGGCGAGCTCCGTCAAGTCGTGGGAGCCGAGGGACTCTGCTGCCTTCAAGTCGGTCTCAGTGGCCATGCGTCGTGTCTTTCCTCTACGGGGATGAATGGATGAATGGATGGGTGGAAGAACGGATGACGGATATGCATTCCTGCACTCATCCACCCATCCACCCATCCATTCATCCCATTGCCTTTCGCTGCTCAGCGTTGGAGGATGGGGAGGTATTGGTAGGGGAGCTGGAGGACGAGGAGGGCGATGGCGGTGCCGTAGACGTGGCCCGCAAAGTCGCCCTGCCAGCTCCCGTCGGCGTTTTGCTGCTTGATCAGCTCGTCGCGGTGCTTCGGGAAGAACTCCTTCCAGTCCTCCTCGCCGCTGAAGAACATGGCCTGGGACGTGTACATCAGGGCGTAGAAGCGGTGGCCCTGGAAGACGGTGGCCGAGTTGCTGCCCTTGAGGAGCTTCTTGAGGTAGTCCAGGCACTTGGTGGCGATGGGGTTCTCGTACTGGCCGGCGTTGTAGAGGGTGGCGACGGCGGCGGCGGAGATTGCCGGGCGGCTGCTGCCGCGGCTCATCAGGGAGTAGCTGATGCCGCCGTCCGGGTTGGCGCACTTGGCGATGTACTCGCAGGCGCGGGCGATGGTGCTCTTGGGCACCTTGATGCCGGCGTTGCGCGCCGCGCGGAGGGCCTGGATTTGCGTCACCGTCACCGACCCCTCGTCGCCATTCTGGTCGGGCGCGTAGAGCCAGCCGCCGTTGAACGACTGGCTCTTGGCGGTGAGGGCGACGGCGCGGGTGAGGGCCTCGTGGAGCTTTCGCTGGAGATCGGTGTCCTGCTCGGCCCCGTATGCCTGGGCGAGGAACATCGTGGCGAAGCCGTGGCCGTGCATCGAGCGGTTCTCCTCGACGATGGCCGTGATGAGGCCGCTGCGGGTGGTGGAGTTGAGGATGAAGTAGACGGCTCGGCGGACGTTTTCCGAGTGTTCGCCCTCGCAGGGGGTGTTGCCTGCGGCCATCATGGCGAGGCCGGCGAGCGCGGTCATGGCCGTGGGATAGGCTCCGCCCATCCCCTCGGTGCGCCAGCAGCCGTTCTTGGCCTGCGTGCGGGCCAGGTAGGCCAGGCCCTTGGCGATGGCCTGCTCGGCCTCGGGCGTGATCAGCTCCGGCCGCGCCCGCACCTCGCCGGCGGAAGCCGCAAGCTGCAAGCAGCAAACTGCAAGCAGCAGGAAGAAAGCGGCGAGCTTCGAGCCGCGAGCCGCGAGCCGCAGGGCATTTCGGATTTCAATCTGCAATCTGCAATCTGCAATCTGCAATTCCTCGTGGCTCGCGGCTCGTGGCTCGTGGTTGCTCATGGCTTCTTCTCCGCAGCCGGATTCGGGTCGGGGCCGTAGACCTCGATGCCGTTGTGGCGGGCCAGGATGAGCATGCCATCCTGGACGAAGAGCTGGTTGACGTTTTCGAACTTGCCGTCGGGCCGCCCGGAGGGGATCTTGTGGCCTTCGAGCTCCTTGCCGGTGGACTTCCGGGTGAAGCCGATAGTGCGGAACTGGGTGTGGCGGATGTTGTTGCCTTCCTTGATCGTCTCGATGGCCATCCAGGGAATGAGGTCGCCCGAGCGTGCCCAGGCCTCCGTCATGTCCACCATGCCGAACATCTGGAGGTTGGCGCCCTCGCCCAGGACGACGTTGCCCGTGGCGAGCTCGATGGTGCCCATGCGCATCTTGCCCTGGCCGTCGTAGCTGGAGAAGCCCAGGGTCTTGCCGTCCGCGCTCAGCGTCACGTTCTGGAGGTGCCCCGGCAACTTGTCCTGCGGCACCGAGAACTTCACCTCTCCCGTCGCCACCGAGCGAATCTCGACGCCGGCGCCGCCGGCCAGGTAGAACAGACCCTCGTTCAGCAGCATCGGCTGGCGGTACATCTGGCCCGCGTCCACCGTCCAACGGGTCTTGCCCGAAGGCAACTCGAGGAGAGAAATCACGTTCTTGGACTTCGTGGGGTCCCAGGTCTGGCACAGAGCGCCGTTCTGCGTGACCTGTATGGAGCGCGGGTAGCCCATGCGCGAGCCGTCGGCCATCTCGAACGTGCTCAGGCGGTCGCCCGAGAAGGCGTCGCAGACCCAGCACTCGTTGCCTTCGAGGGAGAGAAGGACGTAGGCCCCTGCCTCCTGCGCCCAGGCGATCTGGCGTCGGCGGAAGCTGCGCTCCCAGCGCACGTCGCCCGTGGCCAGCTCGAGCACGCGCACGGTGTTCTGGCCCGGCCGCTGGACCACGCAGCCGGTGGGCACGCCGCCCTGCGCCCTGCCGTAGATGCTGGTGCGGAAGGCGACCGAGTAGCCAATGTTCACGCCTGCGCTGCGGCCGGCCGGCTCCGTGCGCTCCCAGACGGGCTTGCCGGAGACCAGGCCGAAGCCCTTGAGGACGTTGTTGCCCTGGAGGAGCACGATGTGGCCCTCCCGCGCCCCCTCGTGGGCCTGAAGGTACACGTGGTTAGGCGGCTGGCCGAGCTGGGCATCGTAGAGCGTCTGCCCGTCGCTCACGCGGCGGCACACGAGGCGGATGTCCTGCCCGTGGCGCTGGAAGAGCATGTGCTGTTCGAGGAACTGCGAGAAGCCGAGGACGCCCGCGGCGGGGGACTGCCGGAGCTTGACGGGGTATCCGTGGCCGGGCTGCTGGTCGGCCTTCCAGGCGAGTCGCCAGGGCGGCTCGGCCACGCCCTTGAAGAGGTCGCGCTCGGCCTCGGCCAGCTCCTTGTCGGCAAGGCGCTCCGCGGCGAGCTCGGCTCCGTTTGGAGTGCGGCCTTCAGGCCGTATCGGGGCCGTACGGGCTGAAGCCCGCACTCCCAACGGGTCGAAGGGGACCGGCGTGTCGGGGAAGCTCTCGGCCAGCGTGGCCCACTCCCAGCGTGCCTGGGCGAGCCAGCCCTTCTTGTGGTGCAGGTCGGCCAGGGCGGCCAGTCCGGCCGCGGCCGTGGGGGGATCGGCCGAGCGCGCCATCTCGCGGAGCAGCGTCTCCCCCTTCTCGAAGACGCCTGTGGCGGCCTCGGCTGCCGCGGCCTTCAGGCCGGCCTCGATGCCCGCGGGGGTGCCGGGATAGAGGCGCAGGATGGCGCGGAGCGCCGTGGGGTCGCTTGTCGCCCTCACGGCGGCCATGGCGGCCTCGCCCCGCTTGGCGAGGAGGGGCGCGAGCTTCGCCCCCTCCTGGCTCACGAGGCGCCGGATGCCGCCCGCGGCCACGGCCACGGGCGAGGCCTGCCAGGTGTCGCCCTCGACCCGCAGGTCCACCGTCCGGCCTCCGCCCGCCTGAGCGAAGGCGAGGAGCATGTCGAGGGCCTGCTCGAGCTCGCCGCGCTCGCGGTGGCCTTCCACGAGGGGCAGAAGCGTCTGCCCCTCCTCGGGTGTGCCCTTGGCGACGGCGTGGGCCTCGCGGAGGAGGCCGAGGCGCTGCTGCGGCTGGCGTTCGGCCAGGGAGGTGAGGCACTCGACGAGCTCGCGGCGGGCCTCGGCCTTGGCCTTGGGGTCGGGCGTGTCGCGGAAGGCGGCCTTGAGGTCCTCGATGGCGTCGGCCAGGCGGTCGTACTTGAGGCGGAGGTCAGCGCGGTCGAGGTGGGCCTGTGCGCTGGCCTTGAGGAGTTCGGCGCGGCGCTCGGGCGGGGCGTCCGTCGCCAGGGCGGCCACCTGCTTGTCGAGTTCGGCCACGCGGCTCTCGGCCGCGGCCAGCTTGGGCGCCGCGTTGGTCAGGGCGTACACGCGGGTGAGGGCGATGGCCATCAGCCGCTCGCCGTCGCACAGCAGGTTGCCCACAGGCTCCTCGTCGTCCGTCGCCACGCGGAGTGTGGCCTGGACGGCGCCCTTCAGAGGGTCGAGGCGCAGGATGCACTTGCCGCTGGGCACGTAGAGGGCGTCAGGCGTCCACAGGCCGCGGCCGCAGGCCCGCGCGTCCCCCTCGAGCTTCCGCTCCCACAGCGTGCGCCCGGCCAGGGCGTCCATCCGCCGCACGGCGGCAGCGGAGGCCGCGAACAGGTGCGTGCCGTCCATGCCCAGGCAGTAGGCCAGCCCCGGCGTCCTGTGGCTGGCCACGGGCTTGCCCGAGGTGGTGTCGAGCACCAGGATGCGCTCGGCGTCCGTGGGCAGCACGATGAGCTTGCCGCCCTCGGCGAAGACCGCGCCATCGCGCCAGCCTTTCGGCGCAGTCGTTTGGCCGAAGGGGGAGGGGCCGACGCGCTCCGTCTCCTGCTCGTACTGCGACGCCCAGTGGAGGCTGCCGTCCGTGCCGTCCAGTGCGAAGACGAAGCCCTGGCCCGAGCCGACGTAGACGTCGCTGCCCTGGGCCGCGACGGCCACCAGGCGCCAGGCGCTCATGCGCGAGGTCACGAAGGAGCACAGAAACGTCTGCCACTCGCACCTGCCGCTCGCGGCGTTGAGCCCCACGAGCCACAACTCGTCGCGCTTCTCCACCGGCACGGCCAGCCGCCCGCCGATCGCCACGGGCGCGGCGAGGAACTGCACGTCGCCCACGGGGTCGCCCTCGTCCAGGCTCCGACCGATGCGCCAGGCAGGCGCGCCCGTCTTCACGTCGTAGGCGGCCAGGACGTTGCCCGTGGCCTGCTTCGGCTGGTTCTGGCCGCCCCGGGCGATGAACATGGCGACGCCGAAGCGGTTGGCGCTCCAGCGGTTGTAGTGGAACTCCTCGATGTGGTACACCCTATCGCCGATGATGCGCATGGCCCGGCCCATCTGGTCGTCGAAGTGCAGCGTCTCGAGGGGATGGGTCTGGCCCAGGTGGGGGAAGTGCTGGATGTGGACTCGCGGGGGGTTGTTGCCCGATGGGGCGGGGGGCGGCTTGGTTTGCCAGCGCACGGCGCCCGTGGCGGCGTCGAGGCAGGTGAGCATGCCCTGCGACTTGAGGAACGCCGCGCCGTCCCGCAGCAGCGCGTAGCCGCTGGGCACGGCGCCCGAGCTCTCCCAGCGGCCGACGATGCGGTCCTTGAGCGCCGCGACGGTCCGCTCGTCCATCTGGCCGAACATGTTGGGCGGCAGGTCGGGGGGCACCATTGGCATGGCGTGCTGCCAGGTGGGGATGCACATGCCCCTGGGCATCTCGATGGCGCTGGTGGGCAGGGCGGGGAACAGGCCGCGATGGGTGGGGTGGACTGTGTCCTGCCCTGGCGTGGCGTCGGCGGCGCCCTTCGCCACCTCGGCCTCGACGGCCTTCAGGGCCTCAGGGCTGAGGCGCGACGGGCCGGCGGCCAGTTGCTTCCAGGCCGCCTGCGCGCCCTCGGCATCGCCGCACCTGCGACAGGCCAGGGCCAGCCGCAGCAACAGGTCGGCCCGCGGCACCGAGGGGTCCGGGTGCTCGGCCAGCACGCGGCGCAGCAGGCGCCGCGCCTGGGCGAAATCGTGCTGGTCCAGGTGCAGCGAGGCCAGGAGGTATGCCGCGTCGTCCCCATACGAGCTGAGGAAGTACTGGCGGACGACGGTTCGCAGGGCCTCCGCGTCGCGGCTCGACGTCACGGTGCCCAGGAGGGCCTTCGCCTGGCCGTCCGCCTCCATCCGATAGGCGTCCAGCCCCGCGGGGCCAAGCCCGGCCAGGAGCCGCTCCGCCACGAACCTCACTGGGCGGAACACCGCGCCGTCCTCGCTCGCAAACGCATCCCCAGGGCGGTCAATGATGGCCTGGAGCAGCACCACCACGTCGCGGTACTGCGGCTGCGGCGTCTCCAACAGCTCCTTCACGCGGCGCAGCAGCCGGTCAGCCTCGAAGTCCCTGTTCAGCTCCGCCCCCCGCGTCAGCTCCTTCACGTCCTCCCCGTCCGCCTTCTTCTCATTCCCCGCGGCGGGGCCGCCCTGGGCGGCGATGGCCGCGGGCACTGCCACCTTCACCGCAATGCCCGCGGGCACAACGGCCTTCTCGGGCACGGGGGCAGGGCGTGGGGCCTCGCCTGCTGCCAGGATGCCTGACAAGAGCGCGGCGAACGCCGCGGCAAAGCACGCGCAGAACACGATTGGCCTTCTGCACCTGGGCACGGCGCGGGCCTCCGGCTAAAGACAGACTCCCCCTTCTGCATAGACACACGGTACTGTTTTCATGCTGCAAAGTCAAACCGTCTTGCGCCGATGCCTTAGGGCTTGACAAGGGGCAGGGGGCCGCCTATGATGCGGACGGCCAATGGGCGGAGGCAGTCGGAGGAGACGCGACATGAGCCGCAGGAGTCCCTGGTGGGCAGTGGCGTTCCTGGCCCTCCCTGCCACCGCAGCCCTCGCGGGCTGGCGGCAGGCCGAGCCGCGCGAGCCGAAGCAGGGCGAGATCCCCGTCTCCGCGCCCGGCAACTGCGACAAGGCAGGGGCGACCTACATTCTGACAAAGGACATCACCTCGACCACGAGTGGCCTCTTCCTGGGCAACAACCTGACGCTCGACCTCAACGGCCACACGCTCACCTACGCGGCCGGCTACGCGGGGGTGCCGAATTGCGGGTTCGAGGACGGGCTGGCGGGCTGGGACGTGTCGAAGGCTCCGGGGGCACAGGCCCGCGAGATGCCGATGCAGCACCCGCTCGTGGGCAAGCGCGTCTGCGTGCTGCCCGAGGGGCAGGAGCTGGCCTCGCCCCTCATCGAGCTGCCCGTGGCCAACCGCGCCTACTACGCGATGGTGGCCGTCGCGGCCCAGGAGATGCGGGTCGGCGTCTTCGTCGAGGACGAGCGGGGGCGCAGCATCGAGTGCGCCTATCGCTGGGGCAACAATGCCCGCCCCTGCTGCCCTGAGCCCGAGCGCTCGCCCAAGCTCGGCGGCGGCGTGGTCTTCGCACTCCTCTTCGGCCAGCCCGCGGGCAAGTACCGCATCCGCGTCAAAGCCGTCCGCCGCGACTGCGTGATTGACGAGGCCGACATCCGTCCCGCCCTCGACGTCGGCGTCGGCCTCGTGGACAAGACGTTGCCCTGGGCCTACTACAAGTGCATCCTCGACGGCGACGGCTGCGCCTTCTTCGACTACACGAAGCCCGGCGCCCCCGGCCAGCCGCTCGACGGCCTGCCCCGCGTCACGGGGCAGGGGACGGTCACGATTCGCAACGGCACCATCCGCCTCGGCTCCCAGGCCATCCGCACCTGGGGCGTGCAGTCCACCGCTGCCCAGGCCAGGATGGTGCTCGAAAACGTCAAGTTCGTCCAGGCCGGCATCAACGCCTACGCGGTCTACGCTCCCAGCGCGACGATGCGCGACTGCCGCGCCGAGACCGACGGCCCCTGGATCATTGACCGCCACCGCCAGATTGACCAGGTCGTCAGCCTCCTCGGCGGAGGGGCGTCCGAGGTCACGGGCTGCGAACTCATCGGCGGACAGGGCCAGCTCGCGGTCAATGGCGACCGCTCCCGCATCCACGGCAACCTATTCGTCAACCGCCAGACGGTGGTGAACCACTACAGCCTCGGCGTCGGCGGCCAGGGCACCCAGGTCTTCCGCAACCGCATCCTCCCCGAGCTAGGCTCAGGCATCCTCATCGGTCGCCAGCAGGGCGTCGAAATCTTCGAGAACGAAATCCGCGTCGCCGCCTCACCGCCCGTCAACGAATACTACAACTCCGACTACAGCGTCAACGCCATTCGCCTGACCGACTACAACGCGAGCAAGGCCGACCCGAAGGGCTACTGCGGCCATAACCGTATACATCACAACAAGATACACGTCACCGGCCGCCGCTTCCCCGGCGCCGACCCCGGC
>Ga0194112_10009472_pt1 | contig 12387 bp, 13 predicted proteins | sample TA2MahC400mmetaG_FD_146191 | JGI IMG/M metagenome (GOLD analysis project Ga0194112, IMG submission 146191) | Freshwater microbial communities from Lake Tanganyika, Tanzania - TA2015016 Mahale Deep Cast 400m | ecosystem: Environmental > Aquatic > Freshwater > Lake | place: Tanzania: Lake...
TACATAATAAAAATAACACATATATAATAATATTAATACACTATATAAAATAATTATATACTATACAATATATATTATACATACATAATAAACTAAGGGTATACAATATATTTATACATATATAATCTTAATCATTTATCATAAAATATTATACACCCGTGTACACTAGTGTACAGGGGTGTATAATATTTTTATGATAAATGATTAAGATTATGTATGTATAAATATATTGTATACCCTTAGTTTATTATGTATGTATAATATATATTGTATAGTGTATAATTATTTTATATAGTGTATTAATATTATTATATATATATTATTTTTATTATGTACTATATTAAATTATTTATATATCTATTGACTTTATAATTAGTATATGATATTATTTATATATGTATGAATAAAAATATTAATGTATGATATAAATTATATAGTAGTTGAGTTTATTAGTTTTATACCTTTTAATCTTCCCTAATACCCTTTTTTATCTAATGTATGTATAAATCAATATATGCAAATTAAAACTAACCCCTAAATGTTAAGAATACACCCACCAAGTCTTTATATAATTACAACTTTTTTTTTTAACCTCACATTTAATATATAAATTTTAGTATTGCCTGAAAGTATATTTTTATGAGGATATTTTTTTTTTGACGTTATATTAATATACCCCCATTATACTATAATAACGTCAAAATGTTCTATAAACCGCAGAAATAAGCCATGTAAAACCCGACAAATTTGAGGCTTTTTTATTAATATGTCTTTTTTGTCGGGTTTTAAGTATGCTTTTTTATTAAAAATTTACCTTAAAAATTGGCAATTAGGTATATAATAATATTGATTATTTTTTATATATTGTATATGTATAATAATTATAATATAATTGAATATTATATATAAATGAATAGTTTAATAATATTTGTATAGTAGGAATAAAAAAGGTAAGATTTACCTATTTTATGTAGATAATTGAATTTTTAAGGTAATAACTCGTTTAAATGAGCGTAGAAGATTGAAAATAGATTTTAAGGTAAATTAATGCTTAGTGATTGTTATTATTTCTGTATAACGATTTATGGAGGTTTAAATGGTAGGTTATATCGCTTAGTATCTTATATTGTGAAATTTTAAGAGGTTAATGGCTTTTAATCTACAGCATAGATTTTACGCACTAGATTAATCTTTATTGAATAATTTTTAAACTTAGTCTAAACTAGTTTAATAACTGGTTTTTTTTAAGTGAGATAGTATGAAAAAGATTGTTGGTTGTTTTGAAGCTAAAACGAATTTTAATAAGATTATAAATAATATAGTAAATGGTGAAGAAATAGTTGTAACAAAAAGAGGTAAACCTGTTGCTAAAATTATTCCTATAGATAAATCTTTTGATACTGAAAGAGTAAAAAATACTTTTTTAAGATTAAATAATTTAGCTAAAGAAATGAATTTAGGTAAATTTGATTGGGAAGAATTAAAAAAGTATAGAGATGAGGGAAAGAAATAATTATGTCTTTTATTACTCTTGATTGTTCTGTTACAGCTTCTTGGTTTATACCTGATGAATTTACACAAATTTCTATTAATATAAAAGATGAAGTAAGTAAAAAAGGAGCTATAGTACCTACAATATGGTCTTTAGAGGTAGGTAATACTTTATTGATTAATGAAAGACGTAAAAGAATTACAAAAGAGCATAGACAAAAAGCTTTATATATTTTAAGTGATTTACCTATAAAAACAGATGAATTAACTTTTAAGAATGCTTGGTTTGAAACAATAGAATTAGCAGAAAAATATAATCTAACTTTATACGATGCTTGTTATTTGGAATTATCTTTACGTTATAATTCACTTTTAGCTACTTTTGATAATAGTTTAAAACAAGCAGCTAAATTAGCAGGTATTAATTTATTAGATTAATGTTATAATGTAAATTTCATTATTAAAATTACATATTTTTAAATTATGAATAAAAAAGAACATCAAATTTGGCAAGAATTTAAATATGATGAGTATTTATTTCATAAACATATATTTTCTTATGAAAAACAATTGAGATTTCAAGGTAAAATAGTTTTAAATTATGTTGTTTATGATAGTGATGAGGCTAATAATACTTACGATGATTTATTTAACAAAAATAAATATATAAAAAATTCTCAAATTAATATTAATCCTTACAATAATAAAAATCATCCAATTTGGAGTTTTTACGATCCTTTATTGTATGATGAGAATTATATAGAGGCTTGTTTACTTGAACGTGATTTAATTGAAGATGGTAAGTGTTTTATACCTTATGAAAATTTACATGATGCTAAAATTTGGCATTAAGTATTATCTTCATAATTTCTAAAAGCTTTATCTTCGCTGTACGTATTAACATCATCATACGAATTATAAAATGATTTAGTATAATGTATTTGTTTTTTAAGTTTGTATTTTATATCGTTATTTTTTAAAGTGTAATTTTCTATAATATATTGATTTTTACCTATTATACTTAATCTCACTATATTTTTTAACCAATTGATAAGATTGATATAATTTTGTATATATACATTTTTTTGTATATCTCTTTTTAGATTATTATATTTATCATATATTTTTTTAGGATTTATAACCCCCTCACTTATGTATTTATCAATCTCATACATCATTTTTTTATAGTTAATAGTTCCATCGTTATTAATGTAATATATTTCAAAAGATAAACCATATTTTCTTTTTAAAGTGTTATAATACTTCAACCAATTTTTATGCTGTTTTAATGATTGAAATTTAAAACGCATTGTAAGTATTGGTATTCTTATAATTTCTATAAAATCATCACCCGGTTTTAAATTACTATATTGAAATGTTTTATTAAATTCTTTAGAAAATTGTGCTGGTTTTAAAATTGATGTTTTTGTAAAAGGTTGTTGTATTCTAACGCTTTCAGGTCTGTTTTTTAAATCTTCTAAAAATCTTTGAATTGGCGGTTTTTCATTGTAATAATGAGTATCATAAATTAATTCGTTATTTTCTAACTTCCAAGCAACAACATTAGGTTTTACATCATAACCACGCATTTTTGTAGTTATTTCATCTTTTAAATTTGTATACATATAATCAGCCGAGCCGTGAAAACTGACCGAATTACATATATTTTTTATTTCAAAATTGAAAATGCCTGTTACTTTTTCATAAATATAATTATTATTTATATCTTTTATAGCTAATCCATTTTCATCAACTTTTACTTTTTCAAATTCGCCATTAAATAAATCGTTATTAGGGAAGATTTTTTTAATATGATTAACTACCAATTTATTTAATTTATTAAATAATTTCTTTATTTCTTCCTCAAAAGGTTTAATTTCAATTTCTTTTTGTCTTGTTAATTCGTGATTTTCACCATAGATTTTTTTATAATTTTCTAATTTTTTTGATATTTCTATATATAAATCTCTATCAATATTCCCGTAATATTCCCCATCAATTAACCAACCTTTACCTTTTTTAAATAAAATTCTTTTACCATTTTCAGTTATCGGTTTATATTTCCATTTATGATTTTGTGATAAATTTTGATTTTTCAATTGATAAGCTCTTACAAATAATGAGGTATCAATAATATTTTTTCTTTTACTTCTTTTTATTGTATGTATAACTTCGTTAAGTTCGCAAATACCTCCGTCTGTAATGGTTTGATATATATTTAAAGCTTTCTCTGTTAGATACATTCCACACCTACACATAGCAGTAATATTAGCAGCTAGAAGAATATTACTAGTATCAAAATGTCTAGAAACATTAACACCATATAAGGTATTGGCTAGTAATTTATAAAAATATGCTAGTGATGGATTGATTTTTTTATTTTCAGCTCTTTTTTGAATTATCTTATCAATTACTAATTTACCGAAATTATTTTTATACCAATAATGATTATAGTCGTCGTCTTCGTTATCTATTACCGAATAAGGCATTGCATCGTTAAATCTTTTATGTATTTCTTTATTTTTTTCTAGTTCTTCTTTAGTTTTACATTCAAAATTTTTAGGATAATAAAAAGCACTTATCATATAGACATTGTCTAGAAATTCATCTTTTTGCTTATTATTCCATTCAGACCTAATAATATTTAATTCATCCCAAGTAATAGTTGAATTTATTAACTCTTTTGTGTAAATAGAAGTTGAAGTATTTTGTAAATCTATAGAAAATATAGTCTCTTGTTCATTTAAAATTTTTTCTCTTATGAATCTTAAATCATTCCATGACGGAATTAAATCTTGTTCAAAATTAAGATTATTTTTTGTCTCTATTGCTAAAACAAATCCTCTTTTAATTAAATATTTATTTTCATAATATTTTAAAAACTCTCTTAAAGTAACTTTGTGTTTTATGAATTTCTGTATTACAGGACAACCGAAAAAATAATATTGTGTACTAGCTAAAGTTGAATAAGCACCAGTAATATCAATATCAGCTAAAGTAAAATCTGTTGATTTTGTATTTATTTCCAATCTGTTATTGTAACATCTTCCACCTCTAACTTTACTGATAATCTGCTTTTTTAAAAAAGTTTCTTCTTTTCTTCTTTCTTTAGAATTAATAATTTTTTTTAAATTTCCAGAACTAGCAGTTATTGTATAATATTTTAAACGCTCAATATTCTCAGTATTTGGAATTTTTAAATTTAATTCATTTAAAAGTATATTTTGTTGAAAATCATTTGCAGTAGCTCCAATTGTCAATTTTGTTTCTGTAAAATAATTATCAATATTATTTTCTTTATATATCTGATTAAAATATTCATTATGTTTTTTAAAAGCATCATATACTATTAAATCGCCAAGAGCGTATTTTTTAAAGTCTTCTGGTCTATCAATCATAGCAAGTAACATATTGTCTTTTAAATCATCTAGTAAATTTTTATCGTTAGTATCCATTCCAAGATTTTTTAGAAGTTCATTTAAACTTATATTTCCTTGAATTGAACCTAAATCTACCAAGTCAAAAACAAGTCTGTAATTAATTCCATTAATTTCTATAATTCTAAAAGTATGCCATTGTTGACAATAACCATTTGTTTTTAATCTACGTTCTTGTGTTATTCTTTTAGTTTTAAAAGCTTCTTTTAAATCAACTAATAATTCGTTTTGAAATATTTTTGGCAAGTCAGCAAGTAAGAAATAAGCATATAATTTAAAAGTACAGGTAGGGTATTTTTTAAATTCTTCTTTTTCTAAATTATTTGAATAATCAATTTTATCACTTAACTTAAAATCTATACCTTTTAAAGTTAAATAATCAAAAATATGACTTTGTGAAATTTCATCATAACAAGGGTATAAATAATCTTTATTTTTGATAATTTTTTCATAAAAATCTTTTAATCTTGGGTTAATTAAAATTTCTTCATCATTATATAAAACATGTTTTATTTGAGTTGTTAAATGAATAGTTGGTACAGCTTTAATATCTTTATTTTCTAATAAATCAACATCAATTTCTTGAACTTCTGCACACTTAGTTAGTTCATAAATTCCTTTTAAATCAGGATTAAATTTTTTAATTAAGTAATTAAGTCTATCAATTTGTATCAATTGACGATTATTAAGATTTTTTAATTTATCTTTAGATAATTTATTAAAATCATTTGTATAAGCTGTAAATTCTGTATCTATAACTAAAGGACATATAATATTATCTTTTTCACTAACAGGATAATTAATTAATTCATTGGGTATAATATGTTTATGATAAGGTAAAGCAGGTTTGATTTTTTTATCAAAATATCCGCAATAACCTGTTTTATTTTTACCTGTCAGCTTGTAATTAAAATTTTTAAAAAAATATTTTTTATTATTATTTCCAGTAAGTTTTTGTGTTATATCAAGAGGTGTTTTACTCATTATCACCTCTTTTAATTTCTATATTATCGTTAGCTGCTTTTAAGCTTTCCCTATATTTTCTTTGTATTTCTTCAAAATAATTAGCTTGATAATCATCATCTAATCCGAATAAATATTTTAAATGATTATTTGTAACAGGTTGTTTTTGATTTTCTTCGTCTTTATAGCTCATATAAATAAACCTCTAAAAAATTAAGTTAGAGGAGTAAAAACTATATAGAACCTATAAGAATATTTTATTAATAATTAATACTTTATTAATAAAAAACATGTTTTAAATTAGACAATGAAAAGAAATTAAATTATAGTTAATTTAGGCTATAAAAAAATTTTCTTTCATATTTTATTTAATTATGTTATTTAATGAATTAATCAAGTTCTCGAAAAAGTTGATTAATTCATTAAAATTATAGGTTCAAGGGGTTATTTTTACTCCTTGAATATTTTATCAATATTGCGGTATTTCGCTTAAAATCACTATAACAAAATTTATTACTAGTTACAAAAAAATATTTATTTTTTTTCATTAAATATTGTCAAAATCTTCAATTTAATTAAATTATATAATTGTTAGGTATTATTATGTTATTTTTGATGCACTTAATAATTATAATAATCCTAACAATTTTCTATTTTAAATTGTATTTATATGAAAACTGGAATTATTTCATGGTTTAGTAATGATAAAGGTTTTGGCTTTATCAAACCGGACGATAAAACAAAAGACATATTCTTTCATTATAACGAACTAAAGAAAATCAATCTTGAAAATATTGAGAGTAAAACTAAAGTTAGTTATGAAATCAGGGAAGATAAAAGTAACCGCATTCACGCATACAATCTCAAATTAATTTAATTATTGTTGAATATTCTTTATTCTTATCAGTTTATTTATTAGAATTATCAATGTTAGTGATATCTAACTCATATCATTGCAATCAACTATCTATCTAACCTTTTAAGCTTTATGCTGGGGGTGTACCATTATAAATGCCTTTGGCATGAAGTATGGATACGGGATTGTTACTTTGTAATAATTTTGAGTTAGCCCCTAGCACCATTTTTTTTTTAATAAAGCTAAGAGGTTGATTATGATTAATTACAAATACGACTTTGAACTCCATACTCTTCAAGAATTACCAGCTAATGACGCAAGATTATTTATAGATATTATCATCAATAAGTCTCTACTTCAAACTCAAGCTATTCAATATAAACAAAATACTGTTTTTATTATTAATGAAGAACAATATAAAAAACTTATAAATATTTAAGGTTTTATTATGTTTATAAAAGATAGTTTTATTCCGAAAGAAGAGTTTATGAGATTGCTATTTACTAAAATTGACGGTGTGGATACGCACGAATTGTCAATGTGGCTTAAGTCTCAAACTAATGATGAGTTTATAGTAGCACCGAGACAGTTTGTTGACATATCTTTATCATTTTTTGAAGACAGAGCGAATGTATATTCTAAGCACTTACCGCACTACAAAGAGATGCTGGAAGAATTTGCGTTTATAAAAAAATATTTATAATTAAAAAAAAAAGAGTTAATCGTAATTATCTTTTAACTCTTTTAATGTTCTCTTTAATTTTCTTTTTTAGAAAATAATTATTTAGATAAAATATAATCTTTTATATCAATTTTTTCTTTTCTATATGGATCTCTTGCATAATAAATATCATATTCCATTTGACGTAAATTTAAATTTTCTGTTATAAAATCAAAAACTCCTTTTTCTTTTAAATTTTTAAATTGAATCCATCTACTTATAAATTCTTCTTGAGCTTCTTTTTCTTCAGGTGTCAACTCTTTATTCTCTTCTTCAATATTAAAGTTATTTTTTATTAAAGGTATTAATTTTATCAAATCTATAGATTGATCAATAGTATAATTTTGATAAGTAATTATAGTTTTAAATAAATTAAAACCAAATTTATCTATATCTTTTAAATTATCTATATTGTATATATTTTCTATATAATTTTGATTAATTAAATCATTTAAAGTTTTTAATGTAGATACTTCTTCTTTAGATATATATTTATCATTATCAATTTTTAATAATAATTTATAAGAAATTCTATTTAATATTTCTCGTCGTTTATTATGTTTTTCAATAAATTTTAAATTATCAAATTCTTCAATATTTTTTATTTCAATTTCATTATTTTTTATATTTTCTTCCAGTTCAATTTTTTGTTCTTCAATTGGAATTTCAAAATTGATAAGGCATTGTTCACGATGTAATTTATAACGATAGTATTTAAAATTAAATTCACTTTCTTTATTTAAAACATCTACAGGTGTTTTTAATTTTATCAATTTATTAATATGCAAAACCATTTCAGGAATATAGTTTCTATCTATAAAAGCTTGACATACATGACATATCTTTTCTTTTGACATAATTATTTAAACTTTTAAAAATTGTTTATAAGTATTGACGCTATCAAGATCGTTTTCATTATGCCCAAGTATTTTAGCTCTAAATACATCATCATGAATAAGGTTATCACTCATATTATTATATTTCATTGTTGCTATAGTTGCGTATGTATGACGTAAATTGTAAGTAAGTACATCATCACCTAAAAAATTCTTAAAATACTTTTTTACTCTCATAGACATATCTTTTGAATAAGAAGAGTTGAATTTTTTAGTTAATTCTGTACTGAAAAAATCATTTAAACTATGTTCTTTTTTATCAATTACGTTTTTTGTATGTTGTTCTCTAAAAATTCGCCACTCATTTAAAAAGTCGCTAGTATTCATAAGACAAGGAATAACATAACTTTTTAATTCTTCACTTTTAGTTTTTAATTGTCCTGTAAATTTTAAATTTTCTTTATTTACAAAAGAAAAATCAGCACTACAACCTATCTCTGCTGGTCTTCTACCAGTAACGCAGCAAAAACCAAGTATTTTATCAATGTAACTCGGTTTTTTTATTAGAAAAATACCTGTCTCTATATAACCCTCAATATCTTTAATAAATTTTAAATTATTTAATTTTGAGTATACTTGAATATTTTTATTTTCTCTGTAATCAGAAGCCTCATTTTTACTTAATTTTAAAATTTTTAAACCTATATTTTTTTTATCATCAATTAAACTACTATTCTTAATAAATTTTCTATATTCGGAATAAGTAGTTTTACGACTATTTATAGTTTTATACTTACTATCTATAAAATTTTTCTCTTTTAAACAAAGATTTTCAATATTGTTATTACTCTCAAGATTGCTTATAAAAACATTAATTAAATTTGCCCGATTACTCATAAAAATTATTTTCTTAAATTACTATTAATAGTTAAATTATTTTGTTGGTGATATTCTTTAATAAAAGTAATATCTATATCTGTTAATCCAGCTAAAACTCTTCTTATTACAGGCATACTTTTTAATTTATACTTATCACTGTGCATTATTAAATAATTATTAACTAATGATTGAGTTATAAATTTTCTTTCTTTAGATGTTTTTTTATTATTTTCTTCAACAATATTTTTTAATACTTCTAATAATTCACTTTCAGCTTTAGAAGATTTTTTATGTTTATCTTTTACAACACCATCTTTTTTTAATGTTTTAGTTATATGTTTTTCAATTATAGGTGATAATAATTCATTTTTATTAATTTTAAATTCATCACAAATTTGATTAATTGAATTTAATATATTAGATTTTAAATTAAGAGAATTTTTTAATAAATGACTTATAACCTGTTTATTTTCAGTTAAATTATAAAAATTTTTATAATTATTAATTTCATTTTCTAAATCATCATCAAGAGATAAAGTCCATTGTTTTCTATTTCTACTCATATTATACCTTTATATTAATATTATATATTTTTTTATAATATACATATATAATTATTATGTCAATATATAAATTTAGTTTTTTATAAAAAAAATATTTTATTATTGATTTTTATATGTAAATTATATATTGTAAATAACACAATGTAAATTTTAATAAAAATATAGGTTTATAATTATGAGTAAAAATTACGATGAAGAAACTGGAGAGATTTACGATTTAGATGAATATGTTAGTTTTGCAAATACTCCCTTAAAAGATGATAAAGGATATATAAAAGCTAAATTAGTAAAAATAGATAGAAAACTTTTAATATCCAGTAAAAAAAGAACTAGTAGAGATTTAGCCGATGATATAACACAAAAAGCTTTTAAATTTATTTTTGATGTTGTAGGTACTAAAGAAAATATAACAATGTCTATATTAACAGGTACAAATATAAGACCTGATAAAGTACATATTAAAGCTAAAGGAAGAGGAAAAACTAAAGAACAACCAGAATATAATAAATTAACTGAATTACTACTTAGATTAAATGTTTTTACTATTGAAGAATTAGATAAAAGAGATGAATTAGTTTTAAATAAAACCAGTAATTTTATCAAAAATATAAGTGAAAAACCTATTTATATTAAAGCAAAATTGGAAATACAAAATAATGAAACATCTTTTGAAACTTTAAATATTAAATCTATTGAAATAATACCTAGTTTTTAAAATCTTATGGTTGAAAGTATTATATCACTTTTTATGATTGTAGTTATATTAATTATTATCATAAGTTATATATTAAAATCTATATTTGATAAAAATTAAGCTAGTAATTTTATACTAGCTTAATAAGCATACCTCTCATGCTAATTAAAAATTATCATACAAAAAAAAAATACTATTTTAAATGAGATGTTATTTACCTGATGAAGAAAAATTAAAGATAAAAATTGCAAATTTACCAACAATAAAACATGAAAAAGTAGAGTTAGATAATAGATTAAGTTTTGAAGAAGCTAGAAAATATTTTAGATATAAAGATGGTAAAATTTATTGGTTGAAACCTCCTTATAGAAATATAAAAATAGGAAGTGAAGCTGGTTGTTTAAAAATATATAAAGAAAAATATCAAAATCATAACACTTACAGAATAATTACTTTAAAAGGTAAACAATATTTAACAGGTCAAATAATATTTTTATTCATACATGGTTATTTACCAAAATATTTGTTTTTTAAAGATGGTAACACTTTAAACACTAAAATTGATAATTTAACAGCTAGTAGTTATTCAATGAGAGTTTATCGTAATCTAAAAAATAGAAAAACTAGTTTAAATTTAAAAGGTATTACATTTGATAGAAATAAATACAAAGTATCTATTCAAGTAAATAAAAAAACTTATCATTTAGGTTTATATCAAAATTTAGAAATAGCTAAAAAAGCCTACAATTTAGGAGTTAAAAAATTATATGGTGAATTAGCTTATTTAAATGAATAAAACCATTAACTTTTTAAAATTTCACGATATAAGATGATAGGCGATATAACCTATCATTTAAGACTCCACAAATTATTTTACAGATATAACAACAATCACTAAGGATAATTTACCTTAAAATCTATTTTCACTCTTCTAAGCTCATTTAAACGAGTTATTACCTTAAAAATTCAATTATCCACATAAAATAAGTAAATCTTACCTTTTTATTCCTACTATACAAATATTATTAAACTATTCATTTATATATAATATTTAATTATATTATAATTATTATATATATACAATATATAAAAAATAATCAATATTATTATATACTTAATTGCCAATTTTTAAGATAAATTTTCAATAAAAAAGCATACTTAAAACCCGACAAAAAAGACATATTAATAAAAAAGCCTCAAATTTGTCGGGTTTTACATGGCTTATTTCTGCGGTTTATAGAACATTTTGACGTTATTATAGTATAATGGGGGTATATTAATATAACGTCAAAAAAAAAATATCCTCATAAAAATATACTTTCAGGCAATACTAAAATTTATATATTAAATGTGAGGTTAAAAAAAAAAGTTGTAATTATATAAAGACTTGGTGGGTGTATTCTTAACATTTAGGGGTTAGTTTTAATTTGCATATATTGATTTATACATACATTAGATAAAAAAGGGTATTAGGGAAGATTAAAAGGTATAAAACTAATAAACTCAACTACTATATAATTTATATCATACATTAATATTTTTATTCATACATATATAAATAATATCATATACTAATTATAAAGTCAATAGATATATAAATAATTTAATATAGTACATAATAAAAATAATATATATATAATAATATTAATACACTATATAAAATAATTATACACTATACAATATATATTATACATACATAATAAACTAAGGGTATACAATATATTTATACATACATAATCTTAATCATTTATCATAAAAATATTATACACCCCTGTACACTAGTGTACACGGGTGTATAATATTTTATGATAAATGATTAAGATTATATATGTATAAATATATTGTATACCCTTAGTTTATTATGTATGTATAATATATATTGTATAGTATATAATTATTTTATATAGTGTATTAATATTATTATATATGTGTTATTTTTATTATGTA
>Ga0194112_10009477_pt1 | contig 12386 bp, 11 predicted proteins | sample TA2MahC400mmetaG_FD_146191 | JGI IMG/M metagenome (GOLD analysis project Ga0194112, IMG submission 146191) | Freshwater microbial communities from Lake Tanganyika, Tanzania - TA2015016 Mahale Deep Cast 400m | ecosystem: Environmental > Aquatic > Freshwater > Lake | place: Tanzania: Lake...
GGCCGCATAGACTATATCCTGCATTTCGCCTCCCCTGCTAGCCCGATCGACTATCTGAAAATCCCGATTCAGACCCTAAAGGTGGGAGCATTGGGAACGCATAACTGCCTTGGACTCGCCAAGACAAAAAATGCCCGGATTTTAGTGGCCTCTACTTCCGAGGTATATGGAGACCCACTCGTGCATCCCCAAACGGAGGAGTATTGGGGAAATGTTAACCCTGTGGGTCCAAGAGGTGTATATGATGAGGCCAAGCGCTTCATGGAGTCCATCACCATGGCCTACCATACCTTTCATGGATTAGAGACCCGGATCGTCCGGATCTTCAACACCTATGGGCCAAAGATGCGGCTGAACGATGGCAGAGCCTTGCCGGCATTCATCGGGCAGGCACTGCGCGGAGAGGACCTGACCGTATTTGGCGATGGCAGCCAGACCCGTTCTTTCTGTTATGTGGACGATCTGGTGGAAGGCATCTATCGGCTCTTGCTCTCGGATTATGCCTATCCCGTTAACATCGGAAATCCTATTGAAATTTCCCTGCTAGACTTTGCCCGTGAAATCATCTCCCTGACTGGCACTGACCGGAAGATTGCCTTCAAGCCATTGCCAGTGGACGACCCCAAACAACGCAAGCCAGACATCAGCAAGGCAAAAAGCCTGCTCGGCTGGGAGCCGAAGGTAGACCGCTCCACGGGCCTCCGCATCACCTATGAATATTTCAAATCCCTGCCCCCTGAAGACCTTTACCGCCAACCAAAGGAATTCAACTTTAGCAGATAATTATGAAAATCTACCAAGACCTTCTCGACGGGAAGGCTAAGCTGGGCGTTATCGGTCTTGGGTATGTTGGTCTGCCCATAGCTCTGGAGTTTGCCAAGCGCGTTCATGTGATCGGGTTTGATATCAACACCAAACGCATCTGTATGATGCAGATGGGCATCGATCCCAGCAAAGAGGTCGACGAATCCGAATTCAAAGGCCGCAATATTGTCTTCACGGATAACATCGACATGCTCCGAGAAGTCCGTTTCTTTGTTGTGGCGGTCCCTACGCCGGTGGATGGCTTCAACATCCCGGATCTGAAGCCAGTCCTAGGGGCTTCCGAGACCATAGGGAAAATCATCAAGACAGGAGATTACGTCGTCTTTGAATCCACTGTATATCCGGGTTGCACTGAAGAGGACTGCCTGCCAATCATCGAACGCCTGTCAGGGCTCAGGGTCGGAACTGACTTCAAGCTGGGGTATTCTCCGGAACGCATCAACCCGGGCGACAAGAAGAATACCCTTCGGAATGTCGTCAAGATCGCGTCAGGCAGCGATGAAGTGTCTACTGAGGAGATTGCTAAGACATATGAATTGGTTGTAGATGCTGGCGTCTACCGGGCCCCGTCTATCAAAGTAGCTGAAGCAGCCAAGATCGTAGAAAACACGCAGCGCGACCTGAATATAGCCTTGATGAATGAGCTGTCCATGATCTTTGACCGAATGGGCATCAACACCTACGATGTGCTAGAGGCAGCCGGTACCAAGTGGAACTTCCTGAAATTCTCGCCGGGGCTGGTGGGCGGGCATTGCATAGGTGTGGATCCATATTATCTTACACATAAGGCAGAAGCGCTGGGATATGACGCGAAAGTGATCGCCGCTTCCCGATTTATCAATGACAACATGGCCCGCAATGTGGCGCGGAAGGTCATCCAGCATGTACTCCGAAACGCTCAGGATGCGAACCACGCCCGGGTGTTGGTGAAAGGAGTAACCTTTAAGGAAGATGTCAGTGATATCCGAAATTCCAAGATCATCGATACCGTCAAAGAGATACAGTCTTTCAACATCGCTGTAGATATTGTAGATCCATTTGCCCAACCAGATGAGGTCGAGTATGAGTATGGACTGAAGCTAGCTATAGAGGATGGGCGTGATTATGACGCGGTGATCATCGCTACAGCGCACTCGCCCTATAAGTCGCTCCGCCCCGAAGAATTGTACGCCCTATGTAGGCCATCGGGGCTTATCGCAGACCTCAAAGGGATTTTTAAAGGACAGATCAAGGAGCGCGACTACTGGAGCCTGTAATCGAAAATATACACAGATGCAGAGGAAGCTGTTGGTCACTGGGGGGGCAGGATTTATTGGTTCTCATGTGGTGCGGCGGCTGGTAGCACGCTACCCTTCTTACCAGATTCTCAACCTGGATGCGCTTACCTATGCCGGGAACCTAGAGAATCTACGCGACGTGGAGGCTTCCCCCAACTATCAGTTTGTACATGCGGATATCACAGACGAAGCCGCCATGGATCGGGTATTTGCCGATCACGTCGCCGACGCGGTCATTCACCTAGCAGCGGAAAGTCATGTCGACAGATCCATCCTCGATCCCCTGTCGTTCATCCGCACCAATGTGCTTGGAACGGCGGTACTCCTCAATGCAGCCCGCAAACACTGGGCTGGGAGAAGCGATGTGCTCTTTTATCATGTCTCTACAGACGAAGTGTATGGAAGCCTGGGGGATATCGGTTTTTTCACGGAGGATACGCCCTATGATCCCCGATCTCCTTATTCTGCCTCCAAGGCTTCTTCCGACCATCTCGTAAAGGCCTATCACCATACATTCGGGCTTCCGGTGGTCATCTCCAACTGTTCCAATAATTATGGCTCGCATCAGTTTCCGGAAAAGCTCATCCCGCTGATGATCCATAATATTGTGCAGCGGAAGCCTCTGCCTGTCTATGGAGAAGGACTCAACGTGCGTGACTGGCTATGGGTGGAAGATCATGCCGCAGCGATCGACATCGTCTTTCATAAAGGTAGGCTTGGGGAGACCTACAATATCGGAGGTTTCAACGAGTGGAAAAATATCGATCTGGTACATCTGCTATGCCGGATCATGGATCGTAAGCTGCAGCGGGAAGCCGGTGACAGCGCATCCCTGATTACCTATGTCAAAGATCGGGCAGGCCATGACAGACGCTACGCCATTGACGCTTCCAAGATCCAATGCGAGCTGGGCTGGAGTCCTTCCCTGCAGTTTGAAGAGGGGCTAGAGCGGACGGTTGAGTGGTATCTTGCCCATCCAGAATGGGTGGAACACATCACCAGTGGCAGCTATGCTGACTATTACCAACGGCAATACATCCATCGGTAACGACGATTGATTATGAAAGTTCTTACTACCGCATTCCCGGGCGTACTTATCATTGAGCCGGTCGTCTACCACGACAATCGGGGTTTGTTTCTGGAAGGATTCAATCATCATCGTTATCAGGAGTCTGGCATCCCATTCGAATGGGTGCAGGATAACCTTTCCGCTTCTGTCCGGGGCGTCGTCCGGGGACTTCATTTCCAGAAGGATCCTGCCGCACAAACCAAGCTGGTGCAGGTGGTGCACGGATGCATCCTAGATGTCATACTAGACATCCGATTGGGTTCTCCTACGTTTGGTAAGCATATCAGTATTGAACTAGATGCACAACTTCGCCGCCAAATATTAATTCCCAGAGGCTTTGCACATGGTTTCTCCGTGCTCTCCCAGACAGCGGAGGTGATGTACAAGACGGATGCGTATTATAGTAAGACCTATGAGGCAGGCATCCTGTTCAACGACCCGGATTTGAAGATCGACTGGGGGATTTCTGCGGAGGATTACCTGGTCTCTCCGAGGGACAGGGCTATGCCCCCCCTCTGTAATCTTGGATATGCTTTCGAATGAGTCAGCACCACCCGCATCGTATTCTGGTCACAGGCGCTGACGGCCAGCTGGCTCAATGCATCCGGCTGGAGGCTGTACATCATCCCGAACACACCTTTCGTTTTGTCACACGTGCAGACATGCCCATCGGCGACCCGGAAAAGGTCCGGGCCGTTTTCTTAGCATGGGCTCCCACCGTCTGCATCAACTGTGCCGCCTATACTGCGGTGGACAGGGCGGAGGTCGAAGAAACAGAGGCTCTCCACGTGAATGCAGTGGCGGTAGGCATCCTGGCGGCTGCCTGTCGGGAGCAGCGGGTACAACTGATCCATCTCTCAACTGACTATGTGTTTTCGGGAAATGCGCAGACTCCCTACCGGGAAGACGATCCGACCGAGCCATTGGGGGTGTATGGTGCCTCCAAGCGGGCTGGGGAGGTCCTTGCCCAGCAAGAGGCCCCCGAGAGCCTGGTCATCCGTACTTCCTGGGTTTATTCCGAAGTCGGGAAGAACTTTTTGCTGACGATGGTCCGTCTGATGTCTGAGCGAGATTCAGTAGGTGTCATCTCAGACCAGTGGGGCTGTCCAACCTATGCCCGCGACCTGGCAGATGCATTGCTTCGCATCATCGATGGTGGACGCTTCACCCCAGGGATCTACCACTATTGCAATGAGGGGGCCATCACTTGGTACCGTTTTGCGACGGCCATCCGAGACCTGCTGGGCAGCGCTTGCGAAGTAAGGTCGATTCCGACCCATGAATACCCCACCCCTGTTCGTCGGCCAGCCTACAGTGTCCTGGATACGCGTCGGTTCCGGCAAACATTTGGGATCATGCCCCCACCTTGGCTGGTCAGCCTGGAGGTTTGCCTTAGCCGGCTTAGGCATGCGCAAGGCTAAAGCCTACGGCGTTTCCATACGGTTCGGGTATCTTTGCTAAAAGCGACTCCAATGCCCCTCATACGTGCTGCCCTCACTGATCCTGACTATGGTTTCGATATCTCTGACGAGTGCGGACATACCCTGCGGATGGATATCCCCGTCGATCAGGGCGGCGGTGGAACAGGCTTCCGACCCATGCAAACTTTGCTGGCAGCGCTTTGCGGTTGCAGTGGGGTAGACATCGTAAGCATCCTCCAGAAACAACGGCAGTCTATGACAGGGCTGGAAATCGAAGTCGACGCGGCTCGTGCGACCGGAGGGGATGTAGCACTCTGGGAGACCATCGATCTTCATTTTCATATCACTGGCGAAGTATTACCGGATAAGGCCTGGAGGGCTGTACAACTCTCGATTGACAAGTACTGCTCTGTGGCTGAGACCCTTCGAAGGGCAGGTGCCCGGATTGTCTGGCAGCTGTCAGTCAATGGCCGTCTTGTGCCAGCAGAAGTTTGACATGTAACCTTCAGAAAATTGTTCATCCATGCCCAGATATCCCGAGACAGAAGCCGTCAGGATCCAGACGCCGCGAACCGGTGAGAAGGAACACGCTACCCCGCTTTTTTTAACCAGCAGTTTTGTCTACGACTCAGCGGAGGATATGGTGGCCGCCTTTGCCGATGAGAGCCTGAAGCTCAACATTTATTCCCGGTTTTCCAATCCAACAGTGGATGAATTCGTTCAGAAAGTATGCGTCCTGGAAGGCGCTGAAGACGGGATCGCCACCGCCACCGGCATGGCGGCCATTTTCTCCACGTTTATGACCTTTCTATCCAAGGGAGATCACATCTTATCCGCTTCGGCAGTCTTCGGTTCTACGCATGCGATCTTGACAAAGTACCTTCCCAAATGGGGTATTCAGCATACCTATTTCTCCATGACCGATCCCGGCTCGATAGAGGGACTGATCCGCCCGGAGACGAAAATGTTGTATCTGGAAACTCCCTCCAACCCCGGGCTTGACATCATCGACATCGCCTACCTCGCTGGCATCTGCCGTGCGCGGGGTGTGCTGCTGGTCGTAGACAACTGCTTTGCCACGCCTGTCGTCCAGCGGCCCATACCTTTAGGGGCAGACATTGTCATCCACTCTGCCACCAAGTTTATGGACGGTCAAGGCAGGGTACTTGGCGGCGTCGTCGTAGGTCGGAAAGAACTCATCGAGCCCCTGTATCTTTTTGTCCGGAATACTGGGCCTTCTATGAGCCCCTTCAACGCCTGGGTACTCAGTAAGAGCCTCGAAACGCTCTATATCCGCATGGAGCGGCATGCAGCCAGCGCCCTCCGCATCGCCACTGTATTGGATGAACATCCTGCCATCACCCGGGTACGCTATCCTTTTCTTTCCTCCCATCCGGCCTATGAGGTTGCGATCCGCCAAATGAAAAATGGAGGAGGCATCGTCACCTGTGAACTCAAAGGTGGCATCGAGGCGGGCAAGCGTTTCCTCAACCGGTTGCAGATGTTATCCATAACTAATAATTTGGGCGACAGCCGGAGTATTGCAGCCCATCCGGCCAGCACCACCCATTCGAAACTGACTGAGGAAGAACGCCTCGCGGTGGGCATCACCCATGGCCTGATCCGTATATCCGTCGGCCTGGAACATCCTGAAGATATCCTGGCCGATATCCTGCAGGCGCTGGCAGTGCCTTGATCCATCAATCAATGGAGACCATCCAATTCTCTCAGCTTAGCGCTGCTTTTGAAGGCTGCTTTGGAGCTCCCCCTCGTTTGTTCCGTTCGCCCGGCCGCATCAACCTAATTGGGGAACATACGGATTACAATGAAGGCTATGTCTTGCCGGCAGCCATCGGGCGCTATGTCTATGTTGCAATGGCCCCTCGGGATGATGGCTTGATACGGCTGCGGTCGATGGATTTTCCAGAGGCCTATGAAGGGCATGTCGACAACCTGGCGGTCTGTGACATATCCTGGGCCAACTATGTCCTTGGCATCCTCCATGGCATGCAGGCGCGTGGGCTTTCCTGTCGGGGCTTCGACGCTTTTTTTGCCGCTGACCTGCCCGTAGGGGCCGGCCTTTCCTCCAGTGCAGCCCTCTGCTGTGCAGCAGCCTTTGGCCTGAATGCCCTCTTTGATTGGCCACTCCACCGGCTCGAGATGGCAGAGCTGGCCCAGGGTGCTGAGCATCGCTATGCAGGCGTGTTGTGTGGAATCATGGATCCCTTTGCCAGTTTGTTTGGCCGGGAAGGGCATTTCATACGCCTGGACTGCCGCTCGCGGGCGCATACGTACATACCATTTTTGACGGAGCACTATCAGCTGACACTGTTGAACACAAACGTCAAACACCACCTGGCCTCTTCTGCCTACAACCAGCGAAGGCAGGAATGTGCGCAGGGACTGGCATGGATTCAGGCTCATATGCCGGCAGCCTCTTCCCTTCGTGAGGTAACGATGGAGATGATCGATCGCTATGTGGCGGTAAGGGACGAAACCACCGCCCGACGCTGCCGGTATGTGGTGGCAGAAAACCAGCGACTGCTGCAGCTCTGCGAAGATCTGCAGCGCGGTGACCTTGCCGCGGCCGGCGCCAAGATGTATGAGACACATGCCGGGCTGAGCCAGCAGTATGAAGTCAGCTGCCCGGAAGCTGATTTTCTTGTCAGCCATGCACAGACAGCGCCAGCCGTGCTGGGCGCTCGGATGATGGGAGGTGGTTTTGGGGGTTGCATCCTGGCATTGGTAGCCCGAGAAAAGGCGGCAGCATGGGAGCAAGACCTGGGAAATCGCTATGAAGATGCCTTCGGGAAAACCCTTTCGACGTTGTCGGTTCACCCCGCCGATGGCACCAGCGAAATGCTTATCTGATATATTTCATATTGCGGATGCTTGTATTTTACCATATATTGTTTGGTATGCAAGGCAGTAAATTTCACATGCTCATCCTCCTGTCGGGGCTGATGGGTCTCACAGGCTGTAAAGACCTCGGCAAGATGTTCTCACAATCCGGCGAAGAGCAAGAAAAGCGCAGCGCGCTAAAAGGATATCCCTCTGATGAAGATTTTACCGATAGCCTGGATGGAAAGCCAATCAGGATCTATGAGTTGCGAAACAGTAGTGGCACGCGTGTCTTGCTGAGTAACTATGGCGCGCGCGTGATAGGGGTATGGCTCCCGGATGCGAAAGGAGCCATGACAGATGTGTGCCTGGGGATGGGCAGCTCGGCCGACTACCTAAATCCAGGAGCTAAGTTTTTCGGGTCTGTTATCGGTCGCTTTGCCAACAGGATCGCAAAAGGAGGGTTTACACTTGACGGGGTCTACTATACCCTCGATCAGAATAATGGGCCCAATAGCCTCCACGGCGGGCGCACCGGCTTCCATAGCAGGGTATGGGAAAGTGCTCAGGTGGGCAGCGATAAGATCATTTTCAGCCTTGTATCCCCTGATGGGGAGGAAGGCTATCCTGGGAACCTGCTGGTATCTGTGACATACCAAATGATGGTAGACAATTCGCTGAACATCGAGTACGCGGCTACTTGTGATGCGCGTACTGTGTTGAATCTAACCAACCATGCATTCTGGAACCTGAACGGAGAGGGTAGTGGAGATATCCTGGGACATGAGATGATGATTGCGTCTACCCGGTTTACGCCCATCGATAGCAATCTAATCCCTACCGGTATAGAACCTGTTGCAGGCACGCCCCTAGATTTTTCTACACCGGCTCCCATTGGGCAGCGGATTGGACAGGACCATCCACAGCTCCTGCATGGCAAAGGGTATGACCATAACTTTATCCTTAACGGGCGTTCTGACTCCCTGCCCCGGTTGGCAGCCAGGGTACGGGGCAACAAGTCGGGTATAGTCATGGAAGTCCTCACAGATCAGCCTGGCATCCAGTTCTACAGCGGCAACTTCATGAAAGGAGCCCAAACCCTCAAGAGCGGTGCGAAGGATGACTTCCGGACAGCCTTCTGCTTGGAGACCCAGCATTTCCCTGACTCCCCCAACAGGCCTGAGTTTCCGTCTACCGTCCTAGAGGCGGGGGAACGGTTTCATAGTACTACCCTCTACCGTTTTCGGATAGAAAAAGCACCCTAGTCTCCAGCATCCTGGTGAAGTATAGCCAAGGCCACCCGTATATGGAGGGCCTTTGTCTTTCTGTATATTCCTATCTTGAATGATAAACAGAAAGTAGATGGCTGATGTTTTGAGCAGGAGGGAGCTACTTTGCCACACGGCCTTGCTGGCAGCGGGTTCTGCCCTCCCCGAATCCTTGTGGGCCTTGGCCGCTACGGCCCGGCGCAGTCGCATCATCGACATCCACCAGCACCAGCATTACCATGGCTGGACGGACGAGCAGATGATGGCGCACCAGGACGCGATGGGCATTGGACGTACCATCCTGCTGCCAGCGGGAAGTCCGGTCGAGACGGCTTCCACTCATTTTGGAAAGTCGAATGGGCTGGCTGCCAGGGCTGGCGGGAACGCGGCCTGCTATGCTTTCGCCCAGCAACATCCCGACCGATATCTTTTTGGCGCTTGTGAAGTGCCTGACCTCTCGGGTGCTGTGGCAGAGATAGAGAAGTACCTCAAGCTGGGTGCCGTCGTCATTGGCGAGCTCAAGTTTGAGGTGGCCTGCGATGCGCCGGAGATGCAGCGCATCTATCAACTTGCCCAGGCATATGAAGTGCCCGTCCTCATGCATTGGGAACATATGAAGTACAACCTGGGGTTCGACCGTTTCCATCGTATGCTGGAGAAGTATCCCCGGGTGAACTTTATTGGACATGCTGTCACCTGGTGGGCCAATGTCGACAAAAACCATCTCGACCAATCAGTCATGTATCCAAAAGGGCCAGTCTCACCGGGTGGATGGACAGACCGGCTGCTGCTTGATTATCCAAATCTTTACGGCGACCTCTCGGCTGGCTCTGGTCTGAACGCCATCCTGCGAGACCTCGAACAGGCCCGCGACTTCCTGGAGCGGCATCAGGACAAGCTGCTCTACGGGAGCGACTGCGCGGACCTGCATGGACAGGCATCACAGGGCTGCACAGGCGCACAGACACTGCAGAAGATTCACGAACTTGCCACCTCGCGCCGCATGTTTAAGAAAATACTGTATCAAAACGCTGAAAAACTGTTCAGGCTGTGAATCCACTCATCTCCCCCCGTCTGCATCTGTCCAAAGCCTCAGTGCGTATTGCAGCCATCGTGGCATTGGTTGGCTTGTGCTGGATGCTGGCCTGCGAGGACGGGTCAAAGGCTGGCCGGTATGAAGGACCTCGTTCTGCAGAGGCGTCTATGGCTACATTCCGCTTTGCTGACTCATCTATCCATTCGGAGGTATTTGCGGCAGAGCCTTTTGTGGTGGATCCCGTCTCCATGGAATTCGATGAAGAGGGGAACGCGTGGGTTGTTGGTATGCTCGACGCCTATAAGCCTGACAGCGTCAAAGGTCGGGGTCGCATCGTGCGACTGGCAGACCTCAATGCGGATGGGCGCGCGGATACGGCCATCGTTTTTGCCGACAGCCTGCGGGAGGCTACGTCTGTCCTCCCCTGGCAGGGGGGATTGTTCGTGGCCGCAGCACCGAATATTCTCTTTTTTCGCGACAACGACGGAGATGGCCGGGCAGAGCAGAGAGACACTGTCTTTTCCGGCTTCTTCAACCGCAATGAAGAAGCACAGATCACCAATCTGCGGTTTGGTGTCGACAACTGGATCTATGCCAACAATAACGGGCAGGCAGGGGATATCTCTTACCGGAAAGGAAAAGATACGGTAAGGCTTTCTGTCAAAGGATGGGACTTCCGCTTCCGTCCCGATAAAGGTCTCTTTGAGTCGTCTACCGGACGCGGACAGTTTGGACTTGCCATGGATGTCTCCGGACATCGCTTTTATACGCAGAATACCGATCATATCAGTCAGGTTGTCTTCCCGAAACGATATCTGGACCGCAATCCCCATTTACCTAAGTCGCTCCGACGGGCCACGCTCAACATCTCTGATCATGACCCCCTCATGTTTCAACTGACGCCAGCCCCCTGGTGGAGGGCCGAACGCACCCGACAGCGCAACCAGAAGTCTAGAGAGCATGGATTGCCGGAGAAAGAGTTTGCGGAAGATCACTTCACCGGTGGCTCAGGTGGGACCATGTACACCGGTGCGCTGCTTCCACCTGGCTATTACGGTAGCCTATTTACCGGGGATGTGGCCGGCAACCTCGTCCATCGCGATCTGCTGCAAGACATCGACTCTCCCTACCTGCGGGCCATCAGGGGTCCATTGGAGCAGGATCGTGAGTTCATGGCAACGACGGACTCCTGGGTCAGGCCTGCCAGCTTTACAGAAGGGCCGGATGGCTCATTGTTTATGATCGACATGTACCGTCAGCATATTGAAACGCCCCTGTCCATTCCCGCCGACCTCCAGGAAGGGATGGACTTCGATGCCGGTGATACCTACGGACGCATCTACCGGATGGTTGCCAAAGGATCTCCCGCCTTACAGATGAAGCCTTTGCAGCTGCGGAACAAGCCATCCAAGGAATTGCTGAGCCTCTTATCCCATCCCAGCCAATGGTGGCGCCTCACCGCCCAGCGGCTGTTGCTAGAACGCAAGGACCGGACCATCATCTCCGCGGCCAAGGCCTACTGCCGTTCGCATTCAAGTGCTATGGGCCGTCTGCATGCACTTTACGTGCTGGAAGGGCTTGCGGCGATCGATGATGAGTTGTTGCGTGCCCTCCTGAAAGATGCCAACGCAGGTGTCCGGGAGCATGCCCTTATGCTGTCAGAAGGTCGAAACGAATTGCTGTCTGACATATACCCCCTTGTTGATGACATCTCTGGGCGCGTTGTCTTCCAGGCAGTGCTGAGTCTTGGGTCGTTCTCCGGAAGGGATGTGTGCCATACGCTGCAGCGCGTCCTATTGCGCAACGGTGCCAGTCCCTGGTACCGCATGGCTTTCTTCAGCGCGGCAGAGGGATCAACTGTGGACATGTTAGAGTCCATCCTGGCAGCTCCTGGCTTCTTCCAGGCCCCTCAGGCCTGGCAGGAGGACTTTTTGAAGGAGGCGGCCTGCATCTTCCGAGACCGGGAGAATCCCTCTGAAATCTCAAGACTCCGAGCCTTGCTGGACCCATCGGCTTGGAAGGGGCCCTCATCTCTACGCGACACGGTCCTTGCCACTCTGCAAGGAATCAAATGATGATCTATGCTGGCAAGGCTGCGAGAGGGCAAGTTGGATAGAAGGCAATGGCTGTCGACGTTGTTGCCTTTTGCAGGATGTTCGCTGGTGATTGCCTTTTCCGGCTGTAGGCATGGCGGGGAGCGGTCTGATGCGGATGTCCGCAAGAAGGAAGGGCCTGCCGACTGTACGGACTTACAAGGTCTCTCTGAAGATGACAGATCCGCTCGTGCGGCACTTGGGTATGAGGAATCTGCCTCTGACCCCGAGCGCCGGTGTGGCGAATGTGCCCTGTATATACCTCCCAAAGAGGGGGGATGTGGTGGTTGCATGCTTTTCAAGGGACCGGTGTTTGCAGAAGGAAGCTGTATTCAGTTCCAGCTACGGCCTGCCTGACGTTCAAGTTTTCGTTCATGCATGACAGATAGTCGTCACCTGCCGGTCAGGGTACGGCAATGCGTACGGTTATCCATTTGCGGGTCTTATAGCCACCGTGGTTTCTGGGATAGGTGAGTATGATATCTTTGGTCTCCCTGTCTTCAAGCATGGAGAAATGGGAGATGTCGAGTCGACCCTGGCTGCGGTCGGGCTCCTA
>Ga0194112_10009485_pt1 | contig 12378 bp, 9 predicted proteins | sample TA2MahC400mmetaG_FD_146191 | JGI IMG/M metagenome (GOLD analysis project Ga0194112, IMG submission 146191) | Freshwater microbial communities from Lake Tanganyika, Tanzania - TA2015016 Mahale Deep Cast 400m | ecosystem: Environmental > Aquatic > Freshwater > Lake | place: Tanzania: Lake...
TGGCGCAGCAGAAATAAGCCCCCATCGTATGGAACAGAGGCAGAGTAACTAACATTACAGCTTCCCAATCGGTGCCTCTACCCTCAAACCATGCCTTCAACTGCATGCCGGTGATGGTATATGACTGATGACTACCTACCACACCTTTGGGCGTGCCTGTTGTGCCGCCGCTGAACATGATAGCGGCTGGGTCCTGCGGGTTTATTTGCACATCAGGACGCTTTGCCCCTGCATATTTCTTCATCAGGTCACTAAGCCATACGTCGCTATCCTTAAGCTGCATAGCCTTAGGTGCGTTCAAGTCCTTTCCTATAGTGTATTCGTCGAACTCGGTGACGATAAGCTGGCGCAGCTTAGTGCTGGATTTCAGGCCATCCAGCAGCGGGTACCACACATTCACGGCGAAGGCTACCTCCGCCCCAACATCGTTCAGGGCATGTGCATGTTCGGTTGGCGTATAAAGAGGATTCAATGGCACCACTATGGCGCCTGCCTTCCAGATAGCATAATAGGTGATGAAAGTCTGGGGTATATTGATATAGAGCACTGCCACACGGTCGCCTTTCTTCACCCCGTTTGCCACCAGCGCAGCAGCTAGCTGGTCGCTCAGCTCATTCACTGTTTTCCAGGAAAGTCGCTTATGCTGGTAAATGAGCATAGGATGGTCGGGGTTTAGCTTCACCACTTCATCCAGTAGGTCGAATGTCCTTAGCTGGGGATAGGGTTCCAGGGTGTGTGGGACGCCTGGGTCGTAGTGCTTGAACCAGGGGTAATCTGCCATATCGGCTTCCTCTTTATTCTCTTGACCTGTGGGATATCCGCCAGGAATGCTAGCAGTTTACCAATGCGATAAGGGGTTGGCAAGTCAAGGCAAAGCTATTTTGACATCTCACGGCATGCAATACTATCATTGTCTTTATCCCAAGCACTGACTTAATCTGGTCAGGGAATTTATGTAACCATGGGAATCAAGCTATTTAAAGAGCCGAAACTGGAGAACCCGGTGATGATTGCCGGCTGGCCGGGAATTGGGAACATCGGGCTGGTTGCTGTTGACCATCTCAGGACTATGGTGAGTGCCGAAGAGTTCGGCGAGATAGAGCCCTGGGAGTTCTTCTATCCCCGTAAAGTGTTCATCAGAAATGGTGAGCTACTGGGCCTGGAATTCCCCATTAACAAATTCTATTTCAAGCAGACGGGGAATCGTGACCTTATATTTTTCATTGGGGAGGAACAGCCTGCCGAGGGTGGCAGTGCCTACGCAGAAGGGGCTAAGGCATACCGCATGGCAAACATGGTGCTGGACGTGGCTACCCAGTTCGGCTGCCGTAGAGTGTATACCTCCGGCGCGGCAGTAGCTCCCATCCATCACACCATGAAATCACGTGTCTGGGCAGTTCCCAACAGCGAAGACCTGGTGTCAGAGGTCAGAAGCTACCAAAATACAGTGCTGATGTCAGACATTGAAGGCAGGGGTGGACAGGGCCATATCACCGGCTTGAATGGGCTGTTGTTGGGTGTAGCTAAGCGACGGGGGCTTGAAGCTGTTTGTGTTATGGGTGAGATACCTGTCTATCTCCATGGGTTTCCCTTTGTTTATCCTAAAGCATCAAAATCGGTGTTGGAAGTGCTCTGTAGCGTCCTTGGGCTGGAGCCTGAGCTGCAAAGCATCGACGAGTTTGCACGACAGCAAGAACGGGAGATTGAGAACCTGTATCAGAAGCTGCCCGAGGAAATAAAAGGGCAACTGGAGAAGCTGAAACACGTGACCTACACCAGACAGGCCGAACCGGGTATTATTACCGAAGAAGACAAGAAAAAGATACTGGAAGACATAGACAAGATGTTCAAGAAGCAACCACCCAAGGAAGGCTGATTTTGGCTAATAAGCAAACGGTCAAGATACTGAAAGAGCCTGCCCTGCAAAGCTCCTCGTTGGTGGTAGGATGGAGTGAAGATGCTGGCAAGTTGGGAGGGGAGGTCATTGGCTACCTGAAGCGGAAGCTGGGAGCCGAGGAGTTCGCCGAGATCGAGTTGGAGTGTTTTTTCCCGCTGGGAGGAGTAGGCGTAGAAGACGATGTAGCCCAATACCCTGAGAGCAAGTTCTACTGCTGCAGCGATAAGAATTTGGTGCTGCTTGGCAGCACCCCGCCGCGATTCGACTGGTACCAGTTCCTCACCTCAGTGCTGGACGTGGCTCAGAATCTCTGCCACGTCAAAGAGGTCTATACCATAGGCGGCATGATATCACCCGGCGCTCATACCACTCCCAGGCTTATTATGCCTATAGTTAGTTCCAAAGAGATGAAGATGTCGCTGAACGAGTTCGGCGTGAACGTGGACATGGACTATGAAACGCCACCAGGCCAAAGGCCGACCTTAAGCTCCTACCTGCTCTGGGCCGCCAAGGGCAGAGGAATACCCGGCGCCAGCCTCTGGGTGCCAGTGCCTTTCTATCTGGTGTCATCGGAAGACCCGCGTGCCTGGAAGCGGGTTATCGAATTCCTGGACAACAGGCTGGGCTTGGGGATTGACTACGGCGATTTGAATAATGAGATAGCTGAACAGAACAAGAAGATAGCCCAGCTCACCGGACAGGTGCCAGAACTCGGCAGCTACATCCAAAAGCTGGAGACCAACCTGGCATTGTCTAGCGAAGAAGGCGAGAAACTTGCTAAGGAAGTCGAAGACTTCCTCAAGAAGCGAGAGTAACTTCTGACCTTTGGCTTGTCATCAGGTATAGAGCATCTCATATACTTCTGCCTATTGCCTCTGCTATTGGCTTGAGCTCCTTCATCAGCCTGGAGAAGTCAGAGGGCGTCAGAGATTGCAGGCCGTCCACCAGTGCCTCTTTAGGATTGGGGTGGACTTCGATGAGCAGTCCGTCGGCACCAGCAGCGATAGCCGCTTTGGCCAGCGACGGCACCAGCGAATAATGCCCGGCAGCATGGCTTGGGTCAACAACAACTGGCAGATGGCTGGACCTTTTCAGCACTGCTATGGAGCCTATGTCCATGGAAAAGCGCGTGCTGTCTTCGAAAGTCCTGATGCCCCGCTCGCAGAGGATAATATTTTCGTTGCCTCCTGCCAGCAGATAGTCCGCTGCTGTCAGCCATTCGGTGATGGTGGCGGATAGTCCACGTTTCAGCAGTACCGGGCATTTGGTCTTCCCAATCTCGGTAAGCAAGGCATAGTTTTGCATGTTTCTGGCTCCTATCTGCAGGATGTCAGCATATTTGGTCACCTTGCTAACTTCGTGGGGGTCAACCACCTCGGTGACCACGGGCAGGTCAAATTGTCGCTTCGTCTGTCGCAACAGCACCAGCCCCTCCTCCTCCAGTCCCTGGAAACTGAAAGGCGAAGTCCGTGGCTTATATGCACCACCGCGAAGGATACATGCCCCAGCTTCTTTCACCACCATGGCTGCAGCCATAAGCTGCTTCTCGCCTTCAATGGCACAGGGGCCAGCCATTACCGCAATGCGCTTGCCGCCAATCTCAACTCCATTGACTGCAACCTTTGTATCTTCGCCCTTGAACTCGCGCGCCGCTAGCTTATAGGGCTTCATAATTCTGGTCACGCTTTCTACTCCCGGGAGCACAGCGAAGATGTCCGTATCCAACTGGCCGGTGTTTGGGCCCAGTATGGCGATTACCGTCTTGTTAGTGCCCAGATTTAGTTGCACACCAAAGCCCAAAGATTTGGCCCTCTGCACCACGCCCTCTACTTCTTCGTCGGGTGAGCCTGTCCGCATTTCTACTATCATGACTGGTTCTCCTTCGCCGTCTGTGTTGTAATCAAAAACAAGAAAGCCTCCCGGGCTGGGGAGGCTTCTCTAAACTTCGGTTGCTGGCTGATTCTTAGGTCAATACTCTCCCAGACCCGTGCGGAGGCGTGCCAAACCAAAAGAAGAAGCAATAAGCACAAGCCTGGTTACGCATTTTGACCTTCACTGCACGAGATGGTAACAAAAACCCATACCCCATGTCAAACATACTCATTCCCCCATTGGCTGCGGCAATCTCTACTTCAAGGCATGCCGGATATTGTCCAATGACTTTATACCTGCTGCTATGATAAGAAGTCAGACGTCCTGACCTATCCTCTTCTGCACCGCACTCCAGGACTTGGTAATAAGGAAACTCTCTTCCATATTGCCGAGCATCTTCAGAAATTTATTCATTGGCGCAGCAAACGACAACGTGCCAGCAGGGACAAAGGGGCGCGCCGAGACATCAAACATCCCCAAAATAGCCCGTGGACGCTCTGCATCCCGTTCAAGATAAGGATATTGGACTATAGAACCACAGCCGGAGCTAAATGGGCAAAACACGCCGTTGGGTTCGGCTTCGTCAAAGTTGGCCAGCGTGAACAGGCCGGAAAGGACATCAGGCCGGGCAAAGAAAATGACTACTTCAGGTCTGTCTGACTTGTCAAGCATATCCCATCGCTTGAATACGATGAAACGCCCTGGCGCTTTGAAGGTATGCGCGTGTTTCATAAGACTCTTGACTAGTTCCGGTGATTTCTTGTACCGCTCACCCTCCAGCTTGCCTGGGATTCCGCAAGAGAGAAAGTACTCGAAGTCGGGCATTATTCTGTCAGCAAAGCCCAGGTATCTCTTGCCGCCGAAGCAACCTATGGATTCGGCATCAAAGCTGAGGGATTTCCCTTCCCTGACATGGGATAAGGCGCCGATTATGCACCTGGGCAGGGAACCTGGCTTGACTGGTTCAGTATGTGCTTCCTTGTTGGTATAGTAGAAAGCGATAGGCAGCTCGGCATCATTGAAATACCTGTGCCACAGGGAAGCGAATCTGTCTTTGATTTCCATTGGTCAGGAGCCGCACTGCCACTCGTTCTGCTCTGAAATCCAGACGCAGTACCTGTCTCTGCCTCTTTCCTTGGCGCGGTACATAGCGGTATCGGCGTGCCTGAGCAAGCTTTCGGCATCTTCACCGGCCTCAGGATAGAGAGCGACTCCTATACTGGTCGTCATTCGTAGTTCGTGCCCCTCGACCACAAATGGTTTTTTGAAGGAGTTCAGCAGCTTCCGGGCAACTCTGGCTGCATACTCGGTCTGGTTGACCTGTGGTAGCAGGATTATGAATTCGTCGCCTCCCATACGCGCCACCGTATCGCTGCGCCTCAGGATGTCTCCCAATCGCTGGGCAACCGCCTTGAGTAGCTCATCACCAATACTATGCCCCAGCGAATCGTTGACATTCTTAAAGCGGTCCAAATCGAGCATCATCACTGCAATCTTGTGGCTGTTACGACTCGCCTGTGCCACTGCGACATTGAGGCGGTCGCTGAGTAACGTTCGGTTTGGCAGACCAGTCAGTGCATCATGCAAAGCCATGTAGGTCATTTGTTGCTCAGACTCTTTGCGCAGTTGCTCGGCCTCAATCCTGGACAGCATATAGGAAACATCAGCAGCGACCTCCTGGAGTAACAACCATTCGTCTTCATCCGTAGCCGCCAATTCCGAGATAGAGATACCCATAACACCGTGGGTATGGCCAGCGGTCTCCAATCTGGTTACAAAAGCCGCCTGGCTGTTTTCAGTCATCAGGAAGGGATGTTCATCAGGTAGCCTGCTCAAGTCATGATAGATGTTATATTTCTTTTGGCCTTCCAGTACGTCCCTAATGCACCGAGGGTAACGGCCTTGTTTCATGTTCTGAATTAGACGAGGCATTTCCCTCATGCGCACTGAATAGGCTAGAGAAACAAAATGCTTTTCGCCATCAACCAGTACCACCCAGACATTGGCATAGTTGCCCGCCTGGACGAGAAGATTGCACACGCGGTCTATAACTACATCTTTGTCCATTTCTTCAGCCACCAGCAGGTCTATAGCTTTTAACGCTCGGAGCACGATGCTTTGGTGAACCAGTTTTTGTTCTGCCCGCTTGCGCATCGTTATGTCCATGAAGCTGCCTACAGCAGCCCGCTTCCCCCCGTAGTCCATGGATGTCACACGCTCCAAAATCCACATCGCCTCGCCATTCTTTTTCAAAAAGCGATATTCATAGGGATGCGGGCTGCCACCTTTCAGACTTTCTATGGCTGCCTCTCTCACAGCGTTTTTGTCTTCTGGGTACACAAGCTCGAGCGAGTGCTTACCCATCAGTTCCTTAGCCGAGTATCCGGTCATCTCTTCGAAAAGTGGGTTGACGTAGACGAATTTGCCGTCCTGGACAATATATACTCCGGTGCCAGCGCTACGCACCAAGGCACGAACCAACTCGGGCGACTCCACTAGCCCATTGCTATTATTGCTGTGCAGTCTCTTTGGGCGGTCAGTTCTTTTTGTCATCATCTTTGCAATGCGTGGTAGCCTCTGGCAGAGTTCATAGTTTTACCAGTTTGGCCGTATGAACATCCTGCAGTGCCAGTGTCTCCTGCAGTTGTGCTTCAGGCAGTGCTTCATCTAAGGCCAGAATCATCAAAGCCGGGCCACGTGGCTGTAGCCGTGCCAACTGCATGGAACTGATATTAATGTCTGCCTTGCCAGTTATGTTGCCCACAGCACCGATGAGGCCAGGGCGGTCACGATGGTCGCAGAACAAGAAGTAACCACCCGTGGGTATGATGTCAGGCCAGAAGTTATTCACCCGCACAATATGCGTCTCGCCGCGCAGTACCGTGCCAGCCACTACCAGGCTAGCAACATCTGTGGTAACTTTGAGTGTGATAAGGCTGGCATAGTTTTCGCAGACAGCCTCTTTCTTTTCGGCAATCTTTATGCCCCGCCGGTTTGCAATGACAGCAGCGTTTACCACATTGATGCGCTCTTCGCTGATGCCTTCCAGCAGGCCACCAATAACCGATGCCTTCACCGCACTGGTGTCATAGTTAGCGATTTCACCACTATATTCTATCTGGATGCTCTTTATCTGCCCTTCCATCAATTGCCTGGCCAGGCTGCCCAGTGTGGAAGCCACCTGCATGAAAGGCGCCAGCACGGCTAGCAGCTCAGCAGGTATTTGAGGTGCATTCACCGCATACCGTGCTGGTTGTCCTTTCAGAACAGCCAGCACCTGTTCAACCACCTCCAAGGCAACGCTGGTCTGCGCTTCTGCAGTAGAGGCGCCCAGGTGTGGCGTGACTATGATTCTGTCGCATTTGAAAAGCACACTGTCAGTCACCGGTTCCGTGGCGAAAACGTCCACAGCGGCACCGGCTATTTTCCCCGTCTCCACTGCCTTGTACAAAGCCTCCTCATCGACAAGCCCACCGCGGGCGCAGTTGACGATGCGTACAGTGGGCTTCATCTTACTCAGCTCCTTAGCTCCGATGATATCTTTGGTCTCTGAGGTCAGCGGCAGATGAAGCGTGATAAAGTCAGATTCCTTTATCAATTTATCCATGGGGACCAGCTCCACGCCCAGGTTGCGGGCATACTCTGAGGAGACAAAGGGGTCATAGCCGATGAGGCGCATCTCAAACGCTTGCGCTCTGCGGGCAACAGCCGAACCCACATTGCCCAGGCCAACCATGCCCAGGGTCTTACCTCTGAGCTCTGTGCCCATGTATTCGCTGCGTTGCCAGACACCGGACTTGAGCCGGGCGTTCGCCTGCGGCACGTGGCGAGCCAATGCCATCATCAAGGCGATGGCATGTTCAGCGGCTGCGATGGTATTACCTGTGGGAGCGTTGACCACTACTATGCCCTTCCTGGTGGCTGCCTCAACGTCTATGTTGTCCAGGCCTACACCGGCGCGGGCAATGACCTGGAGCTTCTTGCCTGCTTCGATGATGTCTGCTGTAGCTTTAGTCTCGCTGCGTACAATCAACGCGTCATAGTCACCTATTATGCTCTTCAGTTCTTCGGGCTTGAGCTTAAGCTTGACGTCAACTTCCGCCTGGCGTTTAAGAACCTCAACGCCCTCTTCAGCTAGTGGGTCAGCAACTAATACTTTCATAGTGAACTTGCTCCGAGATTATTCAGTCGCTCTTAGTTCAAATAGAGTTGACCTCTTAGGGCAGCTATTCAGGGTAGTCCAACTGTAGTTACTAATTGGCAAGGCTAAAGCCGCGCACCACATATCATTATTTAGGGATAGGCCGTGGGGGATGTCCGCCCAACGAACCATTTCTTGCGGACAGATTCAAACCTGTCCTTGTTTGTCTATGTTATAAACAAAACTAGAATAACGCTTTGCCCGATGTCCTCAGCGTCTCCTTAATATCGACCCCCGTAACCCTGCCCAGACATCCAATGTGGAGTACCTTGTCGACAAGGTTGCCACAGCCTAAGAGAAATCTACTATAGCTGCATGTCTTCTTAATTGTCAAGGTACTATGCATCTTCGATTCTAACCAAGAGCACATTCCTTACAGGCTAGATAGATATTATTGAACAGCTTCTCTATCTTGTCCAGAGGCGTAGAAGCAAAGGCAAGCCGCAGCAGGTTCTTCTCAGCATAGCAGATTACTCCGGTACTATATTTGCTCAACAGCGTTTCCCAGACCTTATCCGGATTCAGGTCTTTCAGCTTCGTACACATGAAATACCCCGAGTTGAAGGGGAGAGCCTCAAAATACTTAGCGTATTCGCTATGTGCTTTTAGAACATCCTTGACCTTAAGGTAACGTTCCTGTATCTTCTTCTTGTTTTCCTGCCTCTCTCGTTCGTGGGCGTCGGAGTTCAAGGCTTGTAAAACGGCGAATTGAGATGCATGAGGAGAATTGGAGATATTTCCCCTCACTGCTCCTGCCGTCTTATCTTCTAGAGCCTTGTAGAGTTCTTTGTTCCCGCCCTTGATGCCATAGGTTACGAATCCTACACGTAGACCCCAGGCATACTCCTCTTTGGTGATGCCGTCTACTTTGATGGCAAGAAGGTTCTCATGAGCATGAGCCAACCTGGAGAACAGAGATTCAGTTACCGCTGCATCATCAAAGACGAGACCAAAATACGAGTCATCAAGAATGACAACAAGTTTGTTACCTGCTTTAGCAGCCTCTGTCAAGACATTTGCTATGGCTTCTGCCTCTTCTCTCGTCGGGGTATAACCTGACGGATTGTTGGGAAAATTCAAGAGCACCACCTTTTTCCCGATGGAATTTGAGATAACTGCTGTTCTAAATGAATTGATGTCGAAGCCCTTATCCTTGAAGAGGTTGAAGAATCTTAGCTTCGCACCGTATGCATTCGTAAACACCAGGTCATAGTTCTCCCAGTATAGGTCGGACAATATGATATCGTCAGTTTCCTCGACGAACATGTATCCCACTATGCTGAGTCCATTAGTGACTCCACATGTAACCACTGGCACGCTGATTTCTTGGTCTTCCAGGGAAGGATTCTTGGCCTTTATCAGTTCTTTCCACTTGTCTCGCAGGGGTTTAATCCCTTCGCTAGGAGCGTAGGGAAAGACATCCTTGCTATCGATTCCAAAGTGGCGAGCGATACTGGGCATTACCATGGGTTTGCCGTCGTTTTCGTAAGCAGTGCCGATAGTTGCATTGATTTCCTTGCCCTTGGCTGCCATTCCCTGTGCCAGGATTCCCTTTGCCGGAAAATATATTGCCTTTCCTCTCTTGGATAAAAGCTCAAAAGCTGTTGCGTTGTGAGCCTTTAATATCTGATTAAGTTCTTTGGCTTGAGCGTTAAGCGCTGCCATGTTGGTCCTCCGTTCTGCTTTTCTACGGTTCAACATTATACCTTTTTAGCAAAGACTTTTCTGGAAAATAGCGTCACATCGCAATGCCTGATGTTTGAAACAAGAGCAATTCAGAACGTGCTATAATTTCTCAGTATAGCAAAGCGTGAGGGAACAACATGATAAAAAGAAACGCCAATTTCAATCCCGGCCCGGCGGCTTTGCCGCTGGACGTTCTCAAGACCGTGCAGGAAGAACTCCTCGATTACCAGGGCAGTGGGATATCAATTCTGGAGAGCTCTCATCGTGCTAAGGAATTTGAAGCCATCAATGACCAGACGGTTGTGCTGATACGCGAACTGCTAGGGCTTGGCACTGATTACCAAGTGCTATTCATGGGCGGTGGCGCATCTACCCAGTTTGCCTTGATACCAATGAACTTCATCGAGGATGGCCAGATTGCCGCTTACGTGGACACCGGCGAATTTGCTTCCAAAGCTTTGAAAGAATGCCAGATTGTGGCCAGAGCGCACGTGGCATTCTCCTCCAAAGAGGAGAAGTATCGACGGCTGCCGAAGATGAGCGAGATAAAATACCCGGAGGATGCGGCCTATCTCCATCTCTGCTCAAACAACACCATCGAAGGAACCCAATTCTGGGAGTTTCCGGATACCGGCAATGTTCCCCTGATAGCTGATATGTCTTCAGACATCGCCTCGCGGCGGCTGGACTATAAAAAGTTCTCCCTGTTCTACGCCGGAGCACAGAAGAATCTTGGTCCGGCGGGTGTGACGCTGGTGGTCATTCGTGATGATTTCCTGGCGAAAGGGGGAAAAGGCCTTCCCACCATGTTGAGCTACAAGACCTATGCAGATAACAAATCGCTATACAACACACCTCCGGTATTCGGGGTCTATATCATGAAGCTGGTGTTAGAGTGGATTAAGAGCAAGGGTGGCCTGGTAGGAGTGGAGAAGCTCAATGCAGCCAAGAAGGATTTGCTGTACAGCGCCATAGACGCCGCTCCGGATTTCTATAAAGGCACTGCCGACAAGGATAGCCGGAGCTGGATGAACGTCACCATGCGGCTGCCCAATGAAGATTTGGAAAATAAATTCATCGATGCGGCTAAGAAAGAAGGCTTGCTGGGCATTAAAGGTCACCGCTCCGTGGGAGGCATCCGCTTCTCCATCTATAATGCGGTATCTCTTGAGGACATACAGAAAACAGTTGACTTCATGGGCAAGTTCCGCAAGTCTGTCTGAAATTAGTGACGCAAAAGCACGCTCTTCATCACATCGTATATCCGTATCAAATCGTCAACCGTTTCTGATACTGTCCACACATTTTCTGGGTACAAATCACGTGGAGGCAAAGCGGCGTTTGCCTACCTTGATTTTCTTGCCTTTGCCTATTTTGACCATGTCTATGTCTTCGGTGATAGTCTCATCTTCAACCTGGATAGCGCCTTGAGCTAGAAGTCTCCTGGCTTCCGAGCGGCTTTTCGTCAGCCCTGCCCTGGTCAGCTCAGCCGACAATGTAACACCTAATCCCACTCCCACGTGAAGAGACACTACCTCATCAGGCATCTCACCCTTCTGAAACACACGAGCAAAATGCTCCTCAGCTTGCCTGGCGTCTTCAGCACCGTGAAACTGGATTACGATCTCATGCGCCAGCCTTTTCTTGACCACCATAGGATTAATGGAATGGCTGTCCATTTGTTTCTTGTATTGACTGATTTCCTCATCCGGAACGTCGGTCAATAGCTCGAAATAATCCGTAATCAGGTTATCTGGGATAGACATCACCTTGCCGTACATGTCTTCAGGTGCATCAGTAACGCCCACATAATTACCCAGGCTCTTGCTCATCTTTCGACTGCCATCGGTACCCACTAGCAACGGCACCAGAAATACCTGTTGCGGGCGCTGGCTCATCATCTGTTGTAGCTCCCTACCCACCAGACAATTGAACTTCTGGTCGGTGCCACCGAACTCTATGTCGGCTTCAATAGCCACCGAATCGTATGCCTGGAGCAGGGGATATAGCAGCTCAGTGATAGCTATAGGATGTCCAGCGCTATATCGGTTCCCAAAGTCTTCTCGTGCCAGAAACTGGGCTACGGTGAACTTACTGGTGAGCCTGATTACATCTTCTAGGCCGAACTTGCTAAACCACTCGGTCTGCCACCTGACTTCGGTCTTGTCCTCGTCCACTACTTTGAAAAACTGCTCCATATAAGTCTTGGCATTGGCCAGTACTTCATCTCTGGTAAGCATGGGGCGGGTAGCTGACTGTCCGCTCGGGTCTCCGATCTGGGCTGTCCAGTCCCCGACTATGAGCACGACACGGTGGCCCAGGTCCTGCAGTTGTCTCAGTTTTCTTAAGCCGACGACATGTCCCAGGTGAATATCGGGACAACTGGGGTCGAACCCCTGCTTTAGCCTTAACGGCTTGCCCGATTCCAGCAGCTTCAGTAGCTCAGCTTCAATTATGGTCTCGGCAACTCCGCGCCTCAATATCCATTTAAGCCTCGCATCGGTCATGATTTAATGTGCTCTCCCTGTTTCTTAGCTCTTGTCTCCAGTATCTTCCGCGCCTCGTTAACGTCTTTTTTCATCTGGGCTTTCAGCTCATCAACATTAATAAAGCGCTTCTCATCGCGTAGTTTATACACCAGCTCGATAGTCAGCCTTTGTCCTTTTAGTTTTCCATTGTAGTCCATTATGTAGGTCTCGACTAGCCGTCTCCCGCCCCCAAA
>Ga0194112_10009490_pt1 | contig 12374 bp, 8 predicted proteins | sample TA2MahC400mmetaG_FD_146191 | JGI IMG/M metagenome (GOLD analysis project Ga0194112, IMG submission 146191) | Freshwater microbial communities from Lake Tanganyika, Tanzania - TA2015016 Mahale Deep Cast 400m | ecosystem: Environmental > Aquatic > Freshwater > Lake | place: Tanzania: Lake...
ACCGGAGAGGACCACAAAGGCGATATCGTCCATTGAATTAATGTCTCGGACGGACGCGCTCAAATCTGCGGCACCCGTGGAGCCACCGACGTGTGTATCACTCAACCATGCGAAGCGGAACTGACCGGTCTGTGAGTATGAAAAGGAGAGCGCGAAGACAGCTGCAGCGGCAAGCAGGGAGCGGCTGAGGGATTTCATATTCATAAGTGGTGTGGGCTATTGTGAGTCAGGAATGATCGCATCCACCTCAATCTCGACGAGCATGTCAGGATCGACGAGTCCACTTGTTCCGATCATGGTCGATGCGGGGCGAATGGTGCGGAAGAATTCGCCGTGTGCTTTTGCCACTTTTTCCCAATCACGAATGTTCGTGAGAAACGTCCGTGTGCGCACGACATCCTCCATACGCGCGCCGGCCTTCTCAAGTGCCGTCTTGATGATCTCCAGCGCCCGGACCGCCTGAGCGTAAGGGTCTCCTTTCGCAACGACCTTGCCGTCAGCTCCGACCCCCGTTGTTCCGGCAATGTGGATGTACGGTCCAACCCTCACAGCGCGGGAATATCCGACAATCGACTCCCACGGAGCTCCGCTTGAGATGTTTTGTCGATTCATGATACCCTTCCTCTGATATTCCGGTGGAAGAAGACCTTCAACCCTGTTCATTCTTTAGCGAAGGTCTCCTTCATTGTGTGAGACTTGCTTTCGGGCTCTTCGTCGTTTGAGCTGAATCCGGATGAATTCCACGACGCTGGGAATGCCCGGAATGAGAACGAGCGCGATGATAACAAGGCTGAAATTGTTTTTGACCAACGGCACGCTGCCGAAGAAGTACCCGGCAGGGATGAAAATGAGCACCCAGAGTGCACCGCCGAAAATATTGTAGAAAATGAAGCGCCGGTATGTCATGCTGCCGATGCCGGCAACGAAGGGGGCGAAGGTGCGTATGATCGGAAGAAAACGGGCGATGACGATCGTCTTCCCGCCGTGCTTCTCATAGAACTGGTGCGTGCGGATGAGATACTCCTTGTTAAGAAGCCGCCCATGCTCTTGATGGAAGACCTTTGGACCCACGTAGTTTCCAATCCAGTAGTTCACGGTGTCGCCCAGAACAGCGGCAGCGATCAGCAGAACGATGGAAAACGTGAAATCGAGCGCTCCGATCGCAGCGAGAGACCCCACGGCGAACAGCAGTGAGTCGCCGGGGAGAAACGGCGTCACGACGAAACCCGTCTCACAAAATATTATGAGAAACAGAATCGCGTATACCCATGTTCCATAGGCATTACATAGCTCGAGAAGATGGCGATCGATATGAAGGATGAAATCAATGAGGTCTTGGATAAACTCCATTCACGTCTCGCTTTCGCTGTTGAAATTGAACTCTTTTCTTCTGGAACAGAGGTCTTCATTTCACCGACCTCCTGCTACTCAATCTTCGGAAGAGAAACACACCGGCTACAACGATCTACCTCGATGACTCCTATCGGTAGCCCGCCTTCTCAAGATCGGCCACCGATTTGAGTGGAAAGGGGGGCTTGAGGTAATTCGCGAGGAACTTGTGGACCTTCAGGCGAATCTCCTTCCCCACCTTGGTGTCGATCCGATCAAAGCTGTGCCCGCCCGGGATGTCCTTGTAGATCTCGTACTCGAACTTCTTTCCTGCCGCCTTGAGAGCCTCGATGAGATGCTCAACTTCGAGCACGTTCACGTCGTCGTCATTCGTGTTCGTGTGAATCAGCAGGGGTGTGCGGAGCTTCTGCACATGGCTCACCGGCGAGCGCTTTCGGTATTCTTCGATATTCTCGCGGGCCGTCTTCCCAATGTGGTACGCAGCGGAGAACTCTCTCCGATAGTCATCGGTGGCGTACCCCATTCGCTGAACAAGATCGCTCACCGGAACACCAGCGAACGCCACCTTGTAATCGTCCGGATGTTGGAAAATGTCCATCAGCGTAATCATGCCGCCATGGCTCCAGCCAAGGATTCCTACGCGGTCGCTGTCGACAAAATCATAGTTCTCCACAACGTAGTCCCGGGCCGCATTGTTGTCTTCAACCTCGAGGCCACCGTAGTCAATCTGCTCGTAGAATCCCCTACCGTATCCTGTGCTTCCCCGGTACTCCGGCGCGACAACTATGTATCCCTGTGCCATGAGCTCCCGGATGATGTGGGTGTAATATGTGGTGAAGTCGGCGTGTACTCCGCCGTGTGGAAAAACCAGCAGCGGATACTTCTTGCTCCGGTCGATCTTCTGAGGGATGAAGATGTAGGACCAGAATTTGAGCGGGTTCTTCGCCCCCATTGCCGTGGGGTTCTTCACTTTCGCCGGCGGCGGGCCGACGATGTACACCTTGTCGATGATCGCGACATCACCGACCTTTTGGTACCAAAGCAGGTCATCGATCGCTTTCGCCAGCTGGTCGATGCGATGGCCCAGGGCTTCGAAACGCTTTTCAACCTCTTGCTTCATCGTCTCCGGAGGATCTGATGCGGTCTGGGCGAAAACAGAAAGTGAAAAGATGAAGCAGCAGACAATCCCCAACATAAGCACTCTGCGAAATGCGACACTGTTTAATCGGTTCATGGCTATGATCTCCCGATTTGTGATGTTTCTGCCTGAACGAGGCTTCTGCAGCATATGAAAACACATTGAAGTGGATTGTTCGGAGCCAAATCTCCCCCTGGTCGGGGTAGTGCGCGAGCAGATAGTTGTAGCGGTCACGGGATTATGCGATGCACCAGCTGTCCTATCGCTCACGAAATGAAATTGGTGTATATTGGTGCTGCTATGATGAACGTACCCGCGCGAGCACTCTATCTATCCTTGCAGGTTCTCTTTGCCCCTTGCTGTCTGGAGGCACAGCTCCTTTCAACAAAGATACGCCTTTCTGATTGGGGACTCAAGTCTCTCTCTGAGGTTCAGTTCGGACAGTTGAACGTGAGCACCGAGAAGGGGAGATCCCGCCTCATCGTGCAGTCTCTGAAGACGGAAATACCGGTCCGCAGGAACTACGTGTTCCGCGTCGACACTTGCACATCTCAGGAAAACAACGAAGAGGAGGAGGGTAACAGGGCCGTTCAGAAGGCAACATGGATTTGGAACACCACCCAGCTTCTTGCCGATACCTCCGAGCGGGCACGAATGGTTGAATTTCTGGCGGCGGAGGGATTCGACCGGGTGTTCCTTCAACTCCCGATACCCAAGGAAACACGAGGTGGCACTTTTTCAATTGACTCCCCAAGCTTACGCGCGCTGATCGCGGCATTCTCTAGTCGCGGCATTTCTGTGGATGCGCTTGACGGAGATCCTCACTGGGTTCTTCCTCAGAATCACTCCCATGCGGCAAGAGCCATTGAGCTTGTAAAGCGGTACAACGGGAACGCTCGATGCGCCGAGCGGTTCTCTGGCCTGCACTTTGACATCGAGCCCCATCTCGTACCCGGCTTCGGGGGAACAAGACGGCCGTGGATCCTCGAACAGTTCCTCCTGCTCATCAAGAACCTCTCCCAACAAGCTCTTGCGGAAGGTCTGTCAATTGGCATCGATGTGCCGTGCTGGCTTGACGCGCCCGATGAGTTCACGGGAGAGATCGATAGTGTCACTCTTGATGGTCTTCGCAGACCCGTGCTTGAGCACCTTCTTCCTCTCGTACGTGAGGTCTGTGTTATGAGTTACCGGACAAATGCAACAGGCCAAAACGGGATCCTCGAAATCGTGCGGGGAGAGATGGGGCTTGCGCAGCGGTTGGGTTGTAAGGTATTCGTATCTGTGGAGACCGGCGAGCTTGCCGATGAGCGGATCTTCTGGTTTCGGGGAAGGTCACATCGCGAGCTACCTCAGGAAACAGGCGATTCACACTTCGTCGTGGCCCTGGCAGAGCGGGACTCAGCAGAACTTGTCCTTGTTCCCCCGTGGGAGCTTGGTCGACACATTCACGCACTCGAACGCCAAAGAGGTGAGAAGGTCGATTTCGTCTGGTGGAGGGTGGGGCATTCCGTAGATATCCCGTCGAAGCATCAGACCTTCGCGCCGCTTGGCAGTTCAATCCTCTCCGAATCAGTAGACCGCGTGTTACAGGAATTCGGCGAGTGTTCTGCCTTCGCCGGAATCGCTTTCCATCACGCAGCCAGTTACCAAGCGGTCGTGAGAGGGAGACTGCAGCAACGATAACCGGAAGGATATTAAGCAGGCTGCTTCGGATCCCCACAGAGGACCCACTCTAGTCATCCCGCCACTAGAAAACGTTCATCTCCTTGAGCAGGTGATGGGCTTCACCGACTTTCTCCGTCACCCACAGCACGTACCGGATATCCACCGCGATCGAGCGGCTGTAGGACTCGCTCCACGCGTAGTCGTTGATCGTCGCTTCGAACGCGCGGTCAAAATTCACGCCGACTAACTGCCCGCGCGCGTCAAGCACCGGACTGCCAGAATTTCCACCGGTGGTGTCCATGTTGTACAGGATCGCCACAGGGACATCATTCAATTTGGCATTTCTGTAGCGGCCAAAGTCCTTCTGTTTGTAAAGATCTCGAGCCTTCTGAGGAGTGGCGTACGGATATTCATCCGTGGTCTTCTCAATGACGCCGGTCAGAGTGGTGATGGGTTTGTAGTAGGTTGCGTCGGCCGGTGAGTACCCCCTGATGTAGCCAAACGTCAAGCGAAGCGTGCTGTTGGCATCAGGAATGAAACTTGTCTTCTCGAACTGCTGCTTTGCATCTACGAGTAATGCCGACAGTTTCGATAGCGCTCCATCTCGCCGCTGGCGAGTCTCGCGGAGCTTAAGGTACACCGGATACAAAGCCTTGGCGAGTTGAACGAAGGGATCACTCATCTGTTCAACCTGCTCCGGCTTCCCGCCAAATGCATCCAATAGGAATTTCTCGTCATTGAGCTTTGACTGGGCGTATGCAGTCTGAATGAACCGGTCGATTGCCAGCTCCGCATCTCCTCCTTTCAGGATGTCATCAAGAGCAGCGATGCGCTGACTCGGGGGAAGCTTTATCGCTTGCATCAGCAGGTTTTTCAGAAACGCCTTGTCCGTGGGCTCATAGTAGCTCTGGAGCGAACGCTGCAAGCCGCGCTTCGTGTTTTCGAGGTTCCTCTCGGTGTAGCTCGAGAGGCGTTCAAGGTCGGGTTTCTGGAGTTCCAGCGCCGACTCATAGACAGTGAACCCGTAACTCAACATCATCGAACTCCCGCGGAGGTAGTCGAGCACCATTTCTGAGGCAGCCTGTGATGACATTTCCTGATAGATTGCGCCGATTTCCTCCAGCACGGTTCTATATAGTGCCTTTCGGCTTGGATCAGCATCGATGAATCTCTGCAGACCATTTTCTTCTTCTGCTCTCCTATCGACAAGGCGCAATCGTTTCATACCAAGGAGCTTCCCGCGGTAGTTCTTCATGGTATTGGCGAGGCCCTTGATGCGTGCATCATGCTTCAGGGCGATCGCCCGATCATTCTTCCCCATTTCTTCCATCGTGGCAATCTGCCAATCGTACAGGTCTACAACAAATGGCATCCTGTACTGTTCTTCATAGGCAAGATAATGGGAGGTGCGGTGGCGATAGGTACGGCCGGGGTAGCCGAGAATGAACACGAAGTCCCCTTCGTCAACTCCGGCTGGATTCACCTTGAGGAATTTCCTTGGGTGATAGGGTACGTTGTCCGGTGAATAGTCAGCCGGTGATCCGTCCGGTGCAACATATGCACGGAAGAACGAGAAGTCACCAGTGTGCCGGGGCCAAACCCAGTTGTCGTTCTCCCCACCGAATTCTCCGATGGACCGAGGCGGCACGTAGACGAGCCGTACATCTCTCAGATATGTGTACACGAACAGGACGTACGTCTTGCCGGCAAACATCTCCGCGACCACAGCACGCTTGCCAGGATTCTGCTTCTCCGTCTCGTCGATAATTTCACGCATCTTCCGGTCGATCGCCTTCGAGCGCTCGGCTAATTCCATCCTGTCATGCACCGCGCTGAGTACCTCTTTCGACACATCGCGGTACGACTCTGTGATTCGGGCTGTTTGACCTTTTGCCGGAATCTCCTCCGATCTATTCCAGGCGATGAAACCGTTTGTGAGATAGTCCTTTTCCGGTGTGCTCACGGCCTGGACGAAACCAAACGCACAGTGATGATTGGTGAGAATCAGTCCGTCCTTCGATACGAATGAACCCGTGCAGCCGCCCAGCTGAACAATCCCATCGATGAGACTAATCCCGTTGGGATTGTAAACCTCATTTGGATCGATCTTGAGACCTTTGGCGCGAAGGTTAAGCTTTCGGATCTCGCTGATGGGATACATTCCCTCATCAGCAAGGGAGAGGTTAAGGAGCACAATGGCTGCGCACGAAAGAAGCGTAAGGCGTTTCATGGTAGTTGAACCTCCATACGATTTGACGAAAAGCGTACGAAAGTTTATTCAATTTTTGCCGAAAAGCCAACTTTGCAGCAAAGAGTCTGTAAAACGAAGATGGGAGACGTGAGACGGACTGGCAAGCGGCTAGGTCGGGTCCGCTCCGCCGGATGGCGGCTTGACCTCTGCGGTGAGCTAGTGGCGTGAAACAAAGACCTTCACATCTCCAAAATCCATTTCAAGCCGATGTTCTCTGGAAGCCGCGCCACCATCTGCAGGAGCCATCGGCTCTGGAAGTCTGAGGACGCGTTCACCGCGGTCAGATGCCACAATCATTACTGCACCACGGGTTGCGCGAATGTTGTCGGGCCTGGAGCTCCAGAGGCGAGCCCCGGCTTTCACGGCAAGCCACCGGAGTATTTCAACGGGGAGGGGTCCCGTTCCTGCATAGAACGACGTGTATCCATCATGTTGCTTCCATGCGAACGCAGTCTCGTTCCTGTCGCTCCAACGACCCAGCGCATGAACAGATGCATCACCGCTGATTACCGCGAATCGCGGGAAATGCTCCTTCTTAACCCCGTATGACTTGAAGAACTTAAGCTCCGGCTCCGCAATCTTACACTCAATCATCATAGGCCCGGGTTCGTCCATCCGCCGAAACGCGAAGCCCGTGAGTTCCTCCATTTGCGTCTGACTGAGCCGCTCCGGTGTAACATATCCGGGCGCATAGTACCAAACGACCGTCGCGCCGCTTCCCCTCAGAAGCCCTCTGAGCGCCTGCGCTTCGTCTGCGGTGAGGTGAAAGAGATTGGGCATGAACAGGAGCTTGTAGCGCAAGAGATCTTGTCGAGTTAAATCGGACCGGTACAGAAAATCCATCGGTGCACCGATGCGGTGGAAAGTGCGTGCCTGTGAATTCACGAGCCAGTGGTTGAAAAAATCTGTGATGGAGATGCCATAGCCCCTCCATGGCTCTTCCGCCTTCCAGTGCTGTGTGGCGATGAAAGATTTCACGTCGTACACGGCGGCAATCTCTGCTACCGACTGGATGTCAAGCTTCGATCGACTTTGCTGGCCAAGCTCTGCCCACCTGCGGATTTCCTTGATCATCGGTGGGTCGTCATACCACCCTTTGTTTGCTCTGAAGGTGGGAAGATGGCCGAATTCAAAAAGCCAGCCGCCGCCGCCGTTGGCGAAAACCTGAGCAAGGTCTCGTCCGAGAATGCGAAGCGTGCCTTCCACCGTACTGAATCCTGATCCTCCTTCGGTCGTTTTCTCCGGTTCGAGGTATGTGGTCGGATCGATCTCGGAGATGAAAAGCTTGTTGTGTCGTCGGAGAGACTCAAGCAGGACACGGTATCCGCCGTCGCCGCCCACACCGCGTGCGCGCCCGAGCCAATTCCCCGCGTCGTCGATGACATCACTTTCCCACCGAGGATTGCCCGGCACGTTGCTGTGCTGGTACGTGTACGGAGAAGCAAGATAGTCGAGATCCTTACAGGCTAGCACCCTCTCCGGCATCAGATAGCCTGCTTCCTGAATGCAGACGTTTTCCATGACATAAGCGAAGAATGTTCCACAAACGATTCGCCGCTTTGTTTCCTCCTTGACGACGCGCGCGAACTGGACGACGGTATTTGCCGTATTCTCATGGTACTTCCGGTAGAATTCCATAACATTGCGCTCTTTCTCGGGGTCCCGGAGTAAACCGCCGGTCGTCCGCATTCTCGCTTCAGCGGTCGGAACAGGACCGACCACGCGCTGCATCGGAGCGCTGTAGTCAGGCAAATAGCGCGAGCCGATGTAGTGCCACTCGGCGGTCATCGCGCCGACAATGTGGTAGCCGATCATCCTGCTTCTCAACGGAGACTGCTCCATGTGCCGAAGGAAGTCTCTGAGCACCTCCCCCATTTCCTTCTTCCACACGTCCGATGCGAGCGATGGGTGGTATGCGTCGAACACACAGTTCCAGTCAAACCCGCTGTCGATCTTCATCGGTCCCATCTTGTATTGGGTCTTGTCGACGGGGAGACCGTACTGAACGAGCTCGTCGGGATGTGCGTCTTTCCACCAGGTGGGGGCATACAGATGAAGTCGGGGGAGGAAGAAAGCGTCCGGTACGATGGAGAGAAGCTTGGCAAAGTATCGATCAACGGGATTCCAATCGTATGTGCCCGGGCTTATCCATCCGTTCTCCAGGCTGAGCAACGGGTGGAAGAACCTGATGCCGGACTCCCTGAAGCCTTTGATGGCGTCGGTGAGCCCTGAGCTTCCGGCGAAAAGCGGATACTCTTCTTTTCCGTTCACGAAGAAGCGCGGTCCGCCACGCTCGATGCGGACCGCTGAAGTTGCCGGTGGCTCCGATCGAAGCCGTTCGATCTGATTGAGAATACCCTCGTCGTCGATCTGCAGGTCAAGATATTCGAATGAGGGTCGAAGAAAAGGAACGGTTGCGGTTCCTGCAGCCAAGCTGAAGAGTCTAAGCGCGTCGCGTCGATTCATAGGTCTCCTACGGTGGCTTCTTCCGAAGGATCAGGGTAAAACAAACGAATCCTTCGGAAGGTCTCAAGAATAGGTTGGGGGGGAGTTCCCACTCCCGACCTACAAGGCATAAGGTTATCTCCTACTTCTCCTGTACTCCGATAATTGCCTCAAACTTTGGATTGCCCTTGAGCCTCGCGAGATCCGTATCTCCTATCGCTTGAGACCGCAGCTTCGGATTGAGAGTTACAGCCTTCTCCAGGGCATTGAGTGCGTCGGTTTCCCTTCCGGCGGCAAGGTAGATGACAGCGAGGTCGTAGAGTACTTCCGGATTGTCCGGGCCAATCTTTGCAGCGCGTTCGATGTGAGGGACCGCCTCCTTTGCCTTCTTCTGTGTGAACAGCGTCCATCCTTCATTCCACGCGTAGTTCATCTGGGCGAAGTCCAGCAGGCGGCCAAGCTCCTGGAACGGCTCGGCGTGATCATCTACCCGAACGTCAATGGCGCGGTCTGTATAGCCACCGTAGCCGGCTCCTTTCTTGACCATGAGCATCGCGGCGGACTGTTTTCCACGCGAGTCTCCACCCCTGCTGTCACCTGCCACAAGGGCGGCGTAGAGTCTGCCTGAAAGTGTTCCTCCGGTTTCCAGAAATGCCTGCTCCATTGCCACAACCACAGCCTCACCGGCAAGGATGTTCCCCTGGATCGCATAGTTCGGACCGCTACGGCCGCCAGCCCAGGCGATGCAGTTCTTGCCCGTGTATGTGCTTGATTTCCCATCTGCAGCAACGATTCCGACTTGCCGACGGTCTGGATCATCATCGTTCCGCAGAAGGATTCGGATAGCCTCGTCCGGACTCGCGCCTTTTTCCAGCAGCTCAAGTCCCCGCCAGCCGAAGGAGGTGTTTGCGAACGACTGAGTGGCAACTGCACCGATGTCTGCCCTTGCCCAAGGGACGACGCTCCCCACTGCGAAAAAGCGGGAGGCGACTGCAATACCAAGCTCTCCCGTCACTGAATCGCGGGCAACAATGGAGAGCGTTGAGACAGCACTGAACTCTGCGGTTTTTTGAGCGAGAACGCTGCTGTACGTCATTCCCGCGACGAGGAAGCCAATGATCAGTGAAGTGAAGACTTGCCCGGCGGTCGAGACGAAACGACTGCGCATTGTTACACTCCGAACATAGTAGATGAAGGAAATGTGTTGACGATGACAACGCAGAACTTCGTCATACTCAGATCACCACATCTGCGGATCATGCTAGAAGTCACCTCTGAAATAGAAAGTCATTCCGTCGGATTTTAAGACGGAATCCAGAGCTAGGCCCTGTCTCGATGCACTCTTAATTATCCGAGGGGGCATCACAAGGTGTTTTCGAGATAGGTTCTAGAGAACCTGTTCATGCAAAACCAGGTCTGCGATCTTTCTCGCGATCTCAATGGGGTTTCCCTCGTTACGGTTGGTGAGAATGATGACGGTCAATCCCTGTTGCGGATGGCGAAGGATGGCGTTGCGGAACCCGCGCGTTGATCCACTGTGAAAGTACGAACGAACCCCCTGATCCTCAACGATATTCCAGCCAAAGCCATAGCTCGTTCTTGTGCCGTCGTTGAGAACACCCGGAGCAAGCGCCTGTTCCAACATCGAGGCCTGAATGAGCTTGTCGGTATAAAGTGCTTGATCCCACTTGTAGAGATCTTCGACCGAGGAATAGATGCCACCATCTCCCAACACGGCGCTCGTCACGCTCTGATCGGTGCAGAGAAATCCGGTATCTGAACGGGAATAGCCGTAAGCACGATTTGCCACCGATGAGATTCCCTTTTCGTATGCAACGGTGTTGTTCATGCCGAGCGGGCTGAAGATGTTCGCTCTGAGGAACTGGGCAAAAGACTGCTTCGATACAGTTTCAACGACGAGGGCCAGAAGAGCATAGCCGGAATTGCTGTACCGGTACTGTGACCCTGCGGAGAAGTAGGTGGAGTCGATTCTCTGCAGCAGGGAGAGCACATCCCGATCGAGCACTTGTACCGTTTGACTGTCAGGGATGAGTGATTCATAGTCGACGATGCCGGAGGTATGGTTCAGCAGGTGGCGGAGCCTGACATCGCGCAAATATCCCGGGGTTCCAGGCAACACGTCCGACAAGTGACTGTCGAGCGACAGCTTGCCCCGGTCGGCAAGAATCATCACGGCCATCGCAGTGAACTGTTTGGTCACCGAGGCGAGCCGGAAGTTCGTAGCCGTTGTCACCGGGATCTGTTCCTCAAGATTAGCGAAGCCATACACGCTGCTGTAGAGAACCTTCCCGTTCCGGATCACAGAAACGCTCGCGCCGGGAGTGTCCGGCCCGGCATAATCCTTGAACAGCCCGTCGATGGTGGGAGGAAGTTTCTCAATCCTCGCTGTAGGCGCGCAGGAGAGGAGTGCAACAGCACAGATGGTAGCAACGAATCTCAATGTCATGGGATGATGTACCTGGTGGAAGTCCGACGTCTGGCCACGATACCTTCCGAAGGTTCACCGAGCAGCTTTGAGACCTTCGGAAGGTTTTTGCCAGAAGTCGGACTTCTTTCTTGTTGGCTCACTTCGCCCGTTTTGGATAGGGTGCGCGCCCCACTTTCTTCGGAGGATTCTTTTCAAGTAGCGTGAGCGCCTCTGTTACTGCGCGCTCAAGTTGTGGATCTCCACCTTTTACGGTGAACTTTGGAAGTTGTTCGACTTCGATATCGGGGGCGACGCCCTCGTTCTCGACTTCCCAGTTGCCCTGCTTGTTGTAGAAAGCCACACGTGGTGCGGTTACTCTTCCACCATCAATCAAAACGGGGTAATCGTAGACCCCTACAAGCCCACCCCAGGTCCGAGTACCAACCAGCGGACCGATCTTCCTATCGCGGAAGTAGTACGGCAGCGCGTCGCCGCCCGAGCCAGCATGTTCGTTGATGATCATGACCTTCGGGCCGTTGATAGCGGCCGTTGGAGTCTGGAAGTCCTTGCCGTCCCGGGTGGCCCAGAAGTTGAGCAGCGGCCGGTTCATCATATCTACCATGTAGTCTGCTGCGGAGCCGCCACCGTTGAATCGCTCGTCAATGACTGCTCCCTGCTTTTGCATCTGCATATAATAGTAGCGGTTGAAGTTCGTGTAGCCGGCACCTGCGGTATTGGGGAGATACACGTAAGCGAGGCGACCCTTTGAGAGTTCGTCTACTCTTCGCCGGTTACTCTCGATCCAGTCGCGCTGTCGAAGTCCACTCTCGCTTTGAACCGGGACGACGGTGACTTTCCTCGCGCCCTGCTCACTCGGCTTGCTGTTCACGAGCAGAACGGTCTGCTTGTCGGCTGTCCCTTCGAAGAGGCTGTAGATGGCCGTTGGCGCGCGCAGAGGACTTCCATTTACTGCGAGGATGTACTCACCAACGGCAACGTTGCTCCCCGGCTCGGTCAACGGCGCGCGCAGATCTGGGTTCCAATTCTCGCCGGTATAGATCTTTGCGATCTTATAGTATGCTCCATCGATAACGTAA
>Ga0194112_10009492_pt1 | contig 12373 bp, 9 predicted proteins | sample TA2MahC400mmetaG_FD_146191 | JGI IMG/M metagenome (GOLD analysis project Ga0194112, IMG submission 146191) | Freshwater microbial communities from Lake Tanganyika, Tanzania - TA2015016 Mahale Deep Cast 400m | ecosystem: Environmental > Aquatic > Freshwater > Lake | place: Tanzania: Lake...
AAGCCATCCTGATGCTCACGGATCATCTCCTCATATTTGATAATGTGCGGCACACCATCAAGGTGGTGGCCCTGGTGAGGATCGATCCGGAGACCTCCCTGGAGTCTCTCTATGAACAGGGCGTGGCCGGAATCGAAAGTATCATCGCCGAATTGCGGGCGCCGCATCATTTTCTCGAAGCCGGGGCCACCGGGGGGGAGGTCCAGTTGGTTTCGAACCTGAGCCGGGAGCGGTTTGAGGAGATCGTGCTGCGGGCCAAGGAGTATATCGCGGCCGGCGACGCCATCCAGATCGTGTTGTCCCAGTGTTTCCGGACGCCTCTGCGGCATGATCCTTTCGACCTGTACCGGGCTCTGCGCTGCATCAACCCTTCGCCCTACATGTTTCACCTGGACCTGGGGGAACTGGCCCTGGTGGGGGCCTCCCCGGAAATCCTGGTGCGCCTGGAGGGGAATAAGATCGAACTGCGACCCATTGCCGGCACCCGCAAACGGGGTGAAACCCCGGAGCAGGACAAAGCCCTGGAAGAGGACCTGCTGGCCGACCCCAAGGAGCGGGCGGAACACATCATGCTGGTGGATCTGGGCCGCAACGACGTGGGCCGGGTGGCTGCCATCGGCAGCGTCAAGGTCACCGAGTTGTTCGCCGTAGAGCGCTATTCCCACGTCATGCACATCGTTTCCCACGTGGAGGGGGAGCTGGCCCCGGGCAAAGACGCCCTGGACGTGCTTAAGGCCTCCTTTCCGGCCGGCACCGTCTCCGGGGCGCCCAAGGTGCGAGCCATGGAAATAATTGAAGAATTGGAGCCCACCCGTCGCGGCCCCTACGCCGGCGCCGTGGGCTACCTGGGATTGAGCGGCAACATGGATTTCTGCATCACCATCCGAAGCCTGACGGTATATCAGGGCCAGGTATACCTCCAGGTGGGGGCGGGTATCGTGGCGGATTCCGATCCGGCCAGCGAGTACCAGGAAACGGTGAACAAGGCCCAGGCCATGGTCCGGGCCCTGGAACTGGTGACCCAGGGACTGTTGTGACAAGGTTTCCGGTTTTTAGTTTTTAGTTTTACCGTTACAATCCCCCTAACCCCTCCTTTAAGAAAGGGATGCTTTAAAGATTTCTTTTCAGTTCCCCCCCTTTCTAAAGGGGGCAGGGGGATTTTAAGAATCGGGGGTAGACCTGATCGGCCATGACCGTTTCGATTAAATTATAACTTAAAGAAACTTGAAGGAAAGAAGGTTAAGACTGTGAGTGATACACGGCCCATGGTAGTCATCGATAATTATGATTCTTTCACGTATAATCTCGTACAGTATCTGGGTATGTTGGGCGCAAAACTGGCGGTGTTCCGGAATGATGAGATCGACCTCCCCGGGCTGGAGAAGGTGCAGCTTAGTCATTTGATTATTTCGCCGGGACCGTGCACTCCCACCGAAGCGGGTATTTCGGTGTCGGCCATCCGTCATTTTGCCGGACGTATTCCCATCCTCGGGGTCTGTCTGGGGCATCAATGCCTGGGGGAGGCTTTTGGCGGCCGGGTCATTCGGGCCCCCCGGTTGATGCACGGCAAGACGTCGCTCATCTATCACGACGGCCGGGATATCTTTCAAGGCATCCCGTCGCCCTTCGAGGCCACCCGATACCATTCCTTGATCGTGGAGCGGGACACCCTCCCGGATTGTCTGGAAATAGCGGCCCAGACCGCGGTGGGCGAGATCATGGGCCTGCGGCACAAACGCCTGGCAGTTTTCGGGGTGCAATTTCATCCGGAATCCATTCTGACCTCTGAGGGTATGAACCTTTTGCAGAATTTTATCAAGCGCCGGCGAGGTGAGGCCGGGTAGGGGACATGGACATCAACTGCAATTTTCCGTGAAAATCCTACAGTAGGGGCAGGCCCCCGTGCCTGCCCGAACAATATTTTCATTCCCCTGGAAAGATTATGATGTCAGAAGTAAAACAAAATAACCCTCCAATAGCCGGTGCCGCTGGTAGGCCCGGTGAGGAGGAGGCCGCCAGGGAGCGGCAGCATTTCGATATCAATATATACCGGGACTGGTGTAAAAGCTGCGGCATCTGCGCCGCGCTGTGCCCGAAGCAGGCCCTTACCCTGAACGAAGAAGGCGAACCGGTGGTGGTGGACCCGGACATCTGCGGCGGCTGCGGCTGGTGCGAACTGCACTGCCCGGATTTCGCCATCAGCGTGCGGCCGCGCCGGAGCACCCAGAAGGCAAGCCCCGAGGCGGAGGACTGATGGCAGTGCGGCCCACCCATAAAGCAAAAGCAATGGCCCTGGCAACGTTTGCGCGGAGCTCATGGTGACTGAATCCACTCAAACGCGGCAAAAAGCGGCACTCCTGCAGGGTAACGAGGCCATCGTGGAGGGCGCCGTGGCGGCCGGCTGCCGTTTTTTCGCCGGCTATCCCATCACCCCGGCCACGGAAATCAGCGAAGCCATGTCCGCCCGGTTGCCCGCGGTGGATGGCACCTTTATCCAGATGGAAGATGAAATCGCCAGCATGGGCGCGGTCATCGGGGCTTCCCTGGCCGGGGTCAAGTCCATGACCGCCACCAGCGGGCCGGGGTTCTCCCTGATGCAGGAGAATCTGGGTTTTGCCTGCGTGGCGGAAGTGCCCTGCGTCATCGTTAACGTCATGCGGGGCGGGCCCAGCACGGGGCTGCCCACTAATGTCAGCCAGGAGGACGTCATGCAGGCCCGCTGGGGCACCCATGGCGACCATCCCATCATTGTGCTGGCGGTGTCCGATGTGGCGGATTGTTTTACGCTGACAGTGAAGGCCTTTAATTTTTCCGAAATCTACCGCACTCCGGTGATTATTCTCTCGGATGAGGTGGTGTCACATACTCGGGAAATATTCTTAGCTCCCGAGACCATGGAGGTCGTTGACCGGAACAAGCCCAAGGTGCCGCCGGAGTGGTATATTCCTTACGAAGACACCCCGCATGGGGTGCCGGCCATGGGGATCTTCGGGGACGGCTACCGCTATCACGTCACGGGCCTGATTCATGACGTCCGGGGTTTTCCTACCCAACGTCCCGATGAAATTCTGGCTTTCAGGAACCGTCTGTTCCGCAAAATCCAGCAGCATTTAGCGGATATTCACCTGGTCCGGACGGAACTTGCCGAGGATTGCGACATCCTGGTGGTGGCCTACGGTTCGGTGGCCCGTTCAGCCCGGCGGGCGGTGCGGGAGGCCCGGCAGTTGGGGGTCAAGGCCGGGCTGCTGCACCTGCAGACCCTGTGGCCTTTCCCGGGGCGGCTGCTGGAGCCGTTTTTACTGCGGGTGCGAGCCGTATTAGTCCCGGAGTTGAACCTGGGACAGATGTATCGCGAGGTTCTGCGGGTTAACCAGGGCGAAACCCGGGTGGAGCCGCTGCACCGGATTGACGGGAATCTCATCACCCCCGAGGAAATCCTACTCAGGTTGGTGAAGCTCTGAATACCCCGGGGGCTCAAACGGTTTGCGGTTTCCAGTTTTCGGTTTTACCGTGAAAATCCCCCTAAATCCCCCTTGTTAAAAGGGGGACTTAAAGGACTCCTCTTTTTGCACTATCATCAATTTTAAGCTCACGGGTTTCATTTTGAATTTTATTGCGAAATTCCCTAACTCTTTTTATGGAAACCCTTTCCTGATAATGCTTTTGGCAATAATGGAAAGCAAAGGATAGCTAATGAGTCCGGCGATCAACTGAACCATAACGCCATATGCGCTTCTGGCTATGATGGTCTTTCTGGTGTTGGCCTTGATTCGACAGATAAAATGCTTTCCCTCCTCTTGCCATTGATCAAAATTTTTATGGCATTGATGGCTTCACAATAACCACTTCTTTTGTAGGCGTTCAGCTATCAGCAATCAGCTTTCAGCAAAAACACTGGGTTAGGGAAACTAAGCGAAAAACCAGTGATCCGCCACCTTGGAATAACTATTTGAATTTAAAGCATTAGCTGATGGCTGTAAGCTGACCGCTGAACGCTCACCTTCTTTTAATGTCCTCGGGAGGGGCGATAACATCAAATGCAATTCCCCGAAAATTTTTCATGAGGTTTCTATACCCTATTGCAAGTTTCTAACCGGACATTGCTGATTTCCATTAACCGATTCATTGCCACCGCAGTGGCAGAAAAGATGGCCGCCCTCATGACAGAGGACTCTTTACAGGCGCGTGCTCAAAGAGGTAGCCAGGCTCAATATGAGGCAGCCTTGGCCCAGGTGCCTGATGTCGAACCGGAAGATCGCGACCGCCTCTAACTTTTTCCGCCTTCTGCTTTTTTCCCTCTGCATTTTCTCTATTCGCTCTTTTTGTTCTGCCCTCTCCCGGCTGCCCTCCACGCTCTGCCGGATAACTTTGAACCTTGAACCTTGCACTTTCCACTTTCCTCTTTCCACTTTGCACTTTGCACTTTATACTAACAATATGGAATATCAATCTGATTTTCTCGTCATCGGCTCCGGTCTGGCCGGCCTGGGCTATGCCCTCAAGGTGGCCCGCCATGGCAGTGTCAATGTGGTCACCAAACGCAGCATCATGGAAACCAGCACCCGCCAGGCCCAGGGAGGTATTGCGGCGGTCCTCGGCCCGGATGACAGCTTCGATCTGCACATTAAAGATACTCTGATGGCCGGAGACGGTCTCTGTCACCAGGATACGGCGGAAATGGTGGTGCGCTCGGGACCGGAGCGCATCCGGGAGCTGGTCAGTCTGGGGGCCCACTTCGACCTGGCCGGGGACAGCGGCACCGGGTTCGACCTCACCCGGGAGGGCGGCCATTCCTGCCGGCGCATCATCCATGCCCACGACATGACCGGCCAGGAAGTTATCAGCATCCTGGTGGCCCGGGTCCTGGAGCAGCCCAACATCACCGTCTTTGAAAACCACATCGCCGTGGACCTCATCACCCGGCACAAGCTGGTGCGCCGGGGCGCGGTCACCACCAACGTGGAGGAATACTGCCTGGGCGCCTATGTCCTGGACACCGCCACCGGCCAGGTGGATACCTTCATCGCCCCCATTATCCTGCTGGCCACCGGCGGAGCCGGCAAGGTCTATCTCTATACCAGCAACCCGGATATCGCCACTGGCGACGGAGTGGCCATCGCCTTCCGGGCCGGGGCCAGCATCGCCAACATGGAGTTTATCCAGTTCCACCCCACCTGCCTCTATCACCCCCTGGCCAAAAATTTCCTCATTTCCGAGGCCGTCCGGGGCGAAGGCGGCATCCTGCTGGATAAGCGCGGCACGCCCTTCATGGCCAAATACCACCCCCTGAAGGATCTGGCCTTCCGGGACGTGGTGGCCCGGGCCATTGACACCGAGCTGAAAAAAAGTGGCGACGATTGCGTCTTCCTGGACATCAGCCACAAGTCCAAGGATTTTGTCCAGGCCCGCTTCCCCGGCATTTATCAGAAGTGCCTGGAATTCGGCATCGACATCACCAGCCAGCCCATACCCGTGGTCCCTGCGGCCCACTACTCCTGCGGCGGGGTGATCACCGACCTGCTGGGCCGCACCAATATCAAAAATCTCTATGCCGTGGGCGAAGTGGCTATGACCGGCCTGCACGGGGCCAACCGCCTGGCCAGCAACTCCCTCCTGGAAGCCCTGGTCTTCTCCCATGAGGCGGCCCGGCACGCCGTGGAAGTGCTGCCCCAGATCCCCAAGAGAAAATTCTCCGAAGTCCCGCCCTGGGACCCCTCCGGCGCGGTGGACAGCGACGAAAACGTCGTGGTCACCCAGAACTGGGATGAAATCCGCCGGTTTATGTGGAATTATGTGGGGATCGTGCGCTCCGACAAGCGGCTCATGCGGGCCCGCCACCGCATCGACCTGATTCAGCAGGAAATCAACGACTACTACTGGAATTTTCTCATCACCAGCGACCTGGTGGAACTCCGCAACATCGCCACCGTGGCCGACCTTATCATCACCTGCGCCCTGCAGAGGAAAGAAAGCCGGGGCCTGCACTACACCCTGGACTACCCGGAAAAGGACGACGCCAACTGGCTCAAGGACACCGTCATCACCGCCAGTTGAGGCGGTTTCTGGTTTTTAAAACGTTTTTTGCCGGGAAAATAGCGGCTGTAGGGGCGGGGTTACCCCGCCCCTACGCTTAGCAACGTGGCGAAGCGGGAGCTTCGCGCCCTAATTGAGTGCCTAAGACGGAGCTTAGGTACGAGGGGATGGGGGCGTCTTCTAAATGTCGGCTTTCTCGACTTCTGCAATCTGGTAGAAAAATATGATATAAAATTGCAGGGTAAATAATGGGTGACTATCACATTAACATTTTCTACAGCGAGGAAGATGGCGGTTATATTGCCGACATCCCCGACCTGGAGTCTTGTTCCGCCTTCGGCGAGACGCCGGAAATTGCCCTGGCCGAGGTCAAACGAGCCAAAGCCGCTTGGCTGGCTGCCGCCGGAGATTCCGGCCGGTCCATCCCGCCGCCCCGTTATCGCCCCGTGATTTATCAGGTCTCTTAACCTACTCGGGGCCGTATAGCAAATTAACCGGCAGGCCGTTTAGTGAAGAAGACTTGAAAGACCGGGTAAAGGCAGCAGGCCAACGCCGCACGGTAGGCTATTTTATCAACAGAAAATTCGGGAAAGCAGAAGTAATCAAAACCTTGCGCTCATTCGGTTTCGAAGCTAATAATCACTCGAAGGTCATCGTCTCATGGGGGTGGGTCCCGGAAGCTGCAGCCCAGGCTAAAGAGGCAAACATCTCCATTCCCTTGACATCTGCCATAAAACCCTAGTTACTCCACCAGTTCTACAACTTTCAGCCCGTGTCCCTTCAGGCTGGCGAGGATCGGTCCCAGGTCCGTCCTGGCCAGCCGGAAGGCATAAACCCGCTCGCCGCTGGCCTGGCAGGCCCCCAGCCCCACGTTGATAATTTCCCCCCCCGCCTCCCGGATCAGCCGACAGGCCTCTTCATAAGCGGTATCATTGGGCAGGGCCAGATCAAGCCGGGAACTGCTCTGCAGGGCTTCCAGCATAAAAAGAAAGGCTGAGAGCAGATCAATCACCGTCAACACCCCCACCAGTTTGCGGCCGCTGAGGACCGGGACGCCGCCGATCTTGTGTTGCCGCATCAGGTGTGCCGCTTCTTCCAAACCCATGTCGGGGGTGACGGTGATGGGGTCGAGATTCATAATCTCCCCCACGGTAATCTCATGCAGCATGGCCGCCAGCATCACCCCGTAAAGGTCCCGGGCCGACAGCCAGCCGGCGAATTGCCCCTCCCGCACCACCGGCAGATGCCGGATGTTCAATTCCTGCATGATTTTTGTGGCTTCCAGGACAGTGGTCTCCGGGGGCACCGTAATGGGGTCCCGGATCATAATCTTGCCAACGCGCATCAGCAAACCCCCTTTACCGGATTCTGCTCCTACTGTAGACCAACCAGACCACTAACTCAAGGGAAAAAATGACCTTTGCCCTGACCAGCCTGCCCCTCACCGAAGTATCATTAACGGTAATCCAGACTGCCGCACCCGCCCGGACGAAAACCGGGCGGAAGCCTGCGCCCCCGCCCGGTCCCGAAAATCGCCGGCCGGAAACCGAAAACCGACTTAATTGGTGGCCAGCACGCTCATCAGGGTAAAAATCATGTGTTCGGCGTGTCCGATGTAAGTGGCCATATTGGCCCGGTGATTAGCCATGATCCCGTCTTTGGAGGCATTGGTGACCACCCAGGGTCTTAGTTCTGATGCTGCACGCAGGGCGGTAATGGCGTCCTCCACCAGTTTCATGGAGTTTTTCCTCAGGAGCTGGTCGGCAAAATCTTCTTTCACGCCCTCCAGGACCTCCGCCATACCCAGGGCCACTCCCTGGGCAAAATAAAAATAATCGTCGCAGACGAACCAGGATACCTTGCTGCCGTCAGCTTCCGTATCCTTGACGAGATTATGGAAAGCGCTGCCCAGCAGGTCCCGGAAATGGTTCATCAGGACGATGAGGTTGTCCACCCGGGTATAAAAGCGGCTGCGATTGTGTTTGAGATCATCGATGTATCTGTCCAGATTAGCCATGGCCTCCCGGTATTTTCCAGAAGCCGAGGGGAACCAGTATTTCTCCGGGCTAACCATAAAAAAGTTCATGGCATTGTTTACATAAGGATTCTGGGCTTCTGTCAGGGCAAAGCGGCTCATGCTTTCGTTAAGAACCACCACGGTCCGGCGGGCCACCTCCAGAACTCCCAGCTGCAGGTTGTTGACATTGTCCGTGAGCCCCAATTTGCCGAACAGGATGGAGTTAGGCCGCCAGCCGAAGGTCGCCTGGTTGACCTGGTCATCCATAATTTTGATCAGGCCGCGGGTGAAGGCCTCCCCTTTCACCGGTGTCGGGACCGGCTTGGCGGCAAGGGGCGGCAATGGCGGAGGCGCCGGCGTACCTGGGGCGGCCAGCTCTCCAGGCCGGACGGAAGTGTCCGGCGGTCCTCCCGACGGGATATCCCCGGGCCTTTCGGTTAATCCTTCACTTACCCCGCCAGGCGGGGGAACGGTCGCAGGCGCGCCCTGCTCCGGGCCGGTTCGGCGCTCACCAGGTTGCGGTAGCGGTGATAAATCCAGGGTCTTGTTGACCAAAGACCCCGGCGGCGTGGTCTGCTGAACCCGTTTTGATTCTTTGGCGGAAAAGATATAAATGAAAAAAACTAAAACCAGGGCACAGATGATGAGCAGACGATACCGCGACCACTCTTCCTCGGGGGGAGTGGGTTTCCGGGGGACAGGCAGGGGTGGAGGGCTTATCTCTTCCGGAAGATTATCAGGATTAGAATTCATGGTGACCTCTGGATTAACAGGTAACGCCGATGGTCAGTGAGGTGTATAAGACCTTCTGGTTAAAAAATATCGGCGCTAAAAACGTATATCTGCGTTTCCGGATCTTTCCAGGCCAAAGGGGAGAGGCCGGCTTTGGAACAGGTATGTTCTAAAAAGGTATCCCGGTCCCAGCGATATTCCGTGGCTACCTGGGGCAGGAGCAGACCCCGGCGGGATCCCTGGCAGATATACAGACCGTGAACCCCCACCTGGATCTCATCAACGTTTTTGATCCGGCGGAGGGGGGAGAGCACGGATATTTCGATATCAATGTCACGAAATTCTTGGATTGTCAAGGGCGGGAAGCGGGGGTCGCCGAAGGCCGCGGCCAGGGCCATCTCCTGAATGGTTGTGGCCAGGGGTTTCACCGGTTCGATGAGGCCGATACAGCCCCGCAATTGCCCCCGGAGGTGCAGAGTGACAAATGCGCCCCGAGGCTCCCGGAGAACCCCCGAAACATCGGTGAACGGGGCCGGTGGCTTTTTTTCCAAACCCGCGGCAATGCTTTGGCGGGCAATATCGTGCAGGTTTTTTTTGTCCTGTTCGGTCAGTTGCATGTGGTGTTCCTTACCCCAGACAGGCGCCAGCCATCTTGGGGACCAGAGTATTCCCCAAGCAGTCAGAATCGCCAGGCAGATTGCCGCGTAATGTATTTTTCTGACAATTTCCATGTGTTGGAGCATAAAAGGCAGCCGGCTGGGGCTGAATTATATTGATGTCTAACAATTTATGCTATCAGAATAACTCAATTCTTGTCAATTCCAAAAGCCGTTGCTCCATGGGGTCTACCCGGGGGCAAGACTGTCTAACAGCCACAGGCGGGGGGCGCGGCGCTTTCCCGCCCTACGGCCTGAGCAACAAAACGCCAGCGCCGGCTTCCAGCCTCTATCCCGTGACATGCCGAAAGCCTGTTCCAGAACTTCTCATACCAAGTTTGGTCTGAAATGCACCCCTCTGATCTCTCAACTATCTAAAACTATCTAATATTTTTACCGAAAAGCGGAAACGGTATAAGTCACCGGCCCCGAAGCTAAGGGTGAGATGTCAAGGCACTCTCCTGTTTGCTTTTGGGCGCCGCATCCTGCCTCCCCTGAACCGTCAAGGTCCCTTTGGGGGAATAGCCGAACACTCCGGGGGTGTACATGGGGGCGACCTTCGTGGCCGGCTGGACAAACTCACCCTCGCAGACGGCCCGGGCATAATATTCAAAGAAGTACTGGCCCTCAAAAACCCGGTCCCGGAAAGCCACTACCCGGTCGCTGCGGATTTCAAAAAAATCCGGGCGAAACCGGAAGCTGCCCTCCGGGGTGATGTATTCGAAGGCGTCGCTTTCCTGGTCCTGCTCCTCTTCCTCGGGCCTCTGCTCTTCGGTGGCAAAGGCAGTGTTGATGGCCACCAATCCCGCCGGGAGGGGATCGTCCAGGACCACGTAGCGCTGGTCGTGTTTCAGGATGTGGGCGAAAACCGTGACCTTCACCAGATCGCCCACCCTGATGGCGGGTGATCCGTCGGTGTTCCTGATCTGCTTGGTAACCTTAATCCCCTGGCTGGCGCCGCCCGCGGCGATATCAGGCCGGGGGGCGGTCAATTCCACTTTATACAAGAGCGCGCCCTGGGAAGGGGACTCCACCCGGATTGCGGGTGTCTTTAGAAGGAGTTGGGGATCTAAAGTCAGGGTCCGGAATCCCTTGGGGTCCAGGGTGAGGGACTGCTTCTGGCCGCCCGGCTGTTGCACCATGAGGTCCACCGGCCGTGTCTCTAATTTCTGCCCTTTAAAATATTCTCCCAGGGCCAGGAGGGCCCAGCCGGTATCGGCCGTGGAGGTCCAGACGCCCTGATGGTCCAGGCCGCCCATGAGAGCCAGGGCCACGCCTTTGGTGAGGGGGTCCTGGGGCAGGATGGCAACCCCGGCCAGCAGGCTCAGGGCCGGCCCCCGATAGCGGGCCGGGAAATCATCCTCGGAAAATTCCTCGGACGGCTCCCCGGGTTTCTGCAAAAGTATCTTGAGGGCCTCCTGGAGTTCCCGGGGGGAAGCCAGGCCGGCCTGCTTCCCGGCCAGGAGCAGCAAAGTCCTGGCCTCGGAGCCCAGGTTGGCATAATCGCGGCGGAGGGACTGGTAAGAGCCGCGGTCCAAGTTCCCGGTGAGAGACAGGATATAGGCGCCGTAAGCCCGGAGCAGAGAGGGAGTCCTGGAGTTGTCCACCTGTTCCTTCAAGAACTGCACCATTCTCTCCATGGCTCCGGGCGGCACCGTGAAGCCTTTGTTTTGGGCCAGGCTCAGGGCCATGGCGGCGTAGATCGTCCCCCAGCGATGAGGCCGCCGGTGCCCCGGCCAATAACTGAAACCGCCGGAGTCCAGCTGCATTCCCAGGATGTGGCTGATTCCCTTGGTCAGAAAGACATCGGTTTGGGCCACTGTAATGCCGGGTACCAGACCGTCGTTTATAGCGCCTCGCAGGGCCGCCAGGGCCAGAACTCCGGAACTGGTCTGCTCCACGCAGCCGTATGGAAAGGTGAGCAGATACTTTATGGCTGCAGTCATCCGCAGGAAAGGGGACCCCGCCAGGGTTAAAACGGCCTGGATCTCAGATATGGTGGCTTTTTCTCCGGACGCCGCGGCAACGTGAGCTGGCAGGCTGAGCTTGATGTCCGCGGGACCGCTAAAGGAGCCGAAGGTCACCGTGGTGTCCCGCACCTGGCCGGAGTTGATCTGGAGGCTTTCCTCCACCGCGTCGAGTTTGCCCTGGAAATCTCCCTGGAAGCGGGCCAGGGCCGGTCCCGGGGCCTCGGCGAGGCCGACCACCGCCACCTTGACGCTGTCCTTGGCCGGGAGCTGGACCTGGGGAGACTCAGTGCTGAGTGTCAGGCCGCCCTCGCTGGCGGTCCTGAAGGTCATGGGTCCGCTGGCCCCGGAGTCATTAAAAGCAGCCACGTGAAACCGGAACCGGTCGCCCTGGGTAAAAAAGGACGGCATTCCGGGCTCCAGATAAAAATCCTTGGTGGCCAGCAGGGGCCGCTGGGCGTTGGCCAGACGGCTGCCCCGGTCCAGGGCCACGGTGTAGACCCGGTAGGTGGTCATGGTGTCGGGCAGGGTAAACGACACCTTGGCCCGGCCCTGACCGTCGGTTTTCAGGGCCGGGTTGAAATAGGCGCAGGGGTCAAAGCGTTTCCGCACCTTGCCCATCATGGCCTCCGCGCCGGGCTCCAGGCCGCCCCCGCCGGTGAGGGGTTCGTTCCGGGCCAGATAATAGGGTGTCTGGTGCATGAGCAGGGTGCGCAACTCTCCGGTAAAGACCTGCAGGGGCCGGATAAACTGCACCAACGGCTCCGGATCCGGGGTTTTAAAGGCCGTGAGGGCCAGGATCCTCTCGTCCACCACCGCCACCGCCATTTCTGCCTCCACCCCCCGGCCGTCTTTGGCCATAACGATGAAATCCAGCTCCACTTTATTTCCCGGCTCCGCTCGTAATTCCTTGGCTCCAGGGCTGATCTGGACCTGCAGCCGCTCGGCCTCCCGGCGCACCGGCAGGT
>Ga0194112_10009495_pt1 | contig 12372 bp, 11 predicted proteins | sample TA2MahC400mmetaG_FD_146191 | JGI IMG/M metagenome (GOLD analysis project Ga0194112, IMG submission 146191) | Freshwater microbial communities from Lake Tanganyika, Tanzania - TA2015016 Mahale Deep Cast 400m | ecosystem: Environmental > Aquatic > Freshwater > Lake | place: Tanzania: Lake...
TACCTTAAAAGTTTCTTCCCCCGCTTAAAATATAGCGCCTTGGCAAAAATAGGATACCTGGCCAGGCGTAAGGCCTCCCGGTCCGCTCCCGTAGCCGTGATTTCAGCAGGTACCGCGGATATGCCGGTCGCGGAAGAGGCAGCCGTCACTTTGGAGGTAATGGGTAACCGGGTAATCAGGCTTTATGATGTGGGCGTAGCCGGCGCGCACCGGCTGATGCGGCGCCTTAAGCTTATCCGCAAGGCCAAGGTGATTATTGTGGTGGCGGGGATGGAAGGGGCTTTAGTCAGTTTAGTAAGCGGGCTGGTGAGCCAGCCGGTGATTGCGGTGCCGACCAGCTTTGGTTATGGCGCCAGCTTCAAGGGGCTGTCCGCGTTATTGACGATGTTGAACAGCTGTTCTGCGGGCGTGGCTGTAGTAAATATTGATAACGGCTTTGGCGCCGGGTATTTTGCCAGCTTGATTAATAAGTAAATTAAAAATTAAAAAATTAATGGTTCGACTCCGCTCACCATTAACCCTGAGCGAAGTCGAAGGGTTAAAATGCAAAATTGCAATTCAAAATTAAAAATTAAGATAGATTTGAAAAAGGCCGTAGATTTTCACGGCCATTTGGGGCCGTATTTGATTTTGGGAATGTTGATGGGGGAATTGGCATTAAAGAAACTTAAAGCAAAAAAACATTTCGGTATAGAGGCAATTGTAAGGGGGGCGTCTGAAAAACCCAAATCTTGCCTTATTGACGGAATACAGATTTCTGCCGGGTGCACTTATGGCAAGGGCAATATTAAAAAAATGAATGGTAGGCAAATCCAGGTTTTATTCTGTAATTTACGGAATAACGCCAAAATGAAAATTTCTTTTAAGAAGGATTTGATTAGGCGGTTGGATGGCATAAAGGGACATGTCGATTCCGAAAAGTTTGCGAGAAAGCTGGTCGGCTGCAATCCGTTAGAATTATTTCAAATTTTAAATTATAATTTTTAAAAATGGCGCTTTCCGGGCTGGATATTTATAAGTTATTGCCCAAGACTAATTGCCGCGAATGCGGGTTTGTCACCTGCCTTGCCTTTGCCATGGCCTTGGCAAAGAAGTCAATAAGCATAGATAAGTGCCCCTATTTGACCCCTGAGGCAAAGAAGGCGCTGGAAGAATCCAGTTTGCCGCCGATAAAATTGGTGACGCTCGGCACAGGAGAAAATAAACTGGAAGTTGGCAATGAAAGCGTGATGTTCCGGCACGAAGAAAAATTTCATCATCCCTGCGGGCTGGGGTTTATTATTGAAGACAGCCTTAAAGACGCCGAGATTAAGGAAAGGCTGGAGCGGATTAATAAGCTGAAGTTTGAGCGCGTGGGCCAGGCATTAAATGTAAGCCTAGCGGCGATTCGTCAAAATGGCGAGGCCAAAAGATTCCGCGAGGCAGTAAAGCTGGCGGCAGATAATACTAACTTGGCTTTAGCGTTGATGAGCAGCGATTTGGCGGCAATAAGGCCGGCTTTAGAGCTAATTAAAGAGAGGCGGCCGCTGATTTACAGCGCGGCCAAGGATAATCTTGCGGAGATGGCTAAATTAGCCAAGGAATTTAAGGCAGCGCTGGTAGTTTCCGCGCCGGAATTAGAGGCGCTTTCCGGCCTGGCTAAGGAATTAAGCAATCAGGGAGTTAATGATTTAATTTTAGAAATAGGTAAAAAATCTATCTCCGCCAGGATTTGGGATTTGACGCAGCAAAGAAGGCAGGCGCTGAAAAAATCTATTCGCAGCCTGGGCTATCCGAGCTTAGTGGTGGTTGATGAAAAAGACCCGTATGAAGAAACCATTCAGGCCGCTACTTACATTTCCAAATACGCCGGCATTGTTTTAATTAAGGGCATAGAGCCCTGGCAGGCGCTATCGCTTTTAACTTTAAGGCAGAATATCTATACTGACCCGCAGAAACCTCTGCAGATTGAGCCTAATCTTTACGCGGTGGGCCAGGCCAATGAAAAGTCTCCGGTATTGGTGACTACGAATTTCTCGCTTACTTATTATACGGTATTGGGCGAAGTAGAGGCCAGCAAAGTCCCGGCCTATGTTATCAGCGTGGATACAGAAGGAATGTCGGTATTAACTGCCTGGGCCGCGGAAAAGTTTACCCCGGAAAAAATCACGGAGGCGCTTAATAAATTCGGGGTTAAGGATAAAGTCTCGCGTACTCGCTTGATTATTCCGGGCTATGTGGCGGTCTTGAGCGGCGACCTGGAGGATAAGAGCGGCTGGCAGATACTGGTCGGCCCCAAGGAAGCCAGCGGCATCCCTTCATTCTTAAAGAACCTCTAACATTTCAAGACCCGGTCTTGCCAACCGTGGCAAGACCGGGTCTTGGTTTAGTTATGGAGAAATTCAGGGTAACCTTTTATCCGGATAATAAGGCCATAGAGATAGAGAAGGACCGGACTATACTTTCAGCGGCGGTATCGGCAGGCATATACATCAATTCTGTCTGCGGCGGCGACGGCGTCTGCGGCAGGTGCCGCGTGCGCATAAGAAAAGGCAATGCCTATATACCGGCGGACAGTATTTTAACCCCGCAGGAGAGAAGCGAGAATTTCTGCCTGGCGTGCCTGGCTACGGTGCAGAGCGATTTAGAAGTGGAAATCCCGGAGCAATCCCGGCTTGATTTTACTAAATCCGGAGAGCAGGTTTTTACGGAGACTGAAGAAGTGCAGGCGCCGCCAGGCGAGGGCCTGGGGAAAAAATTCCGCCATATGCCGCTGGCGAGAAAAGTTTATCTTAATTTATCTAAGCCCGATATGGAGGATAATATTAGCGACCTGGAGCGGCTTTACCGCCACCTGGATTTAGAGCCGTATACCGGCCTTTCCAACATCAAGCAATTAGGCGACCTTTTACGCGACGCCGAATGGCGGGTAACCGCGACCCTGGCTGACCGGGACGGTATTACTGAATTAATGTCAATAGAGGCCGGCGATACCACCCGCCGTAATTACGGAGTTTGTTTTGATATCGGCACCACCACCATCAGCGGGCAATTGGTGGATTTGAATAATAGCAAAGTCCTGGGCACAAAGGCCGCTTATAATAAACAAGCTGCTTTTGGCAGCGATATTATCAGCCGTATCATCCACGCGCAGAAGCAGGAAGGCCTGCCGGAACTGCATAATATTGTCGTGGATGCTGTTAACGAGATTATCCGCGAGCTGGTAGCGCAACATCACTTGGACTTGAATGATTTGAGCGTAATTCTGTTTGTCGGCAATACCACGATGATACACCTGTTGCTTGAGATAGATCCTTCCTATATCCGTAAGGAGCCGTATGTGCCGACGATAAATTTTGCCCCGGTTATCCGCGCCTCGGAGATAGGCATACACATAAAACCGCGGGGCCTGCTTTATTGTTTGCCGGGAGTATCCAGTTATGTGGGCGCAGATACCACCGCAGGAGTGCTTTCTACGGGTTTATACCGGCAAAAAGAACTGGGGATATTGATTGATATCGGCACCAACGGCGAGATAGCCCTGGGTAATGACGAGTTTTTAGTTTCCGCGGCAGCCAGCGCCGGGCCTGCCTTTGAAGGCAGCGGCGTGGCCTGTGGCATGCGCGCCTCCAGCGGCGCTATCCAGCGCGTTAAAATTGACCCCGAAAAAATGAATGTGGCGTATGAAACTATAGGCGGGGCAAAGCCCCTGGGTATCTGCGGTTCCGGTTATATTGACGCCTTGGCCGAAATGCTGCAATGCGGCATAATTGATAAAAGCGGAAAGCTTAAAACCGCGGATTCCCGGCGGGCGCGCGATGGCGAAAACGGCCGGGAGTTTATCCTGGTTTTTAAAGAGCAGTCTGGCAGCGGCGCCGACATAGTCATTACCGAGGCGGATATTGAAAATATAAAACGCGCCAAAGCCGCGATTTATTCGGCAACTTCGGTATTAATGCGCAAAGTAGAACTGACATTTAAACAGATAGCGCGGATTTTTATTGCCGGAGGTTTCGGCACATATTTAGATATTGAAAACGCGGTAAAAATCGGCTTATTGCCGGATATAGAGCGGAAAAAGTTCTCTTTTGTGGGAAATAGCGCGCTATCCGGGGCAAGGCAGGCGCTGGTTTCCGGCGAGGCGCTGGCAACGGCAAAAGATATCGCGCGTAAAATGACCTACATTGAATTATCCACCGAACAGCAGTATATGGACGAGTATATGGCGGCTTTATTTTTCCCGCACACGGACTTAGATAAATTTCCTAGCGTAAGATTTGTGTAATGTGTAAAGTGTAACGTGTAATGTGAGTGTAATGCAAAAGAATGTGTAATGGAAAAGCAAAATGAAGCTTTTGCATTGCACATAGAACCATTACACCAGCGTTACACGTTACACAATTAACATTACACAGAATAATTATGGGTTATATTATCGCAATAGCCGGTAAAGGCGGCACAGGAAAGACTACTATTGCCGCGCTTATCGCCAGGTTAATCAAGGAAAAGAAGTTGGGCTCGGTGCTGGCGATAGACGCTGACCCAAACAGCAATCTGGCCGTAAACTTAGGGATAGAGCCGGGCCAGACTATCGGCGGCATTATTGACGATATTGCCAGGCACCCGGACAAAATTCCCGCGGGGATGACTAAAGACCGGTTTGTGGAATACCAGGTGCATACCGCAATCAGCGAAGGCAATGGTTTTGACGTTTTGACTATGGGCCGGCCCGAAGGCCCGGGTTGTTATTGTTACGTGAATAATGTCTTAAGGGGCGCAATGGCCAAGTTAATCGCCGATTACGATTATATTGTGATTGATAATGAGGCCGGATTAGAGCATTTATCGCGGCGCACCACGCGCAGCGCCGATGCATTGGTAGTTATTTCTGATGTTACTCCTGTGGGCTTACGCTCAGCCGCAAGAATCAGCGATTTAGTCAGGGAATTAGAGATAAAGACTAAAAATAATCTTTTACTTATTAATCGTTACGCAGGTAATATTGAAAAAGAAAAGCTCAGCGCTTTTAATCTGGATTATAATCTGGATTATATAGGTAATATACCCCCTGACAGCCAGATAGAGAAGGTTAGCTTAAACGGCAATTCGCTGATGGATTTAAAGGAAGATGCCGCGGCCTTAGTTGCCTTACGTAAATTAGGAGACAGAATATGGCAGAAGTAATCTTAGAAAAATGGCAGCAGGCAGTATCGACGGTAAATATCGGCGCGACCAGAGCCGATGGCGGCAGCCGCAGTCACGTAGTTAAAGTAGGCGGTGAAAGCACGCTGCCATTTTTATTTTCGGAAGGCAGCCTCCCTAACCGGCCGGTAATTGCCTTTGAGCTTTGCGATATTGTTCCCGCTGACTGGCCGCAGGAATTGGCGAGCGCATACGGCGCCGGTTTCGGCGATCCGCTTTCCTGGGCGCAAAAGTGCGTAAAAGAATATCAGGCAAAAATTTTATGCCTCAGGCTGCAAGGGGCGCATCCTGATTTCGGCAACAAAAGCGCGGAAGAAGAGGCGGGATTGATCAGCGCATTATTAAAAAAGGTGGACGTGCCTTTGATTATTTTGGGCTGCGGGGATGACGCCAAGGATAACCTGGTGCTGCCGGCGGTTTGTCAGGCGGCTAAGGGCGAACGTTGCCTGATCGGCGAGGCGGTGCAGGATAATTATAAAACTTTAGTGGCCAGCGTCTTAGCAGACGGGCACAATATCATCGCGCAATCGCCCATTGATATCAATATCGCCAAGCAGCTGAATATTTTAATTTCCGATATGGGCCTGGCCTTGGAAAAGATTGTGATTAACCCCACTATCGGGGCTTTAGGATACGGCCTGGAATACGCGTATTCCATTATGGAGCGCAGCCGCCTGGCAGCGTTAGCCGGCGATAAAACCATGGCCTGTCCTTTTATCGCTTATGTGGGGCAGGAAGCCTGGCGCGCCAAGGAAGCCCGGGCAGAGGCCGGGCAGGGTATAATCTGGGAAATGCTTACTGCCACCGCGCTGATTCAGGCCGGAGCGGATATCCTGGTGATGCGCCATCCACTGGCCGTAGAAAAGGCGAATAATTATATAGAAGAATTAATGAGAACTAACGGGGTTTGATATGTTTATAATCGGCGAGTTAATCAACGGTATGTATCAGGATATTGCCAAGGCGATAAAGGAGAAGCATAAGGCCATTATTCAGAAATGCGCCCTGGAGCAGGTTAAGGCCGGAGCTAGCGCCCTGGATGTGAATTGCGGGCCGGCTGCGCGGGAACCGATAAATGATATACAATGGTTAGTGCAGGCAATTCAGGAAGTGACGGATAAACCCCTGGCCCTGGATTCCAGTAAGCCGCAAGTCATTGAATCAGGACTGAAAGTTATCAAAAATAAGGCTATTATTAATTCTACCACTGCCGACCCGGAGAAGCTGCAAGCCCTGGTGCCCCTGGCTAAAAAATATAATGCCAGGCTGATTGGCCTGACTATCAGCGCAAAGGGTATTCCCCAGAATAAAGACCAGCGCCTGGAACTGGCGGCAGCCATTGTCGCTCATTGCGCCGAAGAGGGATTTCCGATAGATGATTTGTATCTTGACCCGATAGTATTGCCGGTAAACGTGGCCCAGGCCCAGATGAAAGATATTTTAGAGTCTATCCGTGAATTTAAGATTATCTCTGAACCCAGCCCAAAGGCGATTGTGGGCTTAAGTAATGTCTCGCAGGGCGCTTCTGCGCGCAGCCTGGTTAACCGCACGTTTCTGGTGATGGCGCTGGCTTACGGGCTGGATGGGGCCATCCTTGACCCGCTAGATAAAGATTTAATGGACGCGGCTATAACCGCGGAATTAATTTTAAATAAGCATATCTACTGCGATTCATATTTAGAGGCATATAGAAAAAAATAATAGCTTTTACGTTCTTTGAAATTCCAAATTACAAGCACCAAATTACAAACAAATTACAATTACCAAAATTCAAATGACCGAAACCGTTTTGGTCATTTGGTAATTGGGATTTAGGATTTGTTTGTGATTTGGAATTTGTATATTGGAATTTAACCGAGAATAAAAAGTTTACTAGTAATACGAAAAATTATGGTACGTACAAAGGTATTTAGGCATATCTTTAAATTCCACGGCTTCTTTGAGAGTTTGGAGCTGGCAATAAAAGGGATTTTGTACTTATTTTTATACCACCGCAATATGCGTATTATTTTTCTCTTCGGAACGCTGGCCTTTGTTTTTGGGATTTACCTTAAGTTAAAAGGTATTGAATTAGCGGCATTATGTGTTACTATAACCTTGGTATTTATGGCGGAGATTTTTAATACGGCTATTGAGATGTTGATGGATATCCTGACTGTTAAATACCATTTGCGGATAAAGCTGGTCAAGGACATTGCCGCGGCAGTGGTGTTGTTAACCTCCTTAAATGCCGTGGCAGTAGGATATATACTTTTCGTAAAGAAGATACTTAGATAAGTAGGTGACCGATGAAGAAAATTTTAATTGTTGACGACGAAAAAGAAATACGGGATTTGCTGAAGGAAAAATTGACGCATAGCGATTATAAGGTAAAGACTGCCGCCGATGGCCAGGAGGCTTTCGCGCTCTGCAAGATTAACCCTCCGGATTTGATATTATTGGATATCGCTATGCCTCAGATGGACGGTTACGCGGTTTGCGAAAAAATAAAACAGGACCCCAAGTTAAAAGATATACCGATATTATTTTTAACCGGCAAAGACCTGGAGCCTACAGGCATTCTGGAGCGTTGTGGTGACCTGGGCGCTGCCGGCCACATCTCCAAACTTTCCACGCTGAAAGAGTTATTAGACAGGGTCAAAGAAACCATCGGATAATTATGGCGGCGTAACTCAGCCTGATAGAGTAGTCGGCTCATACCCGATTTGTCGGTGGTTTAAATCCACCCGCCGCCACTTAAATTTGCCTTTTATTCACATCTGGCAAATTTATCCCGCAGCACCTTGCCATATATGATTGGCAAGTGCACACATATTGTGTAGCCTGCGCAGAAAATTTTGAGCAAAGCGAAAAATTTTCAAGCGTATAGGCAAGGGACAAAAACCAGGGACGGCCATCTTTTAACTTAAGAACCGTCCCTGCCTATTTAGATGATTATAGAACAGGTAAAAAAAACGATTAAAAGATACCGCCTGATTGACAAGAACGATAAAATAGTCGTCGGGGTATCGGGCGGCCCGGATTCACTGGCTTTGGTTTATTTATTAGATCGCCTTAAAGGGGGGCTGGGAATTTCTTTGCATATCGCCCATCTAGACCATATGCTCAGGAAGGATTCGGCAAAAGATGCCGACTTTGTCAAAAAAATAGCGAAGAAATTGGACATACCGGTTACTGCCGCGCAGATTAACGTAAAAAAATTGGCGCAGAAGGGGTCCCTGGAGGAAATAGCCAGAAACGCGCGCCTGGGTTTCTTATTTAAGGTAGCCAAAGATATAAAGGCTAAAAAAATTGCCTTAGGCCACAACCTTGATGACCAGGCAGAGACAGTGCTGATGCGTATCGTAAGGGGCGCGGGTTTATCCGGCCTGGCCGGTATTTTGCCCAAGAGAGAGCTGGGGGGTTTTAAGGTTATCCGGCCGTTAATTGAGGTCAGGCGCCGCGATATAGAGGCGTTTTTAAAGAGGAGAAAAATTAAGCCGCGCCGGGATATTTCCAACTTGGAGGATATTTATTTTCGCAACAGGATAAGGAATAAATTGCTGCCTTTATTGGAACGGGAATACAACCGCAATATTAAGGAGGTATTAAGCAATATGGCGCAGGCTGTGGCTTTTGATTATGATTACTTGCATCAATTAGCGCTCCGGAGCTCAAAGCGCATGGGTTCCGAAGCCAGCTTAAATAAATTTTTAAGGCTGCACCCGGCAATGCAAAGGATGTTATTGCGCCTGGCTATCTTCAAGGTAAAAGGCGATACCCGCAGAATCGGCTTCCAGCATATCAAGGAACTGGAGGATTTAGTTTTAAACCGGCCAATAAATTCCATTGTAGACCTGCCCCAGGGGATATCCGCGATTAAAAAGAAAAAATCCCTCTCTTTTTACCGCAGGGTTCATTAATTAATAAACACCTTGATTTTGGGGATGGTTAATTATATAATAAAAGTTCTAAGTAAGATAGGAGTCTAAAATGGCAAATAATAAATCTTCTAAGCTTAACAAATCTAAGATGTTTAAGCGTTTTCCCTTTAGCTGGATATTCGCGATTATTATCTTTTATTTCCTGATTACTTCTTTGAATGTATCGGTCAGCGGAGTCCCGCGGGAGATTGCTTACAGCGATTTTTACAGCACCCTAAAGAACACGCCGGAAAAGATTAAGTCTGTCACCAAGACCGAGACTATTTTACAGGGGCAATTCGCGGATAACAGCAAGTTTTTTGTGAATATCCCGGAAAATGACCAGGAATTGCTTGGCCTGATGCGCCAGAATCTCAAGCATTTTGAAGTTAAGCCGCCGCGCACTTTATGGGCGAATTTATTTTATTCCCTGGGCCCGGTAATCCTTTTAATCTTTTTCTGGTGGATGATGGCCGCCAAAGGCGAGCAGCTGGGCAACAGGATTATGAGTTTCGGCAAGATGCGGCCGAAGGTGCACAGCGACAAGGAATCGGAAAGGGTCAGCTTCGCGGACGTGGCGGGCGTAGACGAGGCAAAGGAGGAGTTGCAGGAAGTCATTGAGTTTTTAAAAGACCCCAAAAGATTTCAAAAGTTAGGCGGTAAAATCCCCAAGGGCGTTTTATTGGTAGGTCCGCCGGGCTGCGGTAAGACTTTAATCGCCCGCGCTGTTGCCGGGGAAGCCGGGGTGCCTTTTTTCAGCATTTCCGGTTCGGATTTTGTGGAGATGTTTGTAGGCGTAGGCGCCAGCCGGGTGCGGGATTTATTTGAGCAGGGCCGGCGCGCCGCAAAAATTTCCGGCAAGGGAGCGATTATTTTTATTGATGAGATAGACGCGGTGGGGCGCCTGCGTTTTTCCGGCATTGGCGGAGGCCACGATGAACGGGAGCAGACCCTGAACGCGCTTTTAGTGGAGATGGACGGATTTGATACGCAGCAGGGATTGATTCTGATCGCCGCCACTAACCGGCCGGATACCTTAGACCCGGCGATTTTACGGCCGGGCAGGTTTGACCGGACCATCATTGTGAATTTACCGGACATTAAAGGCAGGGAGGCAATTCTTAAAGTGCATACGCGTAAGATTAAACTTTCTCCTGCGCTGGATTTTTCTTCACTGGCCAGCCAGACCCCGGGTTTTTCCGGCGCTGACCTGGCCAATCTCTGTAATGAGGCCGCGCTCCTGGCGGCAAGGTATAATAAGGACGTGGTAGAGATGATTGATTTTGAAAAATCAATAGAGAGAGTGCTAATGGGGCCGGAAAAGAAGAGCCACATTATGTCCAAAAAGGAGAAGGAAATTACCGCGCTGCATGAATCAGGGCACGCCTTGCTTTCCCTGCTTTTACCCGAGGTAAACCCTTTAAAGAAGGTTTCCATAATCCCGCGCGGCCTGGCCGGCGGTTATACTTTTACCCCGCCCCTTGAAGACAGGCACTATTGGACAAAAAGAGAATTAATCGCCGAGATTACGATGATGCTGGGCGGCAGGGCCTCCGAGGAGATTAATTTAAACGAGGTAACCACAGGCGCGCAAAGCGACCTGGAGGCGGCTACCCAGATGGCCCGCCGGATGGTCACCCAGTTCGGCATGTCTGAGAAATTAGGCCACATTACCCTGGGCAAAAGAGAGGGTTTGATTTTTCTGGGCCGCGATATCATGGAAGAAAGGAATTATAGCGACGATACCGCCCGCCTGATTGACGAAGAGGTAAAAAGGATTGTGGATGAGGCCTATACCAAAGCCAAGGACATGCTCCGGCAGAACCAGGACAAACTAAAGATTCTTTCCGGCGCGCTTCTGGAGAAAGAAGTTTTAGACGGGGAAGAAGTCAAGCGCATGCTGGGCATAAATAAAAAAGATGTCGTATGATTCATATTCTCGGAGCGCCTGATCAAAAAGAATTGACCCGGCAAATGCGCCGGATTAAGGTTGACCCTTACGGGATTAAAATTATGCTCCCCAAGGCGCTGGCGTATCCGGTGAAGATAAGCGCGCTTTCTAATATCGCGGCCAATATTTTAAAACAGGAGATGCTTTCTTTGGGCGGCGATGTGGCTATAGCAAGAGGCGCCCTGACCGGAAAGTCCCAAAAAACAGATTGCCTTTTAATCGGAAACCTGGCGCAGTTTAGCCGCCTCAATGAAAAACTGAACCGCCAGCCCTTTGGTTTAAACAGGTTGGCCGCCGGCTTATCCGCGGCGTTAGGTAATTATCAAAAAGATAAATTCAGCCTGGAGCTGGGCAGCCATAGATTAAACTTAAGCAGGCGGACCAATATTATGGGCATCCTGAATCTTACGCCGGATTCGTTTAGCGCAGACGGGCTGTATCCGTCATGCGTAGATAAAGCGGTTAAAATTTCCGCAAATATGGTTAAGGACGGGGCGGATATTATTGACGTGGGCGGCCAGTCCAGCCGTCCCGGCGCCCGGCCCGTATCCATCAAAGAGGAATTGGCCAGGATTGTCCCGATAATAAAAGTCTTAAGCAAAAGAATAAAAGCGCCGATATCCATTGATACTTATAAACCGGAAGTTGCCAAAGCCGCGCTGGATAATGGCGCGGTGATGGTTAACGACATCACGGCCCTAAGAAACCCTAAAATGGCCAAACTGATTGCCCGGTATAAAGCGGCAGTAGTTTTAATGCATATGAAAGGTAACCCCTTGACTATGCAAAAAAATCCCGCGTACGTATCATTAATTGACGAAATTATAGAATACCTGGATAAGGCCATTGCCATAGCCGCAGGCGCGGGTATTGACCGGGAAAAGATTATTGTTGACCCTGGAATCGGTTTTGGCAAGGCCTTAAGGCACAATTTGGAAATACTCAAGGAGCTAAGGCAGCTTAAGGTTTTGGGCCGGCCGATATTAGTCGGCCCGTCGCGAAAGTCTTTTATTGGAAAGATATTAAACCTGGAGCCGCAGGAAAGAGTTTTCGGCAGCGTCTCCAGTTGTGTTTTGGCGGCGGAGAACGGCGCGGATATGGTCAGGGTGCATGATGTTAAAGCGGTAAAACAGGCGCTGAAAATTATAGATAGGGTAAACAAATGAGCATCGCAGGTATTTTACTCGTCTGGAAGCCGGTAATTGAGATAGCTATACTTTGGTTTGTCATCTACCATATTATGCTCTTTTTTGAAGGGACGCGCGCCATACAGGTCTTACGCGGAATAACCATTCTTTTAGTCGCCTTTTTCTTATTCCAGCAATTAAATCTTCAGAT
>Ga0194112_10009500_pt1 | contig 12368 bp, 12 predicted proteins | sample TA2MahC400mmetaG_FD_146191 | JGI IMG/M metagenome (GOLD analysis project Ga0194112, IMG submission 146191) | Freshwater microbial communities from Lake Tanganyika, Tanzania - TA2015016 Mahale Deep Cast 400m | ecosystem: Environmental > Aquatic > Freshwater > Lake | place: Tanzania: Lake...
CGAGCTGATCCTGCTGTCCGAGGACGAGATTGCCGCCGGCATCCGCCATCTGGCCCGCGAAGGCCAGGTGGTCGAAGGGGCCGCCGCCGTGGGGACCGCCGCCGTGCTGGCGGGGCGCTTGCGCGGCCCGTGCCCGCTGGTCCTGATCCTATCGGGCGCCAACATCGACCCCGCGCGCCATGCCGCCCTGCTGGAGGCCGTCGCATGAGCCCCCTGATCCTGTCCGAGATCAACCTGCGCGCCCGCGTGCCCCTGGATGCCGCCGCGCTGGACGTGGTCGAAGCCGCCTTTGCCCGCCTTGCCCAAGGGGGTGTCGTGATGCCGCCGGTCCTGTCCATGCACCTGCCCGACGTGAACGGCGAGGTGGACGTCAAGACCGCCTTTGTGCCGGGGCTTCAGGGGTTTGCGGTCAAGATCTCGCCCGGGTTCTTTGACAATCCGTCGCGCGGGCTGCCTTCCACCTCGGGGCTGATGGTGGTGCTGGACGCGCAGACGGGGCAGGTCCGGGCCGTTCTGCTGGACAACGGCTACCTGACCGACATCCGCACGGCCGCCGCGGGCGGGATCGCGGCGCGGCACCTGTCGCGGCCCGATGCGTCCTGCGCGGCGATCTTTGGCGCGGGCCTGCAGGCGCGGCTGCAACTGCAGGCGCTGCGGATGGTGCGGCCGATCCGCCAGGCAGTGATCTGGGCGCGCGATCGAACCCGCGCGCAGGCGCTGGCCGCCGAACTGGATACGACAGACATGACCGTCCGCGCCACGGCCGATCCGGCCGAAGCCGCCGCCAGCGCCGACATCATCGTCACCACCACGCCCGCCACCCAGCCCATCCTGCGCGCCGACTGGCTGCAGCCGGGCCAGCACGTGACCGCCATGGGCAGCGACCAGCCTGGCAAGAACGAACTCGATCCCGCCTGCCTGGCCCGCGCGGACCTGTATGTCGCCGACCGCGCCAGTCAGACCTGCCTGATGGGCGAACTGCGCGCCGCGATCGAGGCCGGCACCCATGACGGCACCGCCGTTCCCGAACTGGGCCAGATCATCGCCCGCACCCATCCCGGCCGCACCGACCCTGACCAGATCACCATCTGCGACCTGACGGGCACGGGCGTCCAGGATACCGCCATCGCCACCCACGCGCTTGCCGCGTTTTCGAAAGCCACGTGAATGCCGGAACTGCAACGGACGCCCGAACGATTTTCCACCGCCGAATACGAGGTGCGGTTGAAAAAGACCCGCGCCAGCATGGAAAAGCTGGGGCTGGACCTGCTGATCGTCAGCGACCCGTCGAACATGGCCTGGCTGACCGGCTATGACGGCTGGTCCTTTTACGTCCACCAATGCGTGATCGTGGGTCCCGCCGGCGCGCCCATCTGGTTCGGGCGGGGGCAGGACGCGCAGGGCGCGCTGCGCACCGTCTGGATGACCGACGACCACATCATCGGCTATCCCGACCATTACGTGCAGTCGGTGGACCGTCACCCGATGGACTACCTCTGGGCACAGCTGGCCGACAGGGGCTGGCACCAGGGCTTCATCGGCGTCGAGATGGACAATTACTGGTACAGCGCCAAGGCGCATGAACGCCTGACCCACGGCCTGCCCGATGCCAAGATCCTGGATGCGACCGGTCTCGTGAACTGGCAGCGCGCGATCAAGACGCCCAAGGAATTGCAATACATGCGCAAGGCCGCGCGCATCGTGGAACGCATGCACCGCCGCATTGCCGACAAGATCGAGGTCGGCATGCGCAAATGCGACCTCGTGGCCGAGATCTATGACAGCGGGCTGCGCTATGACGAATGGTCGGGGCATGGCGGCGATTATCCCGCGATCGTGCCGCTGCTGCCGTCGGGTCCCGATGCGGCGGCGCCGCACCTGACCTGGGACGACCAGCCGATGAAGTTGGACGAGGGGACGTTCTTCGAGATCGCCGGCTGCTACCAGCGGTACCACGTGCCCTTGTCGCGCACGATCTTTCTGGGGACCCCGCCCAAGGAGATGCTGGAGGCCGAAAAGGCCGTGCTGGAAGGCATGGAGGCGGGCCTTGGCGCCGCGCGTGCGGGCAACACCTGCGAAGATATCGCCAACGCCTTCTTCACGGTCCTGGACCGCCATGGCATCGTCAAGGACAACCGCACCGGATACCCCATCGGCCTGTCCTATCCGCCGGACTGGGGCGAACGCACCATGTCGCTGCGCCGGGGCGACCGGACCGAGCTGAAGCCCGGCATGACCTTTCATTTCATGACCGGGCTCTGGATGGAGGAATGGGGCTACGAGACGACCGAGTCGCTGGTCATCACCGAGGCCGAGCCGGAACTGTTCTGCTCGATCCCCCGCCGGATGCTGGTCAAGGCATGAACCCGATCACGCCCACGATCCCGCTGGATGCGCCCGGCAAGCATCACGGCTTTCTGCGTCTGCCCTACAGCCGCAACGACAGTGCCTGGGGCAGCGTGATGATCCCGCTGACGGTGATCCGCGGCGGCGACGGGCCCACGGCCCTGCTGACCGGCGGCAACCACGGCGACGAATACGAAGGCCCCGTCGCCCTGCAGCAGCTGGCATGGGAGCTGGCGCCGCAGGATGTCACCGGGCGCGTCATCATCGCGCCCTATCTGAACTATCCCGCCTTTCGGGCCGGTACGCGGGTCAGCCCGATCGACCAGGTGAACATGAACCGCTGCTTTCCCGGCCGCCCCGACGGCACGGTGACGCAAAAGATCGCCCATTACTTCGACAGCGTGCTGGTGCCCCTGGCGGACATCGTCCTGGACTATCACTCGGGCGGGAGGACGCTGGATTTCCTGCCCTACGCGGCGGCGCATTACCTGGACGATGCCGACCAGCAGGCGGCCTGCGTGGCCGCGATGCAGGCGTTCGGCGCGCCCTGGTCGATGATGATGCGCGAGATCGACGCCGTGGGCATGTTCGACACCGCCGTGGAGAGCCAGGGCAAGGTCTTTGTCACGACCGAGCTGGGGGGCGGGGGCACGGTCACGGCGGCCTCGGCGCGGATCGCGGTCCGGGGCGCGCGCAACGTTCTGCGCCATGCCGGCATCCTGTCTGGCAAGGTCGAGGGGGCGGGCCACAGCCGGATGCTGGACATGCCGGGCGACGACTGCTTTCACTTTGCCGCCTGCGAAGGGTTGCTGCATCCGCTGGCCGACCTCTGCGACGAGATGGCCCAGGGACAGGTCATCGCCCAGATCTGGCCGGCCGATCGCACCGGGCTGGCCCCCGTCCAGGTCCGGGCGAACCGTGCGGGTATCCTGGCCGCGCGGCATTTTCCGGGGCTGGTTCAGATGGGCGACTGTCTTGCCGTGATCGCGGTGGCCTAGCGGCGCATCATCCGCGCCACGATGGGCGCCAGCAGGATGACGATCACGATGCGCAGGATATGGTGGCTGACCACATAGGCCAGGTCCGCACCTGCGATGATGGCGATCACCACCATCTCGGCCTGCCCGCCGGGCAGAAAGGCCAGAAAGGCATCCAGCGCGGGCGCAAGGCCCAGCATGTAGATCAGTTCAAGAAAGATCAGGCTGATGATCGCCAGGATCAGCGAATAAACCAGACCCGCCGTCACGTCGATGCGCAGTTCCCGCACGGTGATGCCCGCATATTTCGCACCCACCGCGATGCCGATGAAGAACTGCGCCGCCTGGATGATCTCGGCCGGGGGGCGGGTCTGGATGATGCCCGCCAGCGACAGTCCCGCCGTCAGGATCATCGGTCCCAGGATCGAGGCGCCGAACAGGCCCACGCGCTCGGCGATCTTCCAGCCCGCGAAGCCGGCGGCCACGATCAGCGCGATCTGCTGCCACGGGATGGATGTCATGGGCGCGCCCGGAGGCTGGGACAGGTCCACCTGCCAATAAAGCGTCATGATCAGCGGCGCGACGGTCACGATGACCAGGATGCGCGTGGCATGGATCAGCGACAGGGCGCGGATGTCGCCGCCCGCTTCCTCGCCAAAGACCAGCATGTCCTGAAGACCGCCGGGCATGGCCGCGTACCAGGCCGTGGGATGGTCGAAACCGAAGACGCGGCGGAACAGCGGATAGCCGATCAGCGCGATCACCCCGATGAAGACCGGCACGATCGCCAGCGAAGCCGCGATTTCGGGCAGGCCGGCCAGCACCTGCGGCGTGATCGAGGCCCCGACCGCAACCCCCAGAAAGGTCCGCATGAAAACGCCCAGCTGTCCCGCGCCCTGCATCCGTGCGCCCGACAGCGCCACGATCAGACAGGCCATCATCGGACCCAGCAGCCAGGGCAGGGGCAGGCCCAGAGCCAGAAAGATCGCGGCCCCGATCAGCGCGGCGCCGAAGGTCGTCAACTGTGCCTTGGTCAAAGCGTCAGTTCTTCCAGCAGCGCCGCATACTGGGCCCCGTGCATGTCCCGATCCGAGGCCGAGCCCTGCACCACCGGGCGCGGCAGGCTGAACTTGATCACCCGCAGGTCAGGGATGTCGAAACGCTTCAACTGGTCGGGCGCCACCTTGTAGAGCGCCGCGACCCGTTCGGTCGTTAGCGTCTGCACCAGCCGGTCAAAGACGTCGCGCCGGTCACAAAAGACATCGATGGTCACCCAGAAGGGGCCGGCGTTCTTGGAGCGGACCTTCAGCACCAGATCACCGATGCGGGACGTGGACAGGGTGGTCATGCCGGCACCTCTGCGCGGATTTCGGTCACTTCGATGCGAAAGGCCGACATGGGATCGTCCAGCGCCATCACATGGTTCAGCGCGAATTCATAAAGCGCGCCGCGGTCGGTGGTGGCAGGGGAATAGGGAAAGGCAAAGGTCGGCAGTTCCTCGTCATCCGTCAACGGATAATGAAGGACGAAGGGGTTGATCAGCTTGCCGATCTCGGCCGCCTCGGCCTGGCTGCGGGCGGTGATGACGCCAAGGACGCCGACCTCGACTGGATCGCCCGTGCGGTTCTCCAGGACGCCCAGTGCACCGTTGACGCCGATCAGGCGGAACTCCAGCCCGTAATCCTGGGGCGACAGGTCCATGCGGGTCCGGATCTCGGACTGCAGAAAGCCTGTCAGGCGGTCCACCCATTTCTGGGCGTTCCGCGCGTAATGGGCATCCCGCAGGATTGCCAGGATGGTCGTCTGGTAACCGGCGATGCGCGCGCCCTCCAGCTTGACCGTGTAAGGGCCGGGCACCCAGACCGACCCTTCAACCCGCACGCGGCGGTCGTCCAGCGCAGTATATCGGGCGCCGGTCACGTCCAGATAGCCGCCGGGCTCGAACAGGCGGAACGGGTCCGAATTCTCGTAAAGCATATGCGCCGAAACCGAATGGGGCGTGCAGCGCGCGCCTTCGGCCAGCGGCTCGACCGTGAAGCCGGTGTCGTCGAAATCCACCATGATCACGCCCGAGGTCGGGTTCGTCGAACACAAGGCCCCGCATTCGGCGATCTTGGCGCCGTGCCATACGCCGCCCGCGGCATCGCCGCGGGTCAGGGGCAGGGCGGCGATGGTGGCCGTGTCGGTGGTGCGGCCCGCGATGACGATATCGGCGCCGGCGGCCAGGGCGGCCTGGATCTGTTCCGCGCCGGCCAGGGCCACGATGTTGGTCAGGTCGTCCAGCCGAACCTCTGGCGCCGGGGGCAGGGGCGTGATGCGGCCCGCGGCCAGTGCATCCGCCACGCGGGCCATAGGCTGGCTGGAGTAAAGCCGCGCGATGCGCAGTTCCTGGCCCAGTTCGCGCGCCAGTTCGACCGTGATGTCATACATCCAGTCCACGGTGCTGTCGGTGCCGCAGGTGCCGGCCGTGCCGATGACCAGCGGCACGCCTGCCTGCGCGCGGGCCTGCATCAGCGCGCGCCATTCGGATTTGGTGGCGGCGCGGGAGTATTTGGACTGGCCCGCGCCAAGGCTGAAGGGCCCACTGTCGGTGGACCCTCCGTCGATGCAGATGATGTCGGGGGACATCGCGACGCCGCGTTCCAGCGCCTTTCGGTCAAAGCCAAGGCCAAGGACGCCGGAAGGTACCAGAACACGTGTCGTCATCATCAGTCCTCGTTCAGGGTATGGTCGGTCGCGGGAACGGGCGGCTTCTTCAGCAGGCGCCGCAGGAAGATCGGCGCGACAAAACCAAGGATCGCCGCGATCCACAACCCCACTGCGATGGGCGAGGACAGCAGATACCAGAAGTCGCCGTTCGACAGCACCATGGCGCGGCGCAGGTTGTCCTCCATCGCGTTGCCCAGCAGGATGCCCAGGATGACGGGAACGGTCGGGATGCCCAGCTTGCGCATGACATAGCCCAGGACGCCAAAGCCCACCATCATCAGCATGTCGAAGCTGGAGCCGGTCAGCGAATAGATCCCCACGAAGGCGATCATCGTGACGCCCGGCAGCAGCACCCAGGCAGGCACCGACAGGATCTTGACGAAGACCTTGACCATCGGGACGTTCATCAGCAGCAGCACGACGTTGGCCACCAGAAGGGACGCGATCAACGACCACACGACCTCGGGACGTTCGGCGAACAGCAGCGGCCCCGGCGTGATGTTCAGCGTCAGCAGCAGCGCCAGCAGCACGGCCGTCGTGCCCGAGCCCGGCACGCCCAGCGTCAGCATCGGCACCAGCGCGCCACCGGCGGCGGCGTTGTTGCCGGCCTCGGGGGCAGCGACGCCCTTGGGGTTGCCCTTGCCAAAGCTGTTCTTGTCCTTGGCGACCGATTTTTCGGCCATGTAGGCCAGAAACGAGCCAAGCGACGCGCCCGCGCCCGGCAGGACGCCCGCGACAAAGCCGATGCCCGTGCCGCGCAGCATGGCGCCCGAAGTCTGGCGCAGCATCTTCCACGGCACCAGGATCTTGCCCAGCTTGACGCCGATGGCGCTGTCCTTGCCGTGGCTTTCGATGAAGAAGAACACCTCGGCCACCGCGAACAGGCCGACGATGGCGACAAGGAAGTCGACGCCGTCCATCAGGTGCAGTTCGCCAAAGGTGAAGCGCGGCATGCCGGTTGTCTTGTCCATGCCGATCATCGCGATGCCCAGGCCGATCGCCGCGGCCATCGCCGCCTTGGCCTGGTTGTTCGAGCCGATGCCGCCAAGGGTGCAGAAGGCCAGCATGTACAGCGCGAAATATTCGGCGGGACCGAACTGATAGGCCACCCGCGCCAGATATGGCGCAAAGATCATCAGGCCGATCGTGGCCAGCAGCGCGCCCACGAACGAGGCCACGCCCGACACGACCAGCGCCTCGGCGGCCTTGCCCTGGCGGGCCATGGGATAGCCGTCCAGCGTGGTCATCATCGCGGGCTCGTCACCCGGGATGTTCAGAAGGATCGAGCTGATCCGGCCGCCATACATGGCCCCGTAATAGACCGAGGTCAGCAGCACCAGCGCCGAGATCGCGTCAAGGCCCATCGAGAACGAGATCGGGATCAGCAGCGCCACGCCGTTCGACGGCCCGAGGCCCGGCAGCGCGCCGATGATCGTGCCGACAAAGCAGCCGATGATGGCCAGGATCAGCGTATAGGGCGTCAGGGCGAGGGAAAAGCCCATCGCCAGGTTGGCAAGTGTTTCCATTGGCTCAGAACCCCATGCCCATGGGCAGGCCGCGAAGGCTCAGACCCAGGATGACGCGGAAAAGGACGAAAAGACCGACGGCCAGCCCCAGGCCCGTCAGGGCCGAGCGGACCGGATTGCCGCCGATCTGCCAGCTGAGGATGCCCGCCACGATCGTCGTCGGGATCAGGAAGCCCAGCGGAGAGATCGCTTCGGCATAGCCGAGCAGCGCCACCAGCGCGATGCCCAGTTGCAGCAGCATCGGTCCGGCAGGCCATTCCTCGTCGGGATCGGGGCGCAGGATCATCACCAGCGAGCACAGGATGACCACGGTCGCGACCAAGTAGGGGAACAGCCGCGGCCCGACCGGATCGGACATGAAGCTTGTCTCGATGCCGCGGGCGCTGAGGATATACCCCAGCGCCACGACCAGCATGAACGCTCCGAAGACGCGATCACCCTTGATCATTGAACAAGCCCGATCTCGCGCGAGATTGCCTGCACGTCGGCGATCTGCTCGGCCACGAAGGTCTCGAAGTCGTCGCCGAAGATGGCATAGGATTCGAGGCCGTTCTCGGCCATGACCGTCTGCCACTGCTCGGACTCACCGACCTGGCGGATCATGTCGACCCATTTCTGGTAATCCTCGTCGCTGATGTCCTTGGGGACATAAACGCCGCGCCAGTTCATCGACACGCTGTCCACACCCTGTTCCTTGGCGGTGGGCACGTCCTCGAACCCGGACACGCGCTCTTCGGTCAGGACCGCGATGGGGCGCACGTCGCCCGACTTGATGAAGCCGGTAATCTCGGACAAATCGCCCGTCATGGCCTGGGCAAATCCGCCCACCGTCTGCGTGATGGCGTCGGCGCCGCCGTCCAGGCCGATATACTTGATCTGGCGCAGATCCTCGACGCCCACGGCGTCCAGCATCATCAGCACCTTGAGGTGATCGTAACCACCCACGGCCGAACCGCCCGCAAAGGCCACGGAGGTGGGATCGGCCTTCACCGCCTCGACCAGGTCGGTCAGGTTCTGGTAGGGGCTGTCCTGTGCCACGACGATGACGCCGGGATCGCCCGCGATCGAGCCGACCCAGCGCACCTGGTCGGCCGTGGCGCCTGCAAAGGCGTTCTGCGCCAGCCGCGTGGTGGTCGAGGACGAGGCCGCGACGAAGACTTCGGGATCGCTGCCGCGCTTGCTGACGACCTGCGTATAGGCGACGCCGCCGCCGGCACCGGCCAGGTTCGTCACCTGCACCATGTTCGGCACCAGCCCCAGTTCGGTCATGATCCGGCCGATCTGGCGGCAGGTAAAGTCCCATCCGCCGCCGGGGTTGGCGGGCGCGATGCATTCGGCAGCGGTGGCGGGAACGGCGACGGTCATCATCAGCGCGGCCGCAGCTGCACGGGTCCAATTTTTCATGCTGTCCTCCCAGACATGGCCCGCTGGGAAAGGGTGGCGGGCTTGCGACGTCCACAGTTTGGTGAAAAGCTGACACGAACCTGTCACCCATTGCCGAAAAGTTGAGCGGATGCGTTTTCTCCTGGTCGAGGACAGCGAGGATCTGGCCCGGGCCGTCGCCTCGCGCTTGGCGATGGAAGGGCATGGCGTGGACCATGCCGCAACGCTGGAGGATGCGCGACACTTTCTGGAAAGCGCGCCCTACGACCTGATCCTGCTGGACATTTCCCTGCCCGATGGCGACGGCCGGGACTTTCTGGTGCGCGAGCGGGCGGCGCGGCGGGATACGCCCGTAATCATGATGACGGCCAGTGCGTCGGTCAGCGACCGCGTCAGCACGCTGGATCAGGGTGCCGACGATTACATCACCAAGCCTTTCGATTTCGCCGAACTGCAGGCGCGCTGCCGTGCCGTCCTGCGCCGCCGGGACGGGGCTGCGGACAGCCGGCGTCATTTCGCGGGCTTCATCTTTGACGCCCTAGCAGCCACGCTGACCATCGGCAACGAGACCCGGGAACTGCGCGCGCGCGAACTGCGCCTGCTGGAGATCCTGTTGTCGCGGCCGGGACAGGCCTATTCCAAGGCGCATCTGATCGACCGGCTGTTTTCCTTTGACGAGGAAGTCAGCGACAACGCCATCGAGGTCTATGTGGGCCGCCTGCGCCGCAAGCTGGAAGGGTCGGGGGCCCGGCTGGAAACGCTGCGCGGCGTCGGCTATCGGCTGATCCCCGAATGAGGCGGCTGGCCCGGCTGGTCGATCCGACCCGCATCACATCGTTGCGCCGCCGCCTGGTGTGGCAGTTCCTGGTCCTGTCGGCGGCGCTGGTGCTGGGGCTGTTCCTGACGGTCGGCTGGGTGGCCGACCGCGCCTCGCGCGCCTCGCAGGATGCGGTGCTGGGGGCGGCTGTCACCGCCATCACCGAAGGCATCCGCAGCGTCGATGAGGGGCTGGAACTGGACCTGCCCTATGCGACCTTTTCGATGCTGGGCGCCATGGGGGAGGAGCGCGTGTTCTATGCGGTGACCGTCGGCGGGCGGGTGGTGACCGGATACGACGACCTGCCGGGACCCGAATCCCCGGTGCTGGACATGGCGCCCGTTCTGTGGACCGCCGATTACCGCGGCGCGCGGCTGCGGCTTGCGGCCGTCGGGCGCCCCATGCTGATCGAGAACCGGCTGCAGCCGGTCACTGTCATCCTGGGTCAGACGCGGCTTGGACAGGCGGCCATTGCGCGGGACACGGCGCGCAGCGCGGCCTGGGCGGCGCTGGCCTTTCTGGCGCTGGCCTTGCCCGTTGCGCTGCTGGCGGCGCAGGCGGTGCTGGCGCCGATCCGCAGCCTGGCCGAGGTCATGGGCCGGCAGGGTCCGCGCGACCTGCGGCCCGTCCGCCACCGCACCCCGCGCGAACTGGCGCCGCTGCTGGGGGCGTTGAACGGGTTGATCGCCCGGCTGCGGGCCGCGCTGGACCTGGCCGAGACCTTCATCTTCGAGGCGGCGCATCGCATCCGCACGCCCTTGTCGCTGGTGCGTACCGAGGCCGAACTGGCGCTGTCGGAAACGACCGACCCGGCCACGCGCATCCGCCTGCGACGGATGGTGCGGGCCATCGGCGAAAGCAGCCGGTCCGCCAACCAGCTTCTGGATCACGCGATGGTCATGTATCGCACGGACCAGTTCGCCGCCGCGCCCCTGGATCTGGCGGCGCTGACGCGCGCGGTGGCACGCGCGGTGGCGCCTCTGGCCGACATGCGCGACATCGACATGACGACCAGCGGCCTGGACAGGCCCTGCGGCGTGCAGGGGGATGAACGGATGCTGGAGATCGCGTTGCGCAACATCCTGGACAACGCGGTGAAATATGCCGCCCCCGAAGGGCGGATCGAGGTGTCGCTGGTTCAGGAGGACGGGCAGGCGGTGCTGGCGGTGGCCGATGACGGACGCGGGCTGTCCGACGACCCGGTACAGCTGGTCACGCCCTTCCGGCGCGGCGGCAATGTCGGCGACGTGGGCGGATCGGGTCTGGGCCTGACCATCGTGACCGAGGTGGCCGCCGCCCATCGCGGCCGGTTCCGCCTGAGCCCGAGGAAAAAGGGGGGAACATGCGCCTTGCTTCACTTGCCGCTGGCCTGATCGCGCTGGCGCTGTCGCCGGCACTGGCCCTTGAGGTCGAGTCCGAGCAGCATTTTGGTCCCGCCGGAGGGGCCGAGATCGCGGTGCTGTCCACCACTGACACGAATGCCTTTGCCCCCGTGCTGGAGGATTTCGTGGCCCGCCATCCCGATCGGCGCGTCCGCTATGTCCAGGCGGCGTCCACCGAGATCTTCACGGCCATCCATGACGAAGGGGCGCGGTTTGACCTGGTGATCAGTTCGGCCATGGATCTGCAGATGAAGCTGGCCAATGACGGCTTTGCCGCCCCCGTCGGTCCGGGGGCGCCTGCCTTGCCGGGATGGGCGCGCTGGCGCAACCAGCTGTGGGGCATCGCGCTGGAGCCGGTGGTGACGCTGGCCTCTCGTCGGGCCCTGGGTGAACTGCCCCTGCCGCGCACCCGGCGCGACCTGATCGCGCTGTTGCGCGAAAACCCGGAGCGGTTCCGGGGCCGGGTGGGCACCTATGATCCGCAGGTGTCGGGCGTGGGCTATTTCCTGATCGCGCAGGACGACCAGGTGTCGGACGGCTTCTGGCGGCTGGCCGAGGTCATGGGCCGGCTGAACGCGCGGCTGTTCTGCTGCTCGGGCGACATGATCGAGGAACTGCGCGCCGGTCGCCTGGCCGTCGCCTACAACGTCGTGGCCAGCTATGCCGCCCGCTTTCGGCCCGACGACCCCGACCTCGTCCAGCTGGGCTTCGAGGATTACGTCTTTGCCATCGTCCGGTCGGCCTTTGTCCCGGTCAATGCGCCCGATCCGGAGGGTGCAGGCTTGTTGCTGACCTATCTGCTGTCCGATCCCGCGCAGCAGATGATCGCCGCCAGCGCCGGCGTGGCGCTGGTGCCGGGAACGGGCTCTGCGCCCTCTCCGCAGTTGCGGCCGATCCGGCTGGATGCGGGGCTGCTGGTTTATGACGACCGGCTGCGGCGGGCGGGGCTGCTGGGCGAATGGCGCGCCGCGCTGATCCAGCCCTAGCCGCGAAGCACCCGGTCCAGCAGCTGCGCCAGCCCCTGCGGGTCCGACAGAAAGGGCGAATGCCCCCAGTCCGTGGCGATCACATGATCCACGCCGGCGCGGTCGATCATTGCCTGTTGCAGGGCGGGCGCGATCGCCCGGTCCCTGCGGCAGAGGATATAGTGACGGCTGACCACGGCACGCATGGGCAAGGGCAACAGGTCGCGCAGGGGGCCGACCGGTTGCGGACGCAGGCGGGCCAG
>Ga0194112_10009505_pt1 | contig 12366 bp, 12 predicted proteins | sample TA2MahC400mmetaG_FD_146191 | JGI IMG/M metagenome (GOLD analysis project Ga0194112, IMG submission 146191) | Freshwater microbial communities from Lake Tanganyika, Tanzania - TA2015016 Mahale Deep Cast 400m | ecosystem: Environmental > Aquatic > Freshwater > Lake | place: Tanzania: Lake...
ATGTGCGCCGATTCGGTACCACCGATATACAACTAACTACGGTGGACCGTTAAGAAAGAGCAATCAACTGAAGAAAGGAAGTTCGTATCAATTGTTCGCGACGATACTCGTCGATGTCTGTTACCGGATTTACGGTGTTATCGAAGAGTTGACTTCTCCGCCAACAGACAAAGTGACCACAACAAACCATCTCCACCTCTTGCAGGAAAAGTTTGAAAGACGACTTCGTAACGGAAGATGGTATCATGTTCCCTCTTTGGGGTGGAAAGAGTTTACGCCCACATACGTCGGGACATTCCGGACAGAGACAAAGGTTGAAGAGTCGGTTGAACAGATCATTCCATCTATGCTCTTCTCGGTTTTCTCTGGGCCAGGAGAATATGCTCCTACGTACAAACAAGATGTTTGGATTAAGGAAGGAGTGTTGGAATATGCTTAATGAAGGATACGTTCTGTACAAAAGTCTTGAGCGATGTGGGATTCTCCTTACAAATAGACATCCAGATGTCAAGGAGCCAGGAAAGAGGGAAGGGTTAATCGTCGGAATAGACAAGAACGGTGAAGTGACGAGACTTGAGTATCGGAAAGCTGAAGGTATCGCGAAATTGTGGACTACGAGGGAGGGCATGCATAACAGCTTCCCGGTTCTGAAACTACAACGACCACTCTGGAAGATAGGTCCAAATGATTCGATCCGGAAAAAAGACAAAAACGAAAAAGAAAAACGGAAACTACTTACGGAACAAAATCATAGATTGAATATCACTGCTGGGGAAAGAACAAAGTGGAAGTCGCTTCGCGAACGAGTGAATACTCTTCGCCCATTCTTTGAACCGCAAGATAAAGACTTTTCTGCACTATACGAGTTGATGAATCGATTTCTGCTTATTCAGGAGGTCGCTCATTTTGCCGAAGGCCTGTTGAAGATGGTAAAGAAATTTCAGTCAGAGATTAGTTACTCCCTCTACGAGACGATTTTAATTGGGAACAAATGGGATGCAACCGAGAATGAATATCGAGCCGAAGTTCCTCTTGTTCTCGATGTGAGCGATTGGCAGAAGTATACTGTTCGAGTAGCCAGCCCAAAGATGGAGCCATTCGTTAGTGATTGCCTATTCAAGAAGCAAAAAACTGGCATGCAAGTAAACATACAGAATGCCCGTCCCAGCGCATTATCCGGCCGTAAAGTTCAGTTGGAAAATGATAAGTTTCCTAACCCCAAGTTGCCAGTCATTGGCAATACGTACTTGTTTGCAGTCAACGACCAAACTCCCTGTCAAACTCGGTATAAGAAAACTGCTACTGATATCATTCCCATAGGACGGGAGGAGGCAACTGCAATCCAAAACTCTCTAAACTGGACAACAGAAGATGAACGAAAAGGCAAGACTTGGTATCCGACGCCCAGCATTAGAGACGGCGAAAGCGATTTACTTATTGTTTATCTAGAAAATAAACCAGATGCCAAGGCTAATAAGGCCTACATGTTGGGAGGACAAACGAACAATCCATTTTCTGAAAGCACGTACGAGGCATATGCAGGCGTTGCCATTCAGGCTCTACAAGGAGAAGAAATTATCAAAGCGTGCGATCTCATCAGACTTTTTGCGTTTCGGAAAGCTGATCCTGGCCGGACACTGGTGTCCTTGCAGCGCGTTTACACAATTGCACAACTGGTTGAGGCGGACAAAGACTGGCTCCGAGCGGTGGGCAATATTCCAAGAATCTCGATCTCTTTTTTCCGCGATGAGATTGAGAGGGAAACTGAAGAAGATGATAATATTCCCAAAAATATTTCAAAGTTTCTCGAAGATATGGAGTCGAAAATAACCTTTCTCTCCCCCCGGTGTCCATTCCCTGCCGATCTAGTTCGTGTGACACAAAAACAGTGGATAAGATTTGGGCAAGAAACTAAGAGCAAGAGACCACGGGAGAATTCATCCGTTGCGGGTGCCTCACTCGGCGATGTTTATGACGTCTTCTTTGCCCAGAAGAATGAGCAAAGAACTTTCGCAGAGAATCTCTTGAGTTTGACCCTGCAACGTACGCTCCCTTTGCTCATTGGATTAGGAGAGGCAGAGCACAAGAGCAGGGCGCGTACTGTCAGTTATGGGGCACGATTCACCGCACTGACAACAATATCGGCACTTGGAATTTATCTACATAAACTTGGTATTAGAAAGGAGCAATACATGAAAGACACATTCTTCTACGTGGGCAGAGTTCTTTCCCTGATCGACACACTGCACCTGGAATACTGCAAAGGTGTTCGTGATGGCAGTATCCCACCGCAACTCTTGGGGAATGCACATTTACAGATCGCTTTGGATAATCCTGTTTCAGCTCTTGATTTACTCTCGAGAAGAATCGGCGTCTATCAAGCTTGGACAAGGAAGGAACAGGGCGATCATGTAAAATTAGCTCGGTGGGCAGTGGGACAACTCGGAAAAGTCACAGCGTTGCTGTCGGAAAAGACATTGCCCTCTTCAACAACGAGCGCGGAAAGGGCACAAATCCTACTTGGATACTTAGCGAAATCAGAAGAAATAGAACAAGTTTCACCCAATTAATCCACAAACGTAATTTCAAAGGAGCAAGCCATGCCTAAGCAAAAAGAACAAGAAGTTTTCAATCGAGCAACAGGGCTGCTAGTGATTGAAGTTATTAACTCCAATCCGAACGGAGACCCTGATCGAGAAAGTGATCCCCGCATCAGAGATAATGACCGCCGAGGCGAAATATCGCCCGTGTCGTTCAAGAGAAAACTTCGTGATCTGGTAGAAATGAAAGATGGACCTGTTTGGAAGGCCGTGTCAAACAGCCTTGATCCAGAGAAATTCATGATCTCTGAAAGCCGCCAAATAGAACTAAAACAGATGCGCAATCTCAATGAAAAACAATTCATCGAGAAATTCTGGGATGGGCGTGTCTTTGGTAATACTGAATTGGAGAAGGGAAGAGATATTCCGGTCAAAACAGGTGTTGTCCAGTTTGGTCTTGGTGTGTCGGTTGCGCCTATTGACATAGCGCGTATGACAACCACCAATCCAGCAGTTCAGGAGGAGAAAAGCCGGGGGATGGCTCCGTTGGCTTTTCGGATTGTGAGACACGGGGTGTATTGCATGCCATTCTTCGTGAATCCAACAGCTGCCCACAAAACCGGATGTAAGAAAGAGGATATCGACTTGATGCTGAAAGTAATACCTTACGCTTACACACACACAGCCTCGTACATCAGGAGCAATGTGCAGATGATTCACGCTTGGTATATTGAACACAAATCCCCTTTGGGTTCTTGCTCCGACTTTGATTTGATTGCCACATTGACGCCGAAGAAACTGCAAGACCCTGATAAGCCGTCTGTTTCTCGGTCTGAGTATAGTGACCCGACAGACTTACCAAAAGAACTCAGAGATAAAGTTGCTTCAATCAAAGACCTGATGAAAGAAGTTGGATGAAGAGCTATCTCGCGCATAGCGCAGGAGAAAAGCCGCCCGTACCGCCGCAGGAGTACTCGGTTCACACCAAAAAAGTATTGAGGCGTGCAGAAGAAAACGTTGATCGTCTCACCCCTTATTACAGGGGTGATGTTGCCTTTCTTCGTGAAGCAGTACGGGCGGCCGCTATCTTCCATGATCTGGGTAAACTTGATGAAGAGAATCAGAGAGTTCTCGCAGGAAACAAGGCAAAGAAACTACCCATCAATCACGTAGACGCGGGTACAGCTGAGCTTCTTGAGGCTGACCGGGTCGAATCGGCGTTGCTTGTCTATTCTCACCACATAGGACTACAATCAATCCCGGAAGAAATAGCAAAAGCGGAACTTTTCCTGCGGGATCCTGAAACGTTTGACAGAACAAAACAAAGTCTCGCAGAGTATTTGCAGAAACACGATCAATGTGGAATAGACAAAAAACGAGGGTCTTCAACAACTTTATCAGATTGGAATGGATTGACTCGACGCATCGCTCTGTCGTGTTTGGTGGATGCCGACCATGGCGACACGGCGGAGAACTATCAGAAAGAATTTCCGGTCTCATATCCACACTGCAAATGGCGTGATCGGCTTGAGAAACTTGACCAGTATGTCAACAGATTGCACAAGGAAGGAGACAAGAACGAGAGAAACACGCTGCGGCATAAAATCTACCAAGCCTGCAAAGAAGCAGACACAACACCTGCCCTGTATGCATGCGATAGTCCAGTTGGAACTGGAAAGACAACTGCCGTAATGGCCCATCTCCTCAACGCCGCGATCGCCAAAAAACTTCGCCATATCATTGTTGTTCTTCCGTACACTAACATTATCAAACAATCTGTAGATGTCTACAGAAAGGCTCTTGTTCTTCCCGGTGAGCAACCTGAGGAAGTCATTGCCGAACATCACCATCAAGCGGATTTTCAAGACATCGAGGTTCGTCAGTTATCGACATTATGGAAAGCGCCTATCGTTGTCACGACGGCAGTTCAATTTTTCGAGACTATCGCAGGCAATCATCCATCAAAACTTCGCAAGCTCCATGAACTTCCAGGATCTGGAATATTTATTGACGAAACACACGCCGCAATACCTACATACCTGTGGCCACAAACGTGGAATTGGCTAAAGGAACTGACAGAAAAGTGGGGATGCCATTTTGTGTTTGGTTCGGGCTCACTTCCGCGCTTTTGGAACCTTCGCGATTTAGTGGAAACTCCAGAGGAACTTCCAGATCTCGTGAAGGAAAATGTAAGAAAGGAAGCAGTTGAATTAGAGAGACAACGCATCACCCCTGAACGATATCCCTCGGTTTTGGACCTTGAAAGTTTGTTGCGGCTGATACTGGATGCGCCCGGTCCGCGCTTGGTCATCATGAACACTGTTCAATCAGCAGCGGTTGTTGCAGATGCGCTTGCAAAAAGAATTTGTAGCAGTGAGAAGTACACTATAGGTAGACAGACTTCTAGCGTGTTACATCTATCGACTTCTCTTGCGCCAATCGATCGTGAAGAAATCGTCAAGGTTGTATCAGCAAGGCTCGACCGTCCTAACGATGTATACAATAAAGACTTTACTCTTGTTGCAACCAGTTGTGTAGAAGCAGGAGTCGATTTTTCTTTTCGATCAGCCTTTCGAGAACGGGCAGGGACTGCGAATCTGATTCAAGTAGGCGGCCGGGTTCGGCGGCACAACGAAGATTTCCAGGCGAAATTGATTGACTTCAGAATCGAAGCTCCACTTATCAATCGGCATCCGGCATTCGATTTGTCAAGACAAGTCTTGGAAAGACTATTTGACGAAGGCAAGGTGGGAACTGCGCCACCTGCTGATTTGGTCACTGAAGCAATGCGTAGAGAATTAATGTCCGACACAAGCACAAAGCACATAACTATCCTAAGAAAAGAGGAGGAAGAGGATTACCCTGCAGTTGCACAGTTATACAGAGTTATCGCGGATGACTCTATCCTCGTCTTGGTTGATGAAGAATTAAAGAAGAGGCTTCAAAATGGAGAGAAGGTCGATGCGAGGGAAATCAATAGAAAAAGCGTTCACATCTGGAAAAGTAAGAAGCTCAAGACACCAGCTTACGAGCTGGAGGGTTTCCCCGGTTTGTTTGCATGGCCCGCTGAACTATATGACAAGTCATTCTTAGGATATATGAAGGGGATGCTCCCTTTAATCCAGATGGAATCGGAAGGATTTGGAATTGTCTAAGCTGATGATCATCTCCCCGGCCTCTCATGCGAAGTGCTGGAGGGGGAGTAGCAAAGGGTACCTTGACCTTTGCTTGAGACGTAAGCAACACCACGCTCCATCAAAGACTACGGTGAGCTGCCCACGCCGGACAAAATTCGGACAGCATTGCCTGCTGGTGTGGAGGTGTTCCGGATGGATGAACTAATCAGCTTATCGTACCCGGAAGCGGTACCTCCCGGGCCTCTCGTGCGAAGGGCTGGAGGGGGAGCTATGTTGAAGGTTTCCTTCACGAAGGGAAGAACCAAGGCGAAGGAAACCTTCAGCCGGTGATCAAGCGTCAGCCGAGAAGAGAGCCAGGCAAGAGGTTACCTTCTGCCTGGTTTGGACAGAGATGAAGGCAACCTTTAGCCAAGCACACATATGAACCGAGACGAACGCATCGAAGACAATCAGTTCTACCACGTCTACAATCGCGGAAATAATCGCAGGCGAATCTTCGGCGATGAGTCGGATTATCACGCCTTCCTTGGGAAGGTGAAGTCGCTCGCACTCCAGCATTCGGTTGCCGTGCCGATCTATACGCTGATGCCGAACCATTATCACCTGATTGCGCGGCAGAACTCAGGCGGAGATCTCTCAAAGATGATGGGCGCGTTGGCAACGTCGGCTGCAAAACGATACAACCTGAAGTATGGGCACATTGGGCATCTGTTCCAAGGCCCCTTCCGGTACAAGCTCCTTCCTGAAGAAGCGCTGTGGGATGTCGCCTGTTACATTCACTTGAATCCGGTGCGGGCAGGATTGGTCAAACAGCCGGCAGAGTGGCCCTATTCGAACTTTGCAGACTTCGTGAAGGTTACCTTCAACGACGACGAAACCGAGAAGAAGGTAACCTTCAACCAAGGCTATCCGGCATACGTGGCGGAAGTACTGGAGAACGATCGCGCGGAGAAGGAGTATCGGAAGCGAGTGCGTTTACATATCAAAGGCTTCCTTTCACCGGAGTAACCGTTAAGGCTCAGAGCTTAGAGATCTTCAGGGGTCAGTCCTGTGTGCTTGGCAATGCGAGCAAGCATCTTCGGACCGATTTCTTCGGCATCATGAAAGCTGAACACATAGTCGGGCCAGCCGGGGCGGGAGAGAATCTTGTGAGAACCTGTCGTTTCGCGCTTAATCGCCCAGCCTATACGAAGCAATGCGGCAAGAACGCGACGAGCTTTCTGCGACGACCATCGCTGGCCTGCAGGCGGTGCGCCTGGCGTCATGCAGCAAGGAAGGAAATGGTGAGAGGCATCGAGGGAACCTCGCCGACATCTATCCTCTCAGCGAGGACACGCAATGCCAGCGCCTGGGCTTTAAGCATCGCTTCTTCCCGGGACTTGCCGTACACAAGCACCCCGGGGATATCGACGACCTCGGCAATCCAGCGGCCGTCTTCTTCTTGCTCAAGTTCGATACGAAAATTCAAGGCATACTCCTTTCAACGACGATCTCAAGATACAAAAAGGAGAATGAGCTGTCAAGTTTGTCAAGAACACGTTGAAGGTTTCCTTCCACCAAGCTAAAAGGTCCCCTTCAGCTTGGCTTGAACATTGATGAAGGCAACCTTTGACGAAGAAGGCTATGTTCACCGAACACGACTTCAACCAAGCCAATCAACAGGGAAGAGCGCGTGCAGGAGAATCAGTTCTACTTGAACGAGCTCCCTAGCTTGAAGTGCGAAGCTATGGACGGCGAACAAACAGTTCTCAGAACAATGGAGACTTTTGAAACGCAAACGGAGGCCAGCCCGCCAGCGGTCTGGCGGGAAACTCGCAGCAGCGGTTCACTGAAGCATCGCGATCCCCGGGCGCTGCCATACGCATTTACCGAGCACGCCTGCGTGCCGAAAACGCACTTCGGCGTGCAGGCACGGGGCGGTCATGGCTGCAAACATCCTCAGGAGCCGCAGGGCGATCCAAATGAGCATCTTCGTTGTGCGAGCATTTGTCAGAATGCGTCAGACAATAACAAGCCATCGTCTACGTTCTGGCCGAACTGCGAAAACTCATGGAACCACCCCAGTTACCAGAACCGAAACGCAGAACCATCGGCTTTCAACGCGAACAAGAATAGGACCTGAGTATGTACATCAAAGACGACTTCATCCATGTTAGTGAGTTTCATTTCCACTTCGAGTCATTCTGTCCGAGCTGGTGTATGCGGGGACGAAGAATGGGGCGATTGCACCAAAGATCGGGGCAATTGCCACGAGCTTCAGCTCGTGGATAATAATAGATCCAAAACCAACGATGGGTTTTAACCCATTACCAGGAGCTCACCATGCCGTACATCCGGGTCTGGATTCATTTGATTTGGTCCACAAAAAACAGGGAGCCAATCCTCGAAAGAGAGCTCCGCTCCAAGGTCTTCGACCACATCAAGACAAATGGGAGGCAAAAGGGCATCTACCTTGACTCGAACGAAGTTTGAGTGGCAGGATGAATATTTCGCTGTCTCAGTCAGTGAAGCGGTGGTTGATAAGGTTCGGGAGTATATTCAAAGGCAGGAGGAGCATCATCGAAAGAAGAGTTTCGGTGAAGAGTATCAGGAATTTCTTGAGACCCATGGCTTATCAGGTGAGGGACTAAAGTCCGGTTAGGCCGCTGTGGGTTGCTCTCCACGACCTGAAGGTCGTGGCAATATGCTTGACATTTTCCATGTTTTCCGAAGACGACTTCATCCAGATCAGCGCGCTGCAGCACTACGTCTTCTGTCCGCGGCAGTGTGCCTTGATACACGTGGACGACGCGTGGCAAGAGAACATCTTCACCGTTCGAGGAGGCATCCTCCACGAGAAGGTCGACAGCGACACGTACGAGACGCGCGGAACGCTCAAGACGGTGCGCGGACTCAGAATCCACTCGTTCCATTTGGGTATTGTCGGCCGTGCGGATGTTGTGGAGTTCCGCAAATCGAAAGGCGGATCCGCTGAACCCGAGGTGATGCCCATTGAGTTCAAGTCTGGACAGCCGAAAGATGATATCAGCGATAAGGTCCAACTGTGCGCGCAGGTGCTTTGCCTGGAAGAAATGCTCAATACCAAGATAAAGCGTGCTGCGTGCTTCTATGGCCGCATTCGTCGGAGAGTGTTGGTTGAGATCGACGGTTCGTTGCGCTCGCAGACCGAGAAGATCATTGCCTCTGTCCACGAGCTCGTATCAAAGAAAACGGTCCCTTCGGCACGCTATATGGACAAATGTAAACGCTGTTCGCTTGAATCCATCTGCATGCCTAAGGCAATGAACGAGCGCAAACTCCATCAGTATCTGAAAGGACTCTACGCTCCGTGAGAAAGCACCTCAATACTCTCTATATCACTTCAGACGATGCCTACGTCCACAAAGAACGCGAGACCTTCGTGGTTGAGGTCAATAACCAGAAAGTCTTTCAAGCTCCGATCCACTCGATTGAGAACATTGTTTGCTTCGGCTTCAAAGCACTCTCACCTGCGTTAATGGCGTTCTGTGCGGAGAAAAACGTAGGCGTCAGCTACCTTTCGGAGAACGGGAGGTTTCTTGCACGCGTGCACGGAGCACAGCAAGGGAATGTGCTTCTCAGGAAGACACAATATGCTGTTGCCGACAACGAGACCGAGTCACTCAAAATTGCACGGCCGATCATCGCGGCGAAAGTGGCAAACTATCGCAATCTGCTTTTGCGGCATCAGCGAAATCATCCGGAAGATTGTCCGGATTCAGTTGTTTCCGCAGGAACGACGATGGGGAACCGATTGGCCGCGATCCAACGGGCGGCGAGTCTCGACGAGCTGCGCGGTCACGAGGGGGAATGCGCGACGGTCTATTTTGGTGTACTGTCAGCGCTCATTACGGCGCAACAAGAAGAGTTCACGTTCACCCAGCGAAGCAAGCGTCCGCCGCTTGATCCGGCGAATGCACTTCTGTCATTTTTGTACGCGATTTTGGCGAACGATGTGCGATCGGCAGTTGAGACCACCGGGCTTGATCCTCAAGTCGGTTTCCTGCATCAACTGAGACCGGGACGACCGAGTTTGGCCCTTGATATTATGGAAGAATTCCGAGCCTATCTTGGTGACAGGATCATGCTTAATCTCATCAATCTGAAACAGGTGACGAAGCAGGATTTCGAAATCCGTGAATCGGGAGAAGTGCGCATGTCCGATGAGGCGAGGAAAACCGTGATTACAGCATATCAGAAGAGAAAACAGGAAGAGATCACGCATCCGTTCCTCGGTGAAAAGATGACAGTTGGATTGCTGCCGCATATACAAGCGCAACTTCTGGCTCGTTATCTGCGAGGCGATATTCCCGACTATCCACCCTTCTACATGAAGTAGAAACACCATGATGGTTCTAGTCAGTTACGATGTATCGACGAAAACTGCAGACGGCGTGCGGCGACTTCGAAAGATTGCGGAGATCTGTCTGGACCATGGTCTCAGGGTGCAGAATTCGGTTTTTGAGTGCAATGTTGATCCCGCTCAGTGGGAGAGCCTGCGAGAGCTACTTCTTTCGATGTATGATGCGGAAAGCGACAGTCTGAGGTTCTACTTCTTGGGGTCGAGCTGGCAGCGGCGTGTCGAGCATCACGGCAAGTCGGGTTTAACCGACGTCGAGGAGCCTTTCATCGTGTGACGCTAACCGAAGCGCACACACGAACGCAGGGAGATTAGCGGCGGGCAAAACACCTGAAAAAGCGGGGAAGTTCGTTCGAGCGACGAACAGTTGGTCAAGGGATGGAAGTGTAAGCGCCACGCAGTGGAGTTATCTCGATTTCAAATGATGATTCAGAAGGAACGGTCGCGCCCCGTGCGGGCGCGTGGATTGAAACATTAAGTGTTGTCAAGTGAAAAATTAAGAGTTCTAGTCGCGCCCCGTGCGGGCGCGTGGATTGAAACTTCGTCTTCATCCCCTGGACTTGCAGGAAGCCGATCGTCGCGCCCCGTGCGGGCGCGTGGATTGAAACCCGATCGCGTGCAGGAGCGTATCTATTGAGCCAAAGTCGCGCCCCGTGCGGGCGCGTGGATTGAAACTTTGCTGCGCAGATAGTTAAGTGCACGGTCAGTCGTCGCGCCCCGTGCGGGCGCGTGGATTGAAACGATGAGAACAAGAGTAATCCATGCCGCGCTCGCGAGTCGCGCCCCGTGCGGGCGCGTGGATTGAAACCGTCCGCATCCGGTCGAACAAGCTGCACAAAACGTCGCGCCCCGTGCGGGCGCGTGGATTGAAACTGGACTCCGTGGTTGTATATTACTGGTGAAGAAAAGTCGCGCCCCGTGCGGGCGCGTGGATTGAAACCCGAATATCCCGATAGATAGTTGTCGAACTCATCGGTCGCGCCCCGTGCGGGCGCGTGGATTGAAACACGCCGCTATCCTTTGTGATTGCTTCGACGGTTGGTCGCGCCCCGTGCGGGCGCGTGGATTGAAACTGCAATGAGCACAAGGACGAGTTCGAGAAGCCCCGTCGCGCCCCGTGCGGGCGCGTGGATTGAAACACGTACGTGATTCTCAATGCAACGACGATCGTTCGTCGCGCCCCGTGCGGGCGCGTGGATTGAAACGTGATCGCCTCCAGCACGTCGAAATGTCGGGTATGTCGCGCCCCGTGCGGGCGCGTGGATTGAAACTTGTCGACAACAGAATCCTTTGATTCTGCCCGTCGTCGCGCCCCGTGCGGGCGCGTGGATTGAAACATGAAAATAGCTCCAATGCGACGCTTGGTATACATGTCGCGCCCCGTGCGGGCGCGTGGATTGAAACGTAAGATCCCGGGCGCGCTCCCGGATCGTGGCAAGGTCGCGCCCCGTGCGGGCGCGTGGATTGAAACGATGATGCGGACTTGCCTGTGTCGATCATTACGGTCGCGCCCCGTGCGGGCGCGTGGATTGAAACATCACATTGACGAAACACACGTGGTTGGCGCTTGGTCGCGCCCCGTGCGGGCGCGTGGATTGAAACGATACGATATATGGCAGGATGCTGTTGTTGACCAGTCGCGCCCCGTGCGGGCGCGTGGATTGAAACTCAACCTGGAGTGAACCACACTCGGCGCACCGAAAGTCGCGCCCCGTGCGGGCGCGTGGATTGAAACGCAATTTTGCAGTTTGGGATGTATACATGCAATAGGTCGCGCCCCGTGCGGGCGCGTGGATTGAAACGGGTTCTTCTGTCGTGGCTTTTGCAGCAATCTCCAGTCGCGCCCCGTGCGGGCGCGTGGATTGAAACCTGGATACTCAATAGAATATTTCCCAGTGCATCAAGTCGCGCCCCGTGCGGGCGCGTGGATTGAAACCGGATCTGGTGCTTGCCAAGCCTCACCGCGTTTGGTCGCGCCCCGTGCGGGCGCGTGGATTGAAACCGGGCCGTTTCCTCAAATCCGAACCAGGCCAGCAGTCGCGCCCCGTGCGGGCGCGTGGATTGAAACCTTGTTAATTGGAGAGCAATACGTGCCACCGTTCGTCCCGCCCCGTGCGGGCGCGTGGATTGAAACGACCGCGTGCTGACGACGCAGACCTACCAGGAACGTCGCGCCCCGTGCGGGCGCGTGGATTGAAACGGCTGCAACAAGACGATGAATTCAACGGCAACCGTCGCGCCCCGTGCGGGCGCGTGGATTGAAACCTCCTCGATCAAGAAGCCATTGAATGAAATATTGAGGTCGCGCCCA
>Ga0194112_10009510_pt1 | contig 12363 bp, 13 predicted proteins | sample TA2MahC400mmetaG_FD_146191 | JGI IMG/M metagenome (GOLD analysis project Ga0194112, IMG submission 146191) | Freshwater microbial communities from Lake Tanganyika, Tanzania - TA2015016 Mahale Deep Cast 400m | ecosystem: Environmental > Aquatic > Freshwater > Lake | place: Tanzania: Lake...
CCTGTCGGTTACCGCAGGGTTGGTGTGAAGACCATAGGTGGCAAGCACATCCTTGACGATGCGAAACACTGCGCCTTCATCACCGCACAGAGGGATAATCCCGAAACTCTACCTCCATGGCTGTATCTTAGACTTGGTGGGGACAATAACTGAAAACGCCTATGAGTCCTCAAGTTACGGTGTGGCAATAAACAGAGGATTACTATCTAAAATCTTGTAAATTCCAGTATACCCAACTACAAGAATTAAGTATTCCTCTGAATTTACCATTAATTTAATAATAGAGATTAACGGTGGAAGGTAATACTTCATCAAATCCGGTTCTTTCCCTCGTGGAGGCATTCGTCCTCTTTTCTATGCCGCTGTTTTCAGACTGACATGCATGCCCGCTCTCGTGGCTAGGGTAACGAGCATTTCGAGACTGAACCTCTCCCATTTTCCTCGTACCAGATCGGATACTCTTGACTGACTGATACATAGTCTCTTGGCGGCATTGGCCTGGGTAAGTTTATTGGTTTCGATGAACTGGCGAAGCTTGGCCATAAGATCAGCACGCATCTGAAGAATTGCGGCTTCCTCAGGAGAATATCCAAGATCAATAAATACGTTGCCGGAAGACTTAACCATTAATTCTCTCATAGATTATCCTCCAATCTGCTTGTAGCGTCTGCGAGCTAACTCAATATCCCGCTGGGTCGTTTTCCTCGTTTTCTTTTGAAATGCATGAAGCACATAAACCGCGTCCTGAAGCTTGGCAACATAAACAACACGCCACTCCCCCAGCATACGAAGACGAATTTCCTTTACACCGGAGCCAACAATTGGCATTTCTCTCCAATCTCTTGGCTCAAGTCCGGATTGAATTGCATAGAGATCAAACCCTGCTGCCCGACGTGCTTCATCAGGAAAATTGCGAAGGTCATCGAGGCTCGATCCTACGAATTTCAGCGGCTTCAGCTTCATAATTACATTATATAAGTTTTTATATATTTGGCAAGCTTTAATAACACGCCGTTCTCAACAATGCGAAATACACCTCCCGGTCTTATGTATGACTCTGATATATCCGAAAGGTCCCTGTCGGTTACCGCAGGGTTGGTGTGAAGACCATAGGTGGCAAGCACATCCTTGACGATGCGAAACACTGCGCCTTCATCACCGCACAGAGGGATAATCCCGAAACTCTACCTCCATGGCTGTATCCTCGACTTTAAGGACATTTGGGTACATCCGATGCGATGGGGAAGTAAACCTACTCTGTTTCGGTCGACGTGGCACTTGCCGCCGGCAGGTAAAATCGCTCCGCATAATTTTTTACCATGCGGTCTGCGTTGAAGCGCCAGCCAAGACTCTCCATGGCATGTTTCATTCTGGCGATCCAGCGATGGTGAATGCCGCTCGCGTCTTTCTCATAATACAGAGGAATCACCTCTTTTTCGAGGGTTTCGTAGAGATATTCCGCATCCCTCTGGTATTGAACCTCCGGATCGTTATGCATACCGCCATGTCCGATGGCAAAACCGTTGCTGCCGTCGTACGCTTCGTGCCACCATCCATCGAGAACCGAGAGGTTTAATCCTCCATTGAGCACGACTTTCTGCCCGCTGGTCCCGCAGGCTTCAAGGGGTCGCCTCGGGTTATTCAGCCATACATCCACCCCCTGGACAAGGTGGCGGGCAACATTGTAGTCGTAATTTTCGACAAACACGATTCTCCTGATGTAGGCCCGGCTGTAACTGAACCGGGCAATCTTCTGCAGTAAACGTTTGCCCTCATCGTCCCGGGGGTGTGCCTTCCCGGCAAAGATAATCTGGATCGGCTGTCGGCTGTGTTCAATCAGTTTTGCGAGACGTTCAGGCTGCGATAAAATCAGATCACCCCGCTTGTAGGTTGCAAACCTTCGGGCGCACCCGATGGTAAGTATGTTCGGATCGAGGATCTGATCGATGTGCTTGATCGTGTCATGATGCCCCATTCTTTTTGCCTGCATGAGCAAGCGCCGGCGGACAAAGCGGATAAGGCGCATTTTCAGGCTCTGGTGGGTCTCCCATAATTCTCCGTCATCAATCTCGTTTACTTTCGCCCAGATATCCGGGTGCACCATGCGGGTGGGCCAGTCCTGTCCGAGACGTGTCTCAAACAACTGGTACATCTGAGGAGCCAACCATGACAACACATGCACTCCATTGGTAATATGACCGATGGGAACTTTTTCCTCAGGCAGTGACGGCCAGAGCGGGTTCCACATCAGGCGGCTGACAGTTCCATGGATAGCCGAGACACCATTTGCACGCCGTGAGGATTTCAAAGCAAGTACCGTCATACAGAACAGCTCCGACTTATCCTGGGGATTGACACGTCCCAGGGCCATAAAATCGTCCTGAGACAATCCCAGCTTTTCTCTGAAGATGCCGACATTGTCTTCAACCAGTTCCGGTGAGAATCGGTCGTGACCGGCAGCGACAGGTGTATGGGTCGTAAAAACGGTGTAGAGCGACACACGCCGGTGCGCGCGGTGAAAAGGGATCTGATCATACTCCATAGTCCTGCGGATCTCCTCAAGAATGGCGAAGGCGCTGTGTCCCTCATTTAAATGCAGCACACCGGGGAAAATATTCAGCTCCTGGACAAGGCGCGCTCCTCCGATACCCAGCAGCAGCTCCTGTCGAATGCGGAGTCTGTGATCACCGCCATAAAGACGGGACGTCAACTGGCGGTCTTCCGGAGAGTTCGCTTCAACATTTGAATCCAACAGAAACAAACGGGCACGTCCCACCTGAAGCTTCCATGACCTTGCGTGGATGGGGCCACTGCGAGTGTCAATCCGGACGATGATGGGTTTACCACGTGCACCCGTGACCGGTTGGAGCGGGAGCTGGGTGATATCAAGATCGATATACTCCTCTTCCTGCCAGCCTTCCGCGTTGAGTCGCTGACTGAAATAGCCCTGCTGGTAGAGAAGCCCGACGCCTATCAGAGGAATTCCCATATCGGATGCGCTTTTCAGATGGTCGCCTGCCAGGATACCCAAACCGCCGGAATAAATCGGCAACGATTCATGGAGACCGAACTCGGCCGAAAAATAGACTACCGGTCTGTTATTGAGATTACCGCAGTGCATGAACCCCCATGTCTTATTCCTCTCCATGTATTCATTCATCCGCCGGAAAGCGTAATTAATACGGCTATGGAGCACAAGCTCCGATGCCCGTTCCTCTATCTTTTCCGGTGTGATCTTCTTCATAAACGCAATAGGGTTATGATCAACCTGGCGCCAGAGATGCGGATCAAGATCGGTAAAAAGGCTGATGACCTCCGGATGCCATGTCCACCACAGGTTCTGTGCCAGCGCGCGAAGACGTTCATGAAGATTGCTATAAGCACTTTTCATTCACAACTCTCCTTATCTGTATAAATTACTGATTCGAGTAGAGCGGTTTCTATGAACCAATAACCTGTCCCGATCATCAGTGATGACGATTCTGCTAAACACTTCATTTTTCCTTTACATAACAGGCAAGGGGAAGACCTTTGGTCATGCCCATCCCGCATTTATTGCAGGAAATACAGGTTGCCTTTTTCCGATCTCCTTCCTCCCATCTTTTGACAAGTCCCGGCTCCCTCACAAACGGACGGCACATGCCGATCATGTCTGCTTCCCCTCCGGCGAGGATCTTAGCGACAATCTCGTAGGATCTGATCCCCCCGGTCATGATCGCGGGTTTATCTATCGCTTTCTTGACGTCCCGGCACCAGGCGCGGAAATACCCTTCCTCCGAAACCTTAATGGCACCCGTCCTGATCGGCGTTCCCGCCATGGTCTTGGGGTCGCGAAAATCCTGCAACCCCTGGCTCACTTCGATGGCGTCATATCCGCATTCCGCCAGAAGTCTCGCAGCGACGACGCCCTCAGCCAGCTTCAGACCGTTTGGAAAGGGATCCTCCACACCGAGCTTGATGAGAATCGGCATGTCCGGACCGACCTCCGCGCGTACGGCCCTGTATACCTCTTGATGCACCCGCACCCTGTTTTCGACGGGACCTCCCCATTTGTCTTTTCGCTGATTGATCAGAGGCGTAAGGAATTGTAAAAGGGCGCTGCTGTGGGCTGAGTGCACCTGTACCGCATCAACGCCAAAACTTTTCGCCAGCCTTGCCGCATTGACACATGCGGCGATCATCTCTTCTATTTCCCCCTCTGTCGCCTCATGGTGGGGGCCGTACGGGAAATATGAAGAGAAGATGACGCTCTCCCCCGGGACGACAGACGCGGCAGGCGAATCGACCTTTGGATTGAACCCGAGTCCCATGTGCGACAGGATCTGGAGGGCGATCCTGCCGCCGCCTTCGTGAACGGCATCGACTACCCGACCAAATTCCTCTTTTTTATCCAGCACCCGTCCGGCGACAATGAGACCGACTCCTCCCCTGGCGAGGTCGGAATAGCGTTGCGCACGGGCATGCGGATCTGCAGCCATGCCATCTACCGCAGCAGACATGAGAAACCTGTTCTTCAACTCAAGATTTCCGATCTTGATCGGCAGAAAAGGCACGGTGCTCATTGCGTATCCTCCTAAGTTAATTTTGATGCCGGAAACAGGGATGATCAGGCATCATCGGCCAACTCGTTCTTCGATTTCCGATACGACAGGTAACTGTGCAGGAACCATCCGATGACAAACCCGATAATTAGTGTGAAAAAAATCAACAGTGATCGCGACATCGAGATGCTCCAGAGAAGAAATGTTACCTCCACCGCGGCGACATTCTGCACAATGAACATCACAACAACACTTACAAGAATGAGGATCAATATCAATCTCACGTTCATCTCTTCGCCATTCCCTGAGTCACTGGCCACCCTGACCCGCGACAAATCCCTTCGAAGGCGGTCCGGTATCGGCCGGGGTCCCTGCAATCTGGGCAAGATAGGCAGCGCCAAGCGTTTTAATGTGTTCGCTGACGTTGTCAAAATAGTTAAAGTGTATCTGCTCTTCGTCGACAATGGTTTCAAAAAGCTTCATGCTGGTGCTGTCACCATTTTCCCTGCATACCAGCAGGAATTGATTGTAGACATCCATGGTGTCATCTTCCAGTCCGGCGTCGAAGGAAAAGACAACTTCTATCTTCTGTCCCTTCTCCACCTTGCCGGCCGGTTCTGTGGTCGGCTCCCCGCCTAACTCCTTAATCCTTTCGGCAAACATCTCCGCATGGCGCATCTCATCAATGGCAATGAGCTTGACCTTTGCCGCCAGATCGCCGTAGTCCATGTCATCCAGGTTGTAATGCTGGTTCATATACTGATGGATTGCCTGCAACTCCATCGACCGCGCCTTGTTCAATACCTCTATTACCTTCTTTTTCCTCTGATCTCTGGCACTCTTCACCATAGGGTATCTCCTTTCATGTATGATTTGCATCTTTCATGTATGATTTGCATCTTTTGCTTTTATGATAACAATTGGAGTCGATGTTCGAAGGTCTCAAAAGATCCTCTTAGAGGTTTCAGTATAAGGAAGTGAGAACTCGCGTGTCAAGAATAAAGGGGCTCGAAGTATCGCCCCGAGAGCATCGGGGAGTGTGGCTTTTGCCGTCAGGACCCGACGAATGCGCGCCGGTATCTCTCGTCTAAAAGCCGGTTGATGCTCTCCATGACGATTTCCGTAACCTGCTCAAACTGTCGCCTGTACTTCTCCTGGGACTCCCGGGAAAACAGCTTGAATGGTTCCCCTATCCTGAATTCCCTCAACCGGTCATCCACAGAGAGGGGCTCCCCGACCCGGTAGATAATCACACCGCTCTTCGCAAAGGGGAGGCTCCCCGTATAGAGAGTATCGGAATTGTTGCAGCCGACGGGAACGATCTTCTTTTCCGTATGGAGCGCCAACTGCGCCAGTCCTGTCTTCCCCTCGCCAAGCTGAGGACCCCGTGTGCCTTCCGGAAAGATAATGAGATTCAGGTCTTTCTCAAAGAGGGCGCTCCGGCTCAATTCCGCCACGCGTTCCATGATCAGGTCATAGTGGCTCCGGACGAAATCGACGAAGTTTTCTCCCAGCGCACGCAGAACTTCTTTAGCGGCCCTGGGATAGGATTCGACTCCGTTGAACCTGCCATCAACCACATCCTTGATATCCCTGTACACATCCCTGTCCAGCCGTTTCCTGCACTTCTTCCTGTAAAATTCCTCGACCAGATATCCCATGGTGGGAACCGGGATGAGGTTACACAGGTCAAGTCCCTTGGCGAGTAACGCATTACCGTAATATTTGCCCTTTACCCAGACCGTCGTGAAGGGAAAACGTTTCCTCCACAACATGTACTGAAACGGCCAGTAGTTGAAGCGATCCGTATGATTCATGGCGAAGATGACGTTCTCATTCCGGGGAATGCGTTCGATATTCTCGATCCTGATATCCACATCGGCAAAAATACGGTAATTGCAGTGCAACAGGAATATCGCCACAATCCGCTGGCCGATGGGCCTGGAAACCAGCTTGATCTTCTTCAGATAATCGAGATCAACCATCATGGCGCGTCACCCTTACTATCCTCCCTTCTCCGCAATGAAGCGTTTCACCCGCTCAAGTTCCTGGGGCGTATCGACTTCCACGGAATCGAAGAGCGTTTCCACGACCTTGATCCTGTACCCGTGTTCCAGCGCCCTCAGTTGTTCCAGGGCCTCAAGCCTTTCCAGAACTCCTTCGGGGAGCCGGGTGAACGTATCCAAAAATCCCCTCCTGTATCCATAGATGCCATGGTGCTTGAAATAAGTAACGCTGTGCCCTCTGTCACGTACACAGGGAATCGTCGACCGGGAAAAATAGAGGGCAAAATGATCTTTGTCAAAGACAACCTTCACCGCGTTGGGATGGGTGATCTCCTCTTCCCGTACAATTTTATAGATCAGCGTGGACATAAGAAGGGTTGAATCATCCAGAAGCGGTCGTGCCACCTCGTCAATCTGGGAAGGCTCGAAGAGGGGCTGATCACCCTGGATATTGACCACGATGTCTGTATCCCTGAGGTCCAGGCCGGACACGGCCTCGGCAATCCTGTCCGTGCCTGATTTGTGCTCCTTCGACGTCATGATCGCCCGGCCCCCGAATTCCTCCACGGCGGCATAGATCCTCCTGTCATCCGTTGCCACCGCCGCGAGGGAAACCGTCTTCGCTTTTATTACTCTCTCGTAGACGTGCCGGATCATCGGTTTGCCGCACAGATCCGCCAGGGGTTTCCCCGGAAACCGTGAGGAATCATAACGGGCAGGTATGATACAGACAACCTTCATAAATAGGGATCAGTGTGTTGCAGGTGGTTCACGACATAATCATGGATCGCTTCTTCCAGGGGACGGAATGCAACCGGGCAGCCCGTTGCCCGGAGCTTGTCCATCTTCGCCTCCGTGAAATATTGATACTGATCGTGAACCTCCGGGGGCATATCGAAATACTCGATCCGGGGCTTTCTCTCCATGGCGGAAAACACCGCATTCACCAGGTCATTCCACTTACGGGCCCTGCCCGTTCCCAGGTTGAAGATGCCGTTGACCTCCGGATGTTCCATGAGCCACCACATGATCTCAACGCAATCCTTGATATAGACGAAATCGCGCATCTGTTCGCCGTCGCCGTACTCGGCCCTGCACGATTTGAAAAGTCTCACCCTGTCCGTCTCACGGACCTGCCGGAACGCCTTGAAGACCACACTGGTCATGTCTTCCTTGTGATACTCGTTGGGACCGAAGACATTAAAAAATTTCAGCCCCACCAGCTTGCTTTCCACCTTGTTTCGCAATACCCAGAGGTCGAAGAGCTGCTTGGAATATCCGTACATATTGATCGGCCGCAGGCCCGACGTGACGGAATCCTCATCGGAAAACCCCTGAGAACCGTCTCCATACGTGGCGGCAGATCCTGCGTAGATAAAGCGAATGTTGTTCGGAATGGCCCATTCCGCAAGCCTGCACGTGTAGTGGTAATTATTATCAATCAAATAATCGGCGTTTCGCTCCGTGGTGGAAGAACAGGCGCCCATATGGACGATGGTCTGGGGTTTGAACGGCACCTGTTCCGTCCGGATCATCCGCAGAAAAATGTCTTTGTGAATGTACTCCACATAACGTCTGTTCACCAGATTCTTCCACTTATCCGACTGACCTAACTCGTCGACGATCACGATATCGTGAACCCCTTCGGAGTTCAGCTTCCAGACGAAGGCGCTCCCGATAAATCCTGCCCCTCCCGTGACGATGATCATCCTTCCGCTCCTATAGTATTTTCGCTGCTTTTTGTATTCCCTCTTGAATCGCAGCCAGCCTCTCCTCCGGCATCTTCACGGAGATTCCCATTACCAGGGTGCGACCCAGGATGTCCTCCGCCTGCGGAATGGCAGACCGGTCGTAACTGACCTTTCCCCGATACGAAGGGTCCCGGAAAGGATATTTCCTTGAGTTTGCCGTCGACTGCGCCAGAAAATGCTCCCAGTTGGGAAGGTAGTGCCAGAGGTTTTTCTTAAAACACACGGTGTTGACGCCATTATCGCCAAGGGCTTTCTGAAAGCGTGCCGTCGTCTCCTCGTCGGTAAGGTTGAAGGCCAGGAAGGTGGCGGTGTCCCCCTCCGGATCGGGAACATTCCGGAACCCGATTCCCTTGATGCTCTTCAACATCCCTCTGACGGCTTCCTTGTTCTTCCGCTGCTCGGCGATAATGTAATCCAGCTTCCTCAGCTGGGCGAGGCCCAGAGCGCCCTGAAGTTCATTCATACGGTAGTTGAATCCCAGGATCGTCCGCCCCTCCAGTGCCCTGCCAACGTCAGGGTTATGATCGTGACCGTGATCATGATACCAGTCGGCCCTTTCGTACAGATCTTGCCTGTCGGTAACTACCATGCCTCCCTCTGCGGTCGTCATGGTTTTATAGTAATCAAAGCTGAAAATGCCCATGTCGCCGAACGTTCCCAGCTTCTTCCCCCGGAAGTGTCCCCCGCAGGCCTGGGCATTGTCTTCCAGCACAAGGAGATTGTGTTTCCCGGCAACCTCGATAATTCTGTCGATGCGGGCTGGCGCGCCCAGCATGTGAACGGGAACGACCGCTTTCGTAAAGGGGGTGATCCTTCTTTCCATATCGTCAGGATCGAGATTGAGCGATCCGTCGATATCCCCCATTACCGGAATTGCCCCCACCTCCAGGACTGCCTCCCACGTGGCGATAAAGGTAAAGGCCGGGACAATCACCTCATCCCCGGGGCCAACGTCCAGGGCAGTCAGGGCTACTTTCAGAGCCGCCGATCCCGAGGTGACTCCAAGGGCAAACTTCGCACCGCAGTAGCGGGCGAAGTCCTTTTCGAACTGAGGAACCTTCAGCGCGCCCTTTCTCTCCTTGAAGAAATCCCCCCGCATGAGGACGCCCGTTTCCAGCACGTCCATAATCTCTTTTATCTCTTCCTTACCGATCAGTTCTGCACCGGCCATATCTCCCTCCGTTACATGCCAATTACTGAACAATCACTCCGATGGTCTGGACTTTCGGATTTCGTGCTTCATATTTTCCTCAGTATGCCTCCCCGTACAGCTCTATCGCATCTTCCAGGGTCAGTTTCCGCGGGTTATTCTCCAGGGGTCTTACCACCGTCATGGCCACCTCGGCGAGTTCGGGGAACACCTCTTCGGGAATATTGAGATCCTCCAGGGTGGTGTATACCCCGCAATCCTCAATCAGGGACTGCACCGCCTCCACCGCTAAATACGCCGCCTCCCGCAGGGGAAGGCACTCAATCACCTCCCCCATTGCCTCCGCGATGAGGGTAAACTTCTCCAGGGCTCCCTGTAAATTAAACGCCATCACATGGGGGAGCATGATGGTATTGGCAAGTCCATGAGAGACACCATACTTGCCTCCCAGGGGATAGGAGAGTGAATGAACCGCCCCCACCCCGGCGTTTGCAAGACCCAGTCCCGCATAGAGGCTCCCCAGCAGCATCTTTTCCCTCGCCTCCAGATTGTTCCCATCATGCACACACGTTCTCAGGTTCGATGAAATCAGGTGTATGGCCTCCAGGGAAAACATCTCGCTCATGGGAGACGCATTCACAGAGGTGAAAGACTCTATGGCGTGACAGAGTGCGTCGATCCCGGTTGAGGCTGTTGAGACCGGCGGAAGGGTAAGGGTAAGTGCAGGATCAAGCAGTGCCAGATCGGGGTAGAGGTAGGGACTGTTCATCCCTTCTTTTTTCTTAAGATCCGGCCTGACAAAAACAGCCGTGAAGGTGACTTCACTTCCCGTGCCGGCCGTTGTGGGGATCATGATCGTGGGCAAACCGGGACCGGGCACCCTGTTCATTCCGAGAAAATCCTCGGCTTTACCGCCATTGGCCGCCAGCGCAGCGACAGCCTTGGCGACATCCATGGCGCTCCCACCACCGATGCCTACGACAATATCACTCTTCTCTTTCAGGGCGGCTTTCACACCCCTGTCGGCAACTTCCAGCCGTGGTTCCGCTTCCACCTGCCTGTCAAAGAGAGACCCCTTCAAACCGCTTTTGCCAAGGATATCCAGGGTCCGCTCCCTGATGTCCGTTTTGGCCAGATTCCTGTCAAGGACAATGAAAGGACGGGTTCCTTTCAATTCGCGTATATGGCTTCCCAGTGTGTCAAACGAGCCACTGCCGAAGACAATCTTTCTTGCCCCGGTAAAGGAAAACTGTTTTTGCATAACGAAACCCCCATAGAATTTGCTGGAGTATTAAGTTGCTCATGAGGGAAAGTCAAGTTATTTTGTTCCTCATATACCAGTCCAGTTGCCGGCAGATGCCCCGGATGAACTTCACCTCCTTGGAAAAGAGTTTTGTCCTGGAGAGGAAACGGCGGATGTGCATCATCCAGAAATCGGGGTTTTCAGGATTGAGAAACCCTATTTTCATCAACAGCTCTTTCACCTGTGCATACATCCCCTCAAGCTCTCCCGATGAGGCCATGCGGGGTGTGAAGGCCTCCAGAGGCTCCGCCCGGGCTACGAAAATTTCATAGCAGAGGATCATGACGGCATGGGAGAGATTGATCGATTTCATCTGTTTCGATGTAGGAATGGTTACCAATAGATGGCAATACCGTAACTCATCATTTGACAGACCCATATCCTCGGGCCCGAAGAGCAACGCCACTTCGTTGTGCCGGCTTATATCAACCAGAGTTTCCGCCATCTCCCGGGGAGACACCACAGGCCCTCTCGCAGCACCACGTCTGGATGTCGTCCCAACGATGAACTGAAACTTCGCCAGTGCTTCATCCAGGCTATCGTAGTACTGAATACGATCTACGATCCCGGCAGCAAAGTGCGTCGCCATTTGCTTCATCTCCTCCACATCGAGAGGTTCACTGACGACGACAGAGAGTTTTTCCACGCCCATATTCAGCGCACACCGCGCCACCGATCCGATATTTCCCGGGTATTTCGGACCGTTCAGCACGATGGTGATGTTATCCATGTTCGCCTTCATACACACCCCCATGTTGTCACCTTATCAAAATAATACCATGCTCCCCTATTGCTACACCCCTGTTCCAATTACGCAGTGAAGATTACGCGAGAATCTGATACAATTCCCTCCTTACAAAACACAGGCTGCAGAGAATAACAGTGGACCCGTCTCTTATCAGAACAGTATCCGACGCGGCACAGGCTATAGGCGTTCCCCTGGGGCACAGAGAATTGGCTCTCATCGAAACATATCACAGAGAGCTCCTCCTCTGGAACGAAAAGATCAATCTGGTTTCCGTGAAGTCCGCGCTCGACATACCGATCAAGCATGTCATCGACTCCCTCACGATCGCACCTTTCATCACCAACAGATACGCAAAAGTCTTAGATATCGGTGCCGGCGCCGGTTTTCCCGGCATCCCCCTGAAGATTGTGCGCAATGAATTACACGTGTTTCTCCTAGAGGCATCACGCAAAAAATCCTCTTTCCTGAAACACATAATCCGCAGCCTGAACCTCGCCGGTACCATCGTCATACACGACAGGGCGGAACGGCTGATGCAGGGGGAATCTTACCGGGAATATTTCGACACCGTCATATCAAGAGCCACTCTCAAGCTCCCGGTGCTCATCCGTATGGGAGCACATTTCCTCAACCCAAACGGTTTCCTGATCGCAATGAAAGGGAAAAATCCGGATGCGGAACTCAATGATGCGGAAAATCTGCCCGAAAGAGCAGTATTTCCGAGCGTCTCCATTCACGAGATCAGACTGCCTGTAACAGGTGATTTCAGAAAGATCGTAATTTATAAAAAGTTGAGTTAATTCAGCATATTAGACACCTAAAATATCCTTTGAAAAAAACTTTTTTTGTGCTATCAATGAGCGG
>Ga0194112_10009514_pt1 | contig 12360 bp, 10 predicted proteins | sample TA2MahC400mmetaG_FD_146191 | JGI IMG/M metagenome (GOLD analysis project Ga0194112, IMG submission 146191) | Freshwater microbial communities from Lake Tanganyika, Tanzania - TA2015016 Mahale Deep Cast 400m | ecosystem: Environmental > Aquatic > Freshwater > Lake | place: Tanzania: Lake...
AAACACGCATGGGAAAAGCAATTCGGGCTTCAGCGGAAGACCCGATGACGGCTCAAGTGATGGGAGTAAACATTCATCGGGTGCTTGCGGTCTGTTTTGGTCTGGGTGCGTTGATGGCTGGTTTTGCCGGCCCCCTGATCGGCATGATGTATGAGATTCAACCCACGATGGGCATGGAATATACCATTATTGCCATCATCGTGGTTGTGTTGGGCGGATTGGGGAGTATCACCGGCAGTTTAATCGGGGGCTTTATTCTGGGCATGATTGGCAGTATCGTAACATTTTTTGATCCAGGTTTATCGCTGGTTGCCTACTATGTGATCTTTATCTTTTTGCTTCTGATAAGACCTATGGGTATTTTGGGGAAATAGGAAATGGAAGGTATGAATCCGATGACCAAAAGCCTTTTTACGGGAGGGGGCATTGTTTTAATCTTGATCCTGTTAGCAGCGATGCCCTTTTACGCCAAACCTTACTCTGTGATATCGCTGACCAATATCTTGATGTATATCATCCTCACTGTAAGCTGGGTCATCTTCTCAGGATCGACTCGTTACATCTCACTGGCTTCTGCCGCTTTCTTCGGCTCGGGCATTTATACTTCAGCCTTATTGGGCAAAACATTGCCTCTGCCTGCAGTTGTTGTCGCGGGAGGATTGACAAGTTTTATCCTTGCATTCTTTATCGGCCTGCTCACGCTAAGGCTTAGAGGCATGTATTTCATCATATTCACTTTTTCGGTCAGCGAACTGATCCGACATTCCCTCTTGTGGTGGGAGGCAAATGTGATGGGTACAGTTGGAAGGTGGGTGGTTATGGTAGATCATACGACAATCTATCACATCATCCTCACTATTTTTGTGATCACCATGCTTACCGCTTATCTTGTTCGGCGCTCCCGATTTGGACTGGCTTTGAGGAGTATCGGGGAGCAAGAGGAGGCTGCCATCCATATAGGGATAGATGCAACGATACTCAAGACGCTCACCTTTGCCATCAGCGCCTCTTTCATGGGTGCAGTCGGAGCTATCATGGCGACCAAATGGACCTACATTGATCCAAGAATTGCCTTTGATCCCCATATTTCCTTTATGCCTGTTCTGATGGCCATCTTTGGCGGTACAGCAAAACTTTATGGTCCAGTCTTCGGAGCCGCCATCTTTGCCTACCTTGAGGAAATCCTGACAACGAAGTTCCCTTACTACTATATGCTCCTCTTTGGCATCATCTTAATTGTCGTGATTCTGTTTTTGCCCAATGGCCTGTTGGGGTTGGTACAAAAGTGGTGGAAAGGAGGTTTCAGGCGGCAGAATGCGAATCCTTGAAGGGAGAAAGGTGACCAAACATTTCGGCGGGCTGGCCGCTTTACATCAGGTCGACTTCGACATCAATCAAGGCGAAGTGGCGGGACTGATTGGCCCAAACGGGGCTGGCAAGACAACCCTTTTTAATTTGATCTCAGGCTTCTTGCCAATTACGGAGGGAGAAATCATCTATAGAGGCAAAAAGATAAGTGGATTGAGGCCGAATCAAATCTGCCATAAGGGAGTGGCGAGGACCTTTCAATCAACGAAACTCTTCGTCGGGATGACCGTTTTTGAGAATGTTATGGCGGCCTCTTTATTCGGAACAATCAGGGCTGTCTCATTGACTGAGGCGGAGAGGGAGGCGATGGAATTACTGGAATATGTGGGATTATCATCCGCAGCCACAACGCTGGCCAAAGATCTGCCTGTGGCTAATCAGAAACGTCTTGAAGTCGCAAGAGCATTAGCCACGAAGCCAGAACTGCTCATGTTCGATGAGGTGATGGCGGGGTTAAACCCCGTTGAGGTTGCCGAGTCGATGGATCTCGTGGCAAGGATTCGAAGAAAGGGAATAACCGTCTTTATGATCGAACATGTCATGAAAGCCATTATGGGCGTCTGCGATCGGATCATTGTTCTTCATCATGGCAGCAAGATTGCGGAAGGCACGCCTGAAGAGATCGCTTCCAGCCCCAAGGTGATCGAAATCTACTTGGGGGAGTAAAACCTGTCAGGAAGTCTTCGACTTTCAACCGGGATAACTCACACGAACGAGATGACCTGTTCTGGATATCATGGAGTCTCTAATGAGGTAAACCCATGTTCGAAGTCAATAAGATAGAAGCATTCTATGGGAAGGTTCAGGCCCTTTGGGACGTCTCTTTAATGATCAATAACGGAGAATTGGTTGCCTTGGTAGGTTCCAACGGAGCCGGCAAATCAACATTGCTCAATATCATATTCGGTCTGCTCCGAGCGGCTTCTGGTTCGATACAATATCTGGGAAGGCGGATAGATAGATTGCCACCTCACCAGATCGGGGAACTGGGTATCTCCTATATCCCGGAGGGGGGTAGGCTCTTCAGGGAAATGACCGTGCTTGAGAACCTCGAGATGGGCGCCTATGGGGATGAAGCCTGGAAACAGAGGCAGGAAACGCTCGCCCAAGTTTATGACCTGTTTCCAAGGTTGAAAGAAAGAAAGAGGCAATTGGTCGGAACCCTAAGTGGTGGCGAACGTCAAATGGTGGCCATCGGCCGGGCCTTGATGTCAAGGCCAAGGGTTTGCATCATTGATGAACCTTCCTACGGTTTGGCCCCATTAATGGTCAAAGAAATATTTCGGATCATACAGGGGCTTCACGAGCAGGGGATTGCCACCTTATTGGTGGAGCAGAATGTTCGTCAAACTCTGGAGATATCGGATCGGGCTTATGTGTTGGAAAATGGCCGCATCGTTTCGGAGGGGGAAAGCGAAGAACTGCTCCAAAACGATAACATCAAAAAAGCCTACCTCGGCCTATGACATTTGTCTACCCAAAAAACCTATGGAGAAGGGTTTTATACCATGATAAGGGGGAATAAAAATGGTGATGGAATTTGACCACGTTGGATTGATCGTCAGGGATACCAAGGAAATGGTATTGCTATTTTCCTCTCTATTCGATTTTAAGATTTCAGAGTCGAACCAATTTCTGAGGGAAGGATTCAGCTCAACGCTCATAACGAAGGGAAAGGTTACGATAGAGCTGATTGAACCGATTGGAACGGAAGGAATCATACAGAAATTTATTCAAAAAAATGGTTACGGACTCCATCATATATCACTCCGGGTTGACGACCTTGAACAAGAGCTGGCAAGACTTGAGTCCAAAGGGGTGAAACTCGTCAATAAAGAGCCGAGGAGGATAACAGACACCTCCAGGATTGCCTTCATGCATCCAAGTTCTGCAGGCGGGTTGCTCATCGAGCTGATCCACCGAGAGGAATCACAGGTTGAATCGGACCAAGGGAGGTAGGTTTCATGCAAGGCATATCAAAAAGTGTAGTCGGAAACATCGTTCAGGAAAAGGGAACGTATCACAAGGACAAGGCCTTTTTATATTTTAAAGATCGAATGGTAACGTATCAGCAACTGGATGAACGTTCCAACCGATTTTCCAATGGGTTCAGGGAGTTGGGAATTAAAAAAGATGACAAGATTGCCCTGATGATGAAAAACGACCCCGATTTTCTCTATGCCTGGTTTGGTTCTGCCAAGCTCGGGGCGGTAGAAGTGCCCATCAATGTTGCTTACAGGGGAGAGCTGTTAAAACATATCTTGAATAACTCTGAATCGAAAATTTTGGTCATTGATTCTGATTTGCTGGATAGGCTCCCGTTGATCAAAAATGAACTAACCCATCTGAAGCAGATCATCTGCCGTGGGGAGATCGACTCAAACATCTCTAAGTCCCTCGATCTGCCAGTCTCTTCCTTTGACCGGTTCCTTCAGTATTCTCCGGACCCTCTGGAAGTTGATGTTAGTCCGAAGGATCCTGCGGCAATCATTTATACCTCAGGAACGACGGGACTTTCAAAGGGGGCGGTCTGTCCGCACAATTATTATCTGCATCTGGCCAGGCTTGTCGCCCAGTTGCGCGATGCAAACGCTCAAGATATTTTCTATACCTTCCTTCCCTTATATCACATTAATGCACAAGTGATGACGATCCTGACAGCGCTGATCACAGATGCCCAGGTGGTGCTCTCTGATCGTTTCAGCGCTTCAACATTTTGGGACGAAATTCGAGAATTTGGTGCTACTCAGTTCAATTATCTTGGTGCAGTGATGACGATTCTTGCCAAACAAGAACCAAAAGGAAACGATCTCGACAATCCTGCCAGAATAGCCTTCGGCGCAGCCTGTCCGCCGGATGTGATGAAGCACGTCGAAGAGCGATTCGGACTCATCTGTTTGGAAGGGTTTGGAATGACCGAAATCGGAATCGTCATCCATGATGACATTAAAGCAAGAAGAACTGGCTCATGTGGCAGAGTACTCGAAGAATATTACGAGGTGAAACTGGTGGATGACGATGATATGGAAGTGAAGACAGGTGAGATTGGCGAAATTGTAGTCCGTCCGTTGAAGCCTTATATTATGATGACCGAATATTACAAAATGCCAGATAAGACTCTGGAAGCGTATCATAACCTCTGGTTTCACACTGGAGATTATGCCAAAAAAGACGAGGATGGATATTTCTACTTTGTGGATCGTAAGAAGGATGCCATACGTCGTCGGGGTGAAAACATCTCATCCTTTGAGGTGGAGAAGGTCATTAATACTCATCCGAGCATATTGGAGTGCGCAGTATTTGCCGTTCCTTCTGAACTTGGCGAAGACGAGGTAAAGATGAATGTGGTTCTGAAGCCGAATGAAGCCCTTTCCCCTGAAGACCTGATCGAATTCTGCCGTCAAAGGATGGCTTATTTTGCTGTGCCCCGCTATGTGGAGTTTGTTTCCGATCTGCCGAAAACCCCGACCAACCGAATAGAAAAATATCGATTACGGCAGTTGGGGATCACCCCCAATACCTGGGATCGAGAGAAGGCAGGTATTAAAATCACCCGATAGAACGATATACAAAACCATACTGAAAAGGAGGAAATGACTATGTTACATCCAGCCTATGATCTCACTTTTTATGAATTTGATGACGAAAGGGACCCTAATATCTACGGTGTTCTGCTATGCGACCTGGTTCACGGTAAACCTCCGTTGAAACCCCTTTATCTTGGCATTGGTTGGTATTGGTATGTCTACTCGATCATGAATGCTGCTGAGACTTTAAGGCTGCCAACGACCAAGGGATGGGGCTATAGGGTGGTGGACGGGTATCCGTACCTTACCGCCATAAGAACATCTCAAGAAGAAGTGAAGACCCGAGAACCCATCTTCAGGGAGAAGATCAAACCCTTTATTGAAGACTTCGATGGAGTCTGGAATCCTTATAAAACCGAATTATTGAATCTCTACAAAGAGGCCAAGGAATCACGTGGCCTGAAAGAGTGGGATGACATTAAAAAGCTCAGCAATATTGAATTGCTCAAGTTTTTCTTAGATTTCGCCTTTGTTATCAATCGCAAGGAAGCCGAGATCCATATGCTCATGTTGGTGGCCTCCTATTATATCAATGGTCTGTTCCAGCAGATGTGGCATGAACTATTTGGAAAACAGGCCCCTATAGACCCGGATTTTCACAAGTTAATGACAGGGTTTGAAGCCCAGGACAGTCGGGTCTTCAGGGAACTTTGGCAACTGGCCAGAAAAGCCGTTCATATGGGTTTAGAAGATGCCTTCAAAATTGAAGATAATGAGGCCGTGCTGAAGGAACTTGAAAAGACCAAAGATGGGGAAGCATGGCTAAAAGAGTACAGAAAGTTTCTTATGGAACACGGCTGGCGATGTGAACGGATGCATGCCTATGACAACCCTGCATGGATAGAAAAGCCCGGTCTGGCTATTGGACGGATCAAGCTCCTCCTACCCCAGGAGTCGTTTGCTTTTGACGCCGAGCGAGATCGGCTTATTAAGGAACGGGGAAAAACGGAAAAGGAGGTGCTCGCCAAGTTACCCCTGGAGCAGAGAGAATGGTTTAGCACCTTAATGAAGTCGGCGCAAAAATCGGGATATTGGAGCGAAGACCACACCTATTTCTGTGATTTCTATGTGGGCGCCCTTGGCCGATGGATCGTTACTGAATTTGGAAACCGTTTTGCCGAAGCAGGATGTATCGACAGCCCAGAGGATATTCATTTCTTGCATGCTCATGAGATCCGGAAGGCCGCCATCCCCATGGGAGATGTCAACTTACGCCCCTATGTGGAAAGAAGGAAGGAGGCTTGGGAGAAGAGTTTTAAATTAGATCCGCCACCTTTCTACGGAGACATAACGAAGGCTCAGGAGATATTGAGGAGTGACCCTACGCTTTCGGTATCTACCCAACTTCCTGTGGTAAGAGAGGAATTGAAGGCAGACCTTTATGGCGCTGCCGCAGCTCCTGGGGTCGCAGAAGGTGTCGCCAGAGTGATCATGGGAGCGGATCAACTCTCTGAACTGAAGGAAGGAGAGATTCTGGTCGCCCCAGGTACCTCTGCGGCATGGACAGTGGCCTTTAGCTTTATTAAAGGACTCGTAACCGATGGAGGGGGAGCCCTATCCCACCCCGTCATCATGGCAAGAGAATATGGTATACCCTGCGTGGCCGGATGTTTAGAAGGAACGATAAAGATCCGAACGGGGATGAAGGTGAGGGTTGATGGCAACCTGGGCGTTGTCTATATCTTGAACTAAACCCGGTTAGAAAATCTCCGACTTTCCGGAGGTAAAAAGCACAAACGAATCGAGGAGGATGGATTATGCCAAGGATTACTATCCGGGATTGGCCCCCGTATTCGCCAACAGACCAACAGAGACGAGACAATACCGTCATTGCAGCCAAACTGATGATGAATGGAGCCTTGACTGCTCCAAACATCGGCGGCATTCCGATGACGGAAGGCGAAATTGTTTATGGCGAAGAAGAGCAAGAAGAGATTGCCCGAAAAATGGAAGAGCTGGCTTATGAGGTTGAATCCCAGCGCCATCTCTTTCTATATGAGGCGGTCATGGCCCGTAGGGTGGATGTTCTCTTGTTCTTGGGAAACACACGTGCATACTCTGACCCATGGGATGGAGAGTGTGGGTTATGTGCGGGAAGGCCTGATTGCAGTTTCGTCTATGAACATAGAAATCAGTCCACCGGGATCATTGATATCACAGATCGAAGATCGGAGACGATGATCAAAGGGCCTCTCTGCGCGGTCTATGCCCACCAACTTGGCTATAACGTTGGAAGTGCCCTCATGGTGGCCACGCATCTCTATGTGGATGTCCGTCCCTTTATCACCATGGGCATTGCAGCCCAAAAACTTGGCTATTGTCGCAATTCCGGCCTGGTGATAGGAATCGGGGTCGCTTCAAGGTCAAAGTGTGAACCCTCTGATCCTGCTCTCGATTACCACTTGATCAATATGGAGAGGGGAATAGATGCAATCCGTGGCAATGTCAACCAGTTGGGGATAAGACCCACGACCGGCTCAGACTACAGATTAGGTGACCCTTCGAAAAAGCGATAGGAGGAATCAGCATGCCTAAATACGATGGAAATCAATCCGCTCATGAGGGCTTATTGCAGGTAGCTCAGCATTGTGCTCAGGCTGCACTCCATGCTCCTCGGCTCACAGGCAAAACTGAAATGAAGATGGAAATCCTAACCGGCGAAGATCTCGAAGATTATTTCTATCTACAAGGGGAGGTCAACAAAAGGGGAGCTATCCTTTCCGGAGAGACCTATAAGTTAGCCTACGATTTAGGACAGCCTCCGGTCATCTTGCTCATTGGCGCTGACGTGACGCCCGATGTGAAAGCACCCTGTAGAGGGGCCTGCCCAGCAGGGATTGACGTCCCTCGTTACATTCGTCTGATTGGCGATGGGAAGTATGAACAAGCCGCAGCCGTCGTTCGAGAGAAGGTTCCTCTTGCCTCTACCTGCTCCCGCATTTGCCACGCCCCCTGTGAAACCAAATGTCGGCGAGGAACACTCATGGATAAGTCTATTTCGATATTAGCCCTTAAACGTTTTGTTATGGATTCAGCCCCAAATATAAATCCGGGAATGCCAACGGCCAAAAGAACGGGAAAGCATGTGGCTATCATCGGCTCGGGTCCAGCAGGGCTTACCGCAGCCTATTATTTAAGGAAGGTATGCGGCCATGAGGCCATCATCTTTGAAGCCTCTTCCGAGCCTGGAGGGATGCTTCGCATGGGAGTTCCGAAGTATCGGTTGCCGCACGAAGTTTTGGACAGAGAAATCGAAATGATCAAAGCGCTTGGAGTAGAGATCAAGGTTAACTCGAAGGTGGAATCTTTTGAGGAGCTTTTCAAGCATGGCCACGATGCCATTTTCGTTGCAATTGGGGCACATCGTCCAGAGAAACTGAGAATCGAAGGAGAGGACCTACCAGGGGTCATTGACGGTCTCTCATTTCTGAGAGGCGTCAGCTTTGGCCAGGAAGTTAAGGTGGGCAAAAGAGTTGCTGTGGTGGGCGGCGGCAATGCCGCTGTGGATGCTGCCCGTGTGGCGCTCCGCTTGGGAGCAGAGGAAGTCTCTATCCTCTACCGGCGTTCGATGGCTGAGATGCCTGCTCATCAGAGCAACGTGGAACAGGCGAAAAAAGAGGGGATAAAAATCGAGTTTCTGGTCGCTCCTCTAACCATCAAAAGAGGCGAGGGGTTGGAGGTGAAATCTGTTCGGATGAAGCTTGGTCCTCCTGATTCAACCGGAAGGCTATCACCAGAGCCAATTCCAGGGAGTGAATTCCCTCTATCGGTTGATATGGTGATCATTGCCACAGGCCAATCACCCGAAATACCCCCTAAATTTGGACTCCCCTTGAACGATGACGGCACAGTTCGAGTTGACGCGATTACGTTGTCAACAGGGAAACAGGGGGTATTTGCTGGTGGTGACGCAGTCAGTGGCCCGGCCTCATTCATTGAGGCGGTTGCATCAGGAAAAAAAGCGGCTTCCTGGATAGATCAATACTTAGGTGGATTAGGTATCATTGATGAGGTCTTAGCCCCGGTTGAAGAGATCCCGGAGATCTCTCCGGCAAAGAAGGCCTTGCAAACCGTATCTGGAGAACCCCAAAAACCCTTAATGCCACTTCTACCCACTGAGATGTCAATCTCATCTTTCTCCGAGGTGGAACTTGGCCTCAGTGAAAAGGATAGTTTGTTGGAGTCTACCCGCTGCCTCAAGTGCAATGAGATTGGATTTGATTGTGGAGCCTGCGGGTTTAAGACCTGCCGTGAGGCAGTGATCAACCAACAAAATCGGCTCAATGAGACCGGTGGCGAACCATGGGGGTGGTTGATGAAAGGGCCAAGCTGCATCTGGCGACTTGTAGAATTTGGCATCTCTGTTGACTGGGCTGCTGCAGCCGCTCATCGCAACAATATCGAGAGCAGGGTAGCGATGATCCCTGGCACAGCCTTTCTTCGCATGGGACACTTGCCCGGATGTAGTATGATCGTCGTTGTCCCTTTGGGCCCATGCAAAGAACGATGGTATTTTGAGCCCAGTTCAGGAAGAGAGGAATTCAGACCCTTTGCAACTGCGAGGCGAGGCCAGATGCTTCAGTTTCCACCCTTGTGGATACGCTTTACTGGACCCGGACGGGACTATCCTCGCAGGGGTATGAAAACGAAAGATGATTGGTGGAACCCACCCTATGAGCGTCTTGAGATTGTAAAGGACGAGGAATGGGGAAATTCGATTCTCGATCGTGATTATGCCATTTTTTCTGCAGCGGATAAGGTGAGACAAAAGAATAAGATGGAAAGGCTCAATTTATCCAAGATTAAAGAGGTATTAGATGGAAAGAAAAAGCAATAGGCGCTTATCCATTCTGAAGAGAGGTTAATAAAGGGGGATTGCGGATGGTAAATCTGGCTGAGATAGATGATACAATCTCAACATACATTAAACCCCAGACCTATCCTGTAGCCATTAAAATGCTACCCGGTGAAGAAGGAATTCCGGGGCTTGCAAAAAGGCCATTGCGAGACTATGGGACACCTTTTGCCGTTTGCCAGGCCATTGCCCTCTGTCGTAAAGAGGGTTTGACAATCGCCCTGGACAGAGAGAGTCAGTCATGCCCGATTGCGCTCGTAGGGCTTGGATTGGTCAGACCTGAGGAATATCTGAGCGGCAAATATCCACTCGTCCCGACGAATCAACCTGCTGAAGCCCGGAGAAAAATAGCCGAGGCCATGCCAAGATTTCCATTCGGGAAATTCAATTTCATTCTGATGGCTCCTATCCGATCAGCAAGTTTTGATCCAGATGCCATCCTATTCTATGGGAATGGCGCTCAAATCATGCGGTTGATCCAGGCTGCCGTTTTTTCATCAGGAGAGGCTTTAACGTCAAAGTCTACCGGAACGGGGGGTTGCCTCTTCTCAATTGTGGCGACAATTCTTGAAGGCGTGTGCAAATATACGATTCCTGGAAATGGGGAGAGGCGATTAGGACTGATGGATGATGGGGAGATGGGGTTTGCTATGCCTAAAAACCGGTTCGAAGAAGTCATGATCGGATTAAAACTTTCTCACGAGGGAAAACAGACCTATCCCATTAGTCCTGGATATTTAAAGCTGGATTATAAGTTTGGCGCTCCAGCTTATGTTGAGTTGCGAAGAGCATTGGTAGAGAGCTCTAAATAATAAACGATTCATAGACCCCCTTTCAGGCGATGAATATCTCGAAGTAACTCTTCTTTTTGACTCGTTTTGGAACCCCTCAGCCCTATAGAATAAGGAGGAAGCATGGGCAAAAAAATTGTCATCATTGGGACAGCGGATACGAAAGTCGCCCAGTTGCAATATCTGAAAGAAAAAATCACCTCCAGAGGACATGAACCTATACTGATGGACCTGAGCATGGGAGGCGACCCTGGGTTTGAAGCTGAAATCACCCCTCGTGAGATTGCCGGCCTTGTAGGCAAGGATTTGGAAGAGCTTGTTGGTTCGAAGGATCGCTTTGCAGTGACAAATGCCATGAGCATGGGGGCTCAACAAAAGGCATTGAACCTCCTTTCCAAAGGGAGACTCGAGGGCGTGGTAGCCTTGGGTGGATCCACAATCGCCCTAATTGCTTCTCAGGTGATGTCGAGACTGCCATTTGGGCTACCTAAAGTCATTGCCACACCTGCCGCCATGCCAGCCTACATAGGAAGATGGTTTGGCGCCACGGACCTGGTCGTCATGCAGATGATCATGGAGATTGCTGGGATGAATGATCTTGTCAAAAATGCAATTGCCCAGGTCGCAGGCGCCATTTCGGGGATGGCCGAAGAAGCCCGTGATTACAAAACATTGACCCTCCCCTACCCTTCGATTGCAGTCACTGAAATCGGCTTTTCAGACCAATGTGCTAAATATGTGGAACAACTCTTAACCGAGAAAGGATATTACGTCTATCCTTTCCATGCCCAAGGGATTAGTGATCGCGCCATGGATCGGCTCATCTCCCAAGGTTTTTTTGACGGGGTCATCGAGATCGTTCCAGCCGGTCTGATTGAGGAGAGATTCAAAGGAAACAGGGCTGCTGGAATGGAGAGGCTGGACGCTGCCTGCGAACGAAGAATTCCTCAGGTATGGGCGCCCTGCTGTTTAAATATAACGGGGGCCGGTCCGACCAGAACCAATCGAGAAAAATACACCGCCTCTGGGAAGTTTCTAATGATTGATGAAATGAGAGCCATGGCACGATTTCCAAGGGATGAGCTTATCATTGGTGCCAGACTATACAGTGAAAAGATCAATAAGGCCAAAGGCCCATTGAAATTGGTCGTTCCTCTCAGGGGGTGGTCCTCATTGGATCGGGAGGGAAGTATCCTCTATGACCCTGAAGAAGACCGAATCTTTATGAATGAACTTAAAAAGAACCTCCAGCGGGATATTGAGATAGAGGAGGTAGATAGCAATCTCGAAGAGATGAAGACAGCTCAGGCCCTGGTAGAGAGTTTGGATCGATTGATGGAAGAACGGAAGAAGTGAAATTGGCTATACTCATCCCCCCAAGCAAGGGAAAGAAAGGAGATGGCTGTGTCTGTCTTTTACGAAAAAGAAGGTAAAATTGTTACGATCACGCTCGATCTCACCGAGACTTTGAATCGGATTGATGATCAGAGTTACCAGGCTTTCAGCCGTGCGTTAATTAATTTTCGTGACGATTCCGATGCATGGGTAGGAATTATCACTGGCCGTGGCGAGGTCTTTTCAACCGGCGCGGACCACAATACACTTCTGATCCCGTGGGCCGAAAAAAAACTTCAATTGCCTCCAACCATCCTGCGAGGCCTCAATATTTGGAAACCCCTTATCGCCGCCATCAACGGTCCAGCCAGAGGGGGCGGGCTTGAGATTGCGCTGGCCTGTGATATCAGGATTGCATCTGAAA
>Ga0194112_10009517_pt1 | contig 12350 bp, 5 predicted proteins | sample TA2MahC400mmetaG_FD_146191 | JGI IMG/M metagenome (GOLD analysis project Ga0194112, IMG submission 146191) | Freshwater microbial communities from Lake Tanganyika, Tanzania - TA2015016 Mahale Deep Cast 400m | ecosystem: Environmental > Aquatic > Freshwater > Lake | place: Tanzania: Lake...
CCCTGGGAAAAGGCCCCGCCAGCGTAGAGCCCCCGAAGCGGGGCGATTCAATGGGCGTGAAACGCCCCCTTCGGGGGCTTGGATGGGGGGGACGCGCGATCCCAGGGCTCCCTTCGGTCGCCCTGGGAAAAGGCCCCGCCAGCGTAGAGCCCCCGAAGCGGGGCGATTCAATGGGCGTGAAACGCCCCCTTCGGGGGCTTGGATGGGGGGGACGCGCGATCCCAGGGCTCCCTTCGGTCGCCCTGGGCTACGGCTGGGTCGCCCGCGTCGGCGGGCTACAAGGCCCCGAGATGTGGGCAAAGATCAGGGCGAAGCCCTGGGAAGGGAGCGATAGGTAGTCAGCCCTGAAAGGGCGCACTATGTGGTCTGGGCGGCACATCCTGCCTGGGTACGGTAGTACGCCCCTACAGGGCTGAATCTGGCCCCTCCCCTTCCCCAGGGCTTCGCCCTGATCTTTGCCCACATCTTCTGGGGGCTGGGGTTTAGCCCCCGAATGGGGGCGTTTGAGCCGTAGCCCAGGGCGACCGAAGGGAGCCCTGGGAAAAGGCCCCGCCAGCGTAGAGCCCCCGAAGCGGGGCGATTCAATGGGCGTGAAACGCCCCCTTCGGGGGCTTGGATGGGGGGGACGCGCGATCCCAGGGCTCCCTGCGGTCGCCCTGGGCTACGGCTGGGTCGCCCGCGTCGGCGGGCTACAAGGCCCCGAGATGTGGGCAAAGAGCAGGGCGAAGCCCTGGGAATAGGCGCCCTGCCGTCATAGCCCTGAAGGGGCGACATGGGAGTTGCATGAGCCTATCCCGCATTTCTCACGAAATGCGGGAAATCCCAAGAGCCAAACGCCAAGCACCAAACAATCTCCAAGCCCGGAATGCTCAATGACCAAAGCAAGCCCCCAGGGTCGCGGGCAACACCACGTAGTCTCCGCTTGGACCATTGAGGATTGGAGTTTGGGGCTTGTTTGGCGCTTGGTGCTTGTGGTTTGGTGGTTCCCGCATTTCTCACCAGCCGCTGGTGAGAAATGCGAGCTAAGCGAGGGGGGTCTTAGCCCCCCGAGAGGGGGGCTTGCGCTTTCGCGGCCAAAGGCGCCACAGGATGGCCACGGAGAGGTAGAGGGTGGCCCAGGCGATGGAGATGAGCAAGGTCCATGACACGCGGGGTTCCTTAGTCGAAGGGAATGGCTCGCATCGAGATGCGATTTGTAAAAGATTGACAGCGTCCCAAGTCCTTGAGATCGTGGGTGTGCCTGCGGCCGGTGCGTCGGGGGCTTTGCCCCCGAACCCCCAGGATTTTCCGCTTTCGGGCCGCCGGCACCCCAACAGGAAAATGGCCGCGCTGGCCTCCAGGAGACGTGCCGGTGGCCGAATGCGATAAATCCCAGGGGGTCTGGGGGACTGGTCCCCCAGAGGCGAGTTTGCCTTTGCGTTCCCGCGGCGCGGAGAGCGTCGCCCGGGGAGGCTCAAGAACTTGACAGCGTCCCAAGTCCTTGAGATCGTGGGTGTGCCTGCGGCCGGTGCGTCGGGGGCTTTGCCCCCGAACCCCAGGATTTTCCGCTTTCGGGCCGCCGGCACCCCAACAGGAAAATGGCCGCGCTGGCCTCCAAGAGACGTGCCGGTGGCCGAATGCGATAAATCCCAGGGGGTCTGGGGGACTGGTCCCCCAGAGGCGAGTTTGCCTTTGCGTTCCCGCGGCGCGGAGAGCGTCGCCCGGGGAGGCTCAAGAACTTGGGACGCTCCCGAAAGATTGTAACGACTTCTGGCTCTTGCTCCGACCGGCAGTTGGCCTCAGCCCTCTTGTCCTCTTGTTTTGTTCCGTTTTTTGGAAAACACAAAAACGGGATAGTACACCTGGCAACGTCTTGTCCTGCATTACGGAATCATCTCCGGCGCGGGCTGTCAAGCATTGGATTCTCGGCCTCGCGGCTTGCAATCGGGGCTTGGGCGTCGCGCCTTCAATCCTTAAGTTATCCAGTGTCCGCTCTCGCCCCTTGCCCGCCGCACTGACGCGGCAGGTCCGTTTGCACCTGAAGGGGCGCATGCTCTTGTGATCGCTTCGGAGCCGCCACCGCCGCTTGGCGAATCCCCCCTCGCGAAGATGGCGCGATGGCGGACACTGGATAATTGAAGGATTGGAGACGCGACACCCGAACATCAAGGGGCACACACAGCTTCGGCCGCTGCCGGCTCTTGACAAACCCGCTCCGTCCGTGCATACTATAGGTACTCCGTTGAGGACAGGGGGGCGTCGCCCGCGAAGGGGAGATAAGTCATGCCCAGGAAAGCGCAAGGAAGCTGGATCTCCCTCATGGGAAAGGCGGTGTTTTCCTCACAGGGCATCAAGTATCTGCCTGCGGTAAGCCAGGAAGGTCCGAACAAAGGCCAGACTACCCTCTGCCTCGCCAAATCGAGCTACGATTTCGAGAATGGGACGGTCTCCTGCCAGGTAAGGCTTCCGGATCCGGCCAACCACGTCCAGATTGGGTTCAACCATGGCGTCGCCTTCGGAGGTGAACTGTATGCGGGCATCCCGCCCGCTGGCGTCGCCTCCTACAACATCTCGGTCTTTGCAAACGGCAAGTGGGAGTATCTCGCTCAGGCCGGCTATGGAGAGCGTCCGCCGGCCGACGAGGACATTGAAATGGAGGTCAGAGTCAGCGGCTCTCGGGTGGACCTCTACATCAACCGTATCCTTGCGTGCAGTGCGTACTTCAGGGTGGAAACATGCCAGGTGGCGTTGCTCATGGGCGGCCCAAAGGAGATGCTCGTCCGCGCCTTCACCGTGCGTCCGCAAAAGCCTAGCGCCTTTGTCGTGATGCAGTTCACTGAGGAGTTCAATGCCCTGTACGACGAAGTCATTCGCCCGACGTGCGAGAAGTACGGCTTGGCCTGTGTGCGGGCGGACGATATCTACTCGGACGGCCTCATCATCGGAGATATCGTGAGGTCAATACAGGAGTCTTCGGTCATCATCGCCGACGTGACCCCTGACAACCCCAACGTGTTCTATGAGGTCGGCTATGCCCACGGCATGGGCAAGCCCACGATCCTGCTCAGTGACAAGAAGAGAGAGAAGCTTCCCTTCGATATAAGCGGACTCCGGACCCTGTTCTACGACAACACGATCGGAGGGAAGACGGCCATCGAGGAACGCCTCTCCAAGCATTTGCAGTCGATAACTAGGCGATAGCATTCGGGTGTGCGGAGCTCCAGACCGTCTGATCGCATGGTGCCGGATGGTGTTGGTGGGAGGTGAGGTTGGCCGCCCCGCCGCACCGCCCTCCCTTCCGCTTCTCTGCCAGAGGAGATGCCCTTGTCCCGGCAAGAGCATAGTCTGCCCTGGCCGCACAGCGGCACGACCGTTTGCACCTGGCTTCACACGCTTCGTGTGCGGACTGGGCAGATGGGACGTAACGCACACCACTTGGCCGGGGAGGCCTTCTCTTTCCTCACATCCTTAGCGGAAGCAGGACCGTCGGGCGGCAGCGAAATGCTCTCTGTGTTTGACGGCGTAGAGCTGGAGGAGTTTCTCGGTGTTCTCTTCCCGACTATAGAACTCCTTCTCGTATCGTTCGCGCAGTCGCTCCAGTCGGTCGGCGATGCGGGCCAACTGCTTCTGTCGAGTTTCGCGGGAAGGCGAGGGGCCTTGCTTGCCGAAGAGAGCGTTTGTCTGCCGGAGAAACCGCGCGGCGCTCGTCGCGCCGACCTCCTCGAGGGCAGTCACGGTCTGGCCCGCGTAGTCGCCTGAGGAGTTGAAGTAGAACTGGGGGTAGCCGCCATTGTTGACCTCATCGGTGAAGAACCGGACAAGCAGGTAGTTGCGCACGGGCGCGGGGAGAGCCGTCAAGTCGTCTTGGGCTTCCTCGAGGCGGTCGAAGACGAAGCCATGCACGTCGGGAAGACCGTGGAGCGCAGCCAACGCCTTGGCGGCCCGTTCGACGACCTCGCTGTCCTTCCATTCAAGGGCTTCATGGATCAGCTTCGGCGCCTGCGGGTGCCGGAGCCGCGCCAGGGCGACGAGCAGCCCGCCGTAGCAGTAGTTGGCGGGATACTGCTGGGCTTTGGGCCGCAGCTCCGCGAGCAGCGGCAGGAGCTTGGATTCCGGAATGGCCGCCCCTGCCTTGTTGAGGTGGTCAATGATGTGGTGCAGCTCGTGATTGCCAGCACTCCAGTAAGGCGCACTGAGGAGGATGGGGATGGCTCGTTCCCTGTCTATCGCGAGGAGGCATTCCGGCGCCCTGCCGCTCACCGAGTTGTCAAAGCGAGCCAGGAGCGGGACGATGGTCTCGAAGGCCGCCGCGAGGAATTCCGGGTGCTGCCGCCTCTCCTTCAGCCCCTCCAGGAGGCCCATCATCGCGTAGCTGCGCACGAAGTCGTCGTCATCGGTCAGTGCTGCCCTCACTGAGACAATGGCCTCGCGCGTGCCGATCCTGGCCAAGGTCCTGGCGACCTGTTTGCGGAGCCCCGCGTCCCTATCCCAAACCAGGCGGGCCAGGGGCGGAACGAGCTCCGGCGAGGGGAACTCCTGGAGCACCTCCAGCACGACATCGCAGGGGGTCAGCACGAGCGGGTCCCCGCCGCGGTCGAACCTGAACCTGGGGTCGTGGAGGGCCTCCATCAGTTCCGGCACGACGCGTCCGCCGTGACGGAGCAGCCGCAGCCGGGCACGGTTCCACCGGCGCTCCTCGAGAAGGTCCTCCACGCACTGGCGCAGTTGGCTGTCCGTCAATTCCTCAGCTTCGACCGCCGCCTTCTCGCCGTCCATGGCACCCACCATGCGCAGCCACGCCTTGGGCTTGCGCACCGCTTCGCGGAAGCCCATGTGGCGCGAGGCGGAGCGGCGGCGCCACCACCAGCGGATCAGTTCGACCGCGGCTACTGCCAGAATGCCCAGGAGAGCGATGACAAGGGAACGCACAGCGCTTGGCTCCCGTCACTCGGGGCTTCGGGCGAACTTGAGGGCCTTGTCGGGGTCGCCGAGGCGGAGGGCGAAGGCCCAGTGATTCCAGGGGACACCTTACTCGATTTCGCTCCCTTCGGCAGGGTCCCGGCTGCCGGCTTCCATCTCGCCGGCCGGGTGGACCATAGGCGTCTCATCTCTGTTTGTCAAGGACTTTTCGAGTTCGCTCTGGCGCCGGGCCTCGGCGCGGCGAGCGGCTGAGGCGGCGCCGCATCTCGGCGGGCGAGATGCCGCCTTCGGCCCTCTGGCGGGCACGGGAGCGCTCGATGATGGCGATGCGCCCATCATATCGCCCTGCAAGCATCGCGTCAAGTGAGGGCAGCGGCCGTGGGTCGCGGCTCCGCCCATGCTGGATCACGCCCCGCGGCGGGGGCGAGGCTGAGCGAGAATGGCGGGAAGGCCCAAGAGCCGCCCGAATCGCCAAAGCGCCCATACTGGGTCAAGTGACCGCGCGCGGTTGACCCAGTATGGGAAAAACCGCCAGGGATGCGTCCGGATCGCCAAAACGCCCATAGTGGGTCAAACACCTGTGTGGCGCAGGTGATACAGTATGGTGGGACCGCCACGGATGCGTCCGGATCGCCAAAACGCCCATAGTGGGTCAAACACCTGTGTGGCGCAGGTGATACAGTATGGTGGGACCGCCACGGAAGGCCCCGGATCGCCGAAGCGCCCATAGTGGGTCAAGTGCCAGGGACGCGGAGTTGAACCGGTGGGTGGCACCCTCAAGCGTCCTCGCTCTGGGCCAACCCCCGGCGTTACATTGCTCTTGCAGAGGTCAAGGGTCGGGGCTTCGGGCGAACTTGAGGGCCTTGTCGGGGTCGCCGAGGCGGAGGGCGAAGGCCCAGGCACCACTCCAGTGTCAAGGCTAAGGTGTGTCCAGGCCACGGTGTGCGTGCGCAGGGGCGCAAGTTGCTCTCCTGGGCCTCAGGGCTTGCGGATGGCGAGGCGGTTCTTGCCCTTGCCGATGGCGAGGTCGGGGAGGGTGAGGAGGCCCCACTTGTCGGCGGTGGCCTGGCCGGTCTGGAGGGGCTTGCCGTCGGCGAGGGAGGTGTTGGTCCAGGCGAAGCGGTCGCCGGGGGCGGGCTTGAAGGCGCGGCAGCGGCGGGGGGTGACGTCCACGGTGCAGGCGTCGGCAAAGCAGTCGGGGGTGAGGAAGACGGTCATCTCCCACTTGTCCGCCTCGTCCACCACGTCGGCGGGGTCCCAGAAGAGGAAGCCGTTTATCTGGCCCCAGGGGTCGCCGTCGGCGGGGTCGCCGTTGCCGATGTTGCCGTCGAGGGAGCAGCGTGAGAAGGCTGGGACGCTCTTTGTCCAGCTCATGGCGGCGAGGCCGGAGGTGAGCTGTTGGCTCCAGGCGCCGTCGCCCCAGTGGGCGATGTGGGGCTGGCGTGCGTCGCGGAGTGCGGCGAGGCCCTTGGCGTCGTCCTGCCAGCCGAACTCGACGGCGTGGCCGCCTTCCTTGCCGCCGACGTCGTGGACCCAGAAGGGGATGTCGCGCTCGGGGTGGGCGGCGAGGTAGGCGGCGATGTTGAAGGCGTCCCAGGCGGGGAGGCCGTCGGTCGTCACGGCGAGCTCGCGTGGGCCGAGCCTGCCGGCGAGCGAGCCGCAGGCGGGGTTCCACTTCTGGTCGTAGTCCACCTCGTAGGGGCCGATCCAGAGGATTGGGAAGAGCTCGGGGTGGCGGACGCCGTAGTGGGTGCCGACGCTGCTGGTGATGCGGGAGCGGTCAACGTCCCACTTGCTGAACGCCCACTGGATCATGGCGGTGACGTAGCGGTCGGAGAAGTAGTCCACCTTGCTCTCGCGGACGCTGCGGAGGGTGTCGCGTCCCTGGCTGTAGCAGAGGTCGCCGCCGTAGGAGATGTCCTGCTCGATGTGGAGGTAGGCGGTGTTGATCTTGTCCACCTTCCAGCCCGGCCCCATGCCGGGATGGGTGGAGATGCTGAGAGGGCCGGGGGTCTTCCAGCCGTCGGGGACGGCCATGACGACGCGGCGCGGGCGGTTGTCGGCCACGTTCGCCAGCGGCGGGGCGAGCCAGTAGGCGAGCCAGTGCTCGGTGGCATCGGCGTTCCCGTAGCGGGTGCGGTTGACCGTGACGAACTGGGGCACGGGCTGGCGAGGGGCGTCCTTCTCCTCGACTGGTTGCGCGAGGCTGTTAGCGTCGCTGATGCCCGCCGCGTTCTCCGTCCCGTCCACCACCGCCGTCACTGCGTAGAAGGCTTTGCCCGCACTAGAAGCGTGGACATAGAAGGCTTCGCCTGGGAGGACCGGCTCGCCCTCGCCGACGGACCAGGTTGGGATGACTGACTGCCCCTCCTCGTAGGGGTCGTAGTACTCGCCGTGCGAGTGGATGTGGATGAAGCCGTCCTGATAGGCGCACAAGGCGTTGGCCTCGCCGACCAGTTGCGCGTCCTTGAGGTTGGCCGCGGTAATCCTGTCGGTGTGGCGGTAGACGCGGTAGCGGACTTCAGGGACTTCGCGGAGTCGGACGAAGGGCGCCATGTCGCGGCGCATGGTGCCGACCGGCTTGTCGCGGACGGCCAGGCCCTGGAGGTCGCGGAGGGTCTTGAGGGTGATGGCGGCGGCGCGCGGGAAGCCCTTCACGCCCGGTCCGGGCTGGCTGGCCGTCTCGGTCTTCAGGCCGGTCATGCGGGTGATCCAGAAAGTTGCCTCGGCCGGCGGGCGGAACACCGGCAGCTCCTTCCAGCGGAGAAACGTCTGGCCATCGTGGTGGATGACCCTGAGGCCCTCGGGCTGGGGCGGGAGGCCCTTGGCTGCGCCCTCATAGCGAACCTCGAGGCGGCAGGCGGCGGGCGAGCCGCTGAGGGACTCCGCGATGAAGGATGCGTGACGCGTGACCCGTGACGCGTGACCATCAGGGGCTGCCTTGTCTTCAGGCTCCTCACGCGGCACGCGGCACGCGGCACGCACGGCGTCCGTGGCGTCGAGCGAGCGGGACCAGGGCTCCTCCAGCTTGAGGGGCGGGGTCACAGGCGGGACGCCTGTGCCACCGACGCCTGTGCCACCGACGCCTGTGCCACCGAAGACGCGGATGGGCTCGCGCGGCTGGGGGCCGGGGCAATAGAGGGAGGCGTGGAGCACCCTGGCCTCCTTCGGTATCGCCGAGAGGTCGAAGACCAGCCTCGGCGCCTGACCTGCCGCCGAGACCACCTTCAGAGTCCCAGGGTGCGTCACCTTCCCTTTCCCACCCCACGTCTCGCTAACCACCTCCCCGCGCGCCACGGCGGCGACGAATAGGATAACCACACCGATTCTGGACATTCTTGTTCCTCTTCTTCTCACGCGTCACGGGTCACGCGTCACGGTCTGAGCACAATCCTCGTCCCCTCCGCCGCGATGGCGACGGCCTTGATTGCGAACTCGCCCGCCTTGCCCGGCTGAACGGCGCCTTCGCGCATCATCTCGCCCGTGGTTCGGCGAATCTCGAAGCGGTAGTCGTGGCCGGGGCGGATGAGGAACTTCTGGAGGCGGCGGATGGTGACGTCGGCGAGGACGCGCTCCTTGGCCTGGCCGAGGCAGAGGACGGTTAGCTCGAAGCGGACCGGCTCGTCCACGAGGTCGTCGGTGCGCCAGCGGCAGCGGGTGTTGATGTCGCCCCACCAGCGGCGGATGCCGTCGGAGACGACGAGCGCCCCGGACGGCTCCTTCGGCTGCTGGTAGAGGCCGGCGGCGCCCGGCCCCGAGAAGGCCGGCATCGCCTGGTCGAGCCGAACGTCCTGGCGGACCATGTTCGACCAGTTCCCCGTGCGGCTCACGGGCAGGAGGAGTCCGCCGCCGTAGACTCCGTAGCGTCCCATGATCGGCTGGCCGGCCTCCAGCATGGCCACGAAGAAGTCGCGCATCGGCTTGAGCATGCCGCCGCCCGTCACGGTCACGAGCGGCAGGTTCATGCTCGCGCCCTGCTCGGCCACGAGCCGGGTGAGGTTCAGTTCGTCCCAGACGTTCCGCCCGGCGTCGGTCTTGAGCCCCCAGGCGGTCTTGCCCCAGATGGCCTCGAGCTGGGCGGGCATGGTGCCCGCGCGCTTGACGGCCACGAGCGCCTCCATCTCCCCTGCGTAATCGGCCATGCCGTAGCCGGAGAGGACGAGGCTGAAGACCTTCGGGTGGCGAAGTCCCAGGTGGAGCGGCCCGCTCCCGCCAGCCCCGCCGCCCGCCCCGGTCACGGTGGCGCGGCTGCGGTCAACCGGCCACTTCTTCCCCGCCCAGTCCATGAAGGCCAGCAGCCGCCGCTCCGTGTAGGGCTGAACCACCCCCTGCCTGAAGCTCTTGAGGGTGCCAAGCGACTCGTGGTGGCCATACCACCAGGTCTTCACCGGGAAGTCGTGCGGCGTGAGCACCAGGCTGTCGTTCTCAACTCGGTACTGCGTGCGGTAGTAGCTCCGCCCGTCGCGGTGCAGGCTCAGCTCAATTGGCATTTGGTGTGGGCGGGGCGTCTCTGCCCCGCGGGGCACGGAGGCCCCGCCCACAGGCACCCCCACCCCCCAGTTGTAGTATTGGCTCGGCAGATTGGTGCAGGGCGGCGCGACCCACTGGACGTAGTGGAATCGCTTCTCGCGGTAGTTGAAGAAGGGCTTCGGCGGGAGCTCTTTCTGGAGAACCGGTTCGCCAATCCCGGCGGCCTCCTCGACCGCGGCCGAGCAGTTCTTCTCGGAGAGCTCCGCCGTGTTCTCCACCCCGTCGCGGCAGGTCACGACCGCGTAGAATGCCTTGTTTGGAGTGCACGCGTGAACATAGAGGCCGGCGCCTCGCGGCAGCGGCTTCTCCCCATCCTTGATGACCAGCCGCTCCATCAAGCAATCGAGCCCGTACTTGCCATCCACGCTCGCCTGGACGAATGGGTTCCACTGGCCCTGGAAGAGCGTCTCCTCGCTCGCCAGGGCGTCGTCTATCGCTCGGTCAACGCTTCGGCCGTTGGCGTTCCAGCCCGACAGCGGCGGCACAACGGCGAGCCGCTCGGCCTCGTGGAGGCTGGCCGCGGTGATCGGCTTGCCCGAGCGATAGACGCAGTAGCGCAGGCTGCCCCTCTCGGCGGCCTCAAGGAGCGAGCGGAACTGGCCCCACTTGATCTGGTCCGTCCCCACCGGCTCCTCAATCTCCTTCCAGGTGACGAAGGTCTGGCCCGCGCGATGAAAAGCTTGCACATCGCTGACCTGCGGCGGGACATTTCCCGGCTTCCCCTCATACGCCACGTCGAGGTGAGTCCCCGCCGCATCCCAGAAAGGGCAGGCCTTGATGTAGAACGATGCGTGACCCGTGACGCGTGACGCGTGACCAACCGCGTCGGCGGCGTCAAGGCAATCGAACCAGGGCGCTTTGACCTTCAGCGGCTCGCCCTCGGAAGCGGGCTCCGCCCCGGCCGCCAGCTCACCCTTGAGCGGGTAGACCTCGATGTCCACCATCGCCTCATCATCGGCGCCGGTGACGGCCCGCGTGCGGGCGAGGCGCAGCTCGGCTCTGTAGACCGCAGCGCCCTTGGGAAGGCCCGACAGGTCGAACCTCACGACGCCCAGGCCAGCCTTCGTCGGGAGGAGCTTCATCGCCTCCGTCGGCCCCGCGGGGCTGGGGGCGTCGAGCGGCGGGGCAGCGAACCGCAGCTTCCCGAACCACTCCGGGGCGTGGCTGTTCCCCGAATAGGTCGGCGACCAGGCCGACTCCTGCACGTCTCCCCCGGCGTAGCGCGAGCGGTTGAAGTTGGCGACCCACTCCCCCGGCGGCTTCGCGCCGTCGAGCATCTTGTCGAGCGGGAGCGCCGCCTCAGCCGTCCACTCCTTTTCGCCTCGCCCCGCGGCCGCCTTGAAGCCTGAGTTCCAGGCGGGCTCCCTCACCTTGCCATCGTAGGTTGACCCTGCCGCGTTGATGCCGAAGTGGAAGTAGGCGGCGCCGAAGCCGACGAAGACCTCCACCGAGTCGTCCGCCCAGATTTCGCCGTCGTGGCCGCGGCGGGCCGCGCGGAGCTTGTCGAGCGCCGGCTCCGCGCAGCGGAAGGCCAGGTAGAGCGCCTTGCCGTCCCGAACCGCGCGCACCTCGGTGGGCTGTGCGGCTTGGCCTGCGCCATCGAGCGAGCGGGCGAGGCTCAGGCGCGCCGCCCCCTGCCACGCCGCGTCGTCCAGCTTCCCATCAATGGTGGGCGGGGCCTTAGTCTCGGGCACGTAGGCCAGAGGCGTTCCCGCCTTCTCCGCCGGCCGCCCCTTGGCCGGCGCCCCGAAGCGGCGGGTCGCCATCGCCCCGGTCGCGCCCACGAGCGCCAACGCCGCCGCCAATAGTGCCAGAGCACTCCTGAGCATCATAGGGTTTGCTTCCTTTTCCGTTCTGCCACGGCGATTCGGGAGACTGAATGAAATGGCAAGCGCCCAGCATGCCAAGCCCCGCTTCGCATGTCAATCCCTGACTGAAGATGCAGAAGGGGACAGAACCGGAGTCCCGAAGGGACGGCAGTGGGTAGCCGGCGGCTTCAGCCGCCGGATCGGGGCGCACACACGGTTCAGTCCCGAAGGGACGGCAGAAGCCCATGCGAGGCGGCGCGGCACAGGCTTCTGCCGTCCCTTCGGGACTTCTCTACTTCTGGCGCACGAGTCCGGCGGCTGAAGCCGCCGGCTACCCACTATGCTCCCTTCGGGAGCAGGACACCGAAGCGTCCGCGATCTGGTCCCCTTATCTGTGGGGCGACGTACTCAGTCGCCCTCCAGGTGGACCAGGTGTTCAGCCGGCACGAGTTGCCGCAGGAAGTGCTCGCTGCTCCAGTAGAGGCACGCCGAAGGCCCCGTCCACATGCCGCCGCGGGTGGACTTCAGGTCGAGCTCCAGCACGAGCGGGTGCAGCCCGGGCGCCAGCTTGATCGGCCCGCTGTAGTCAATACGCATGTTGGCTTTCGCGTCCTCGACCGCATCCGCCGGATTCGGCAGAACGGGGCGCCCGTCTATGAGCAATCTCGCGCTCGGGCGGGTGAAGCGAATGGTCCCCGCATCGCTGCCAAACTTCCAGTTGTATGCCTCCGGCGATGGCTCGCCGTGGTTGCGCATGTAGAACCGGTACTCCCCGAGCCGCGTTACGGCCAGGTTCCCACGCCATTGGACCTTGGCCGTCGGGGGGTAGTCCAGGAGGGGGTTTGGGCGCCCCTGTATCGAGCGCTCGCCGCTCTGCCACCAGGCGCCGAAGCTGACCGTGTCGTCGGCCACGGCAGCCCCGCCCGGCCCTCTTCGGACCAGGCCCGGTGCCGGCTTGCCCAGCCCCTTCCACCATTCCGCCCACGCGCGGGCGGAGGCTTTCTTTTCGCCCGCGATGCGCTCCAGCGCGGCCTGGCAGAAGGCGCGCGTCTCGGCGGACTCGGACTCCAGCCCCCGGAGCAGCTCCACAATCGTGGCCGTGCGCGAGAGCGG
>Ga0194112_10009520_pt1 | contig 12345 bp, 19 predicted proteins | sample TA2MahC400mmetaG_FD_146191 | JGI IMG/M metagenome (GOLD analysis project Ga0194112, IMG submission 146191) | Freshwater microbial communities from Lake Tanganyika, Tanzania - TA2015016 Mahale Deep Cast 400m | ecosystem: Environmental > Aquatic > Freshwater > Lake | place: Tanzania: Lake...
TGGAGCACCGTGTTCCCCTCCCGGTCGAGAACACAGACGTACATCGACCGGGCGTGCAGGTCGACCCCGCAGTAGTGTTGGTGTTGTCCGGTGTAGAATCGCATGGTCTTTCACCTCCTGGGTTGAGTGGACATGGACCATCGCCAGCCTACCCCTTCACCGGGGTAGGCTCCCAGGGGGCCTTGATGAGGATCAAGCCGCTTCAGCAGACCGCGCCCCGGCCCCCGACCCTTCGGGGGTGAAGTGAGGCGTGTTGCTTGCGGGGCGCGGCAGCTGAGCGGCATCGTTCGCCCGACGCGAGACCTGGGATTTCGGCTTGACGGACCAGGCAAATCTAGCTAGGGTGTAGCTAGAATGCGATACGAGGTGGTTCTATCGCCAGGTGCGGTTCAGAGTCTGCAGCGTCTCCCCGCCGTGGCTCGGGCCACCGTACGCGATGCGCTGGAGCGCCACCTGCGGCACCAGCCGCGGAAGGTTAGTCGGAGCCGGATCAAGCGGCTTCGCGGAATCAGCCGCCCGCAGTACCGGCTACGGGTGGGGGATGTGAGGGTGTTCTATGACGTCACCGAAACCGAGGTCGCGGTCCTCGCGATCGTCAGCAAAGGCGAAGCCCAGGCGTGGCTTGCGGAGTGGGGTGAGGGTTCAGAAGAAGGTGGCTCTGGCGGAAGTCAAGGATGACCTTTCGCGTTATCTGCGCATGGCGGAGCGCGAGGAGATCGTGATCACACGTCACGGTCGGCCGGCGGGTGTCCTCATCGGTTTTGCGTCTGAGGACGACTGGTTGGAGTACCGCCTGGAGAACCACCCGGAGCTTATTGCCCGGATTGCGGAGGCGCGTCGAGCGATTCAAGAAGGGCGAGGGACTCGTCTGGAGGATTTCTCCGACTCCGAATGAGCGGGCGAACATGCCGCTTCATCAGACCGCGCCCCGGGCCCCCGCCCCTTCGGGGGTGAACTGAGGCGTGTTGCTTGCGGGGCCCCGCAGCTGAGCGCCGGCGTTCGGCAGGCATCTTGGGTTGACATCCGGGCGCGACATAAGGTATAACGGTATACGTGATACGTTCGTTTCGGAACCGCGGGACGGAGGCAGTGTTCGACGGTGCGGAGACGCGGCTGGCCCGGGGGACCTGTCCTCGGGAGCTGTGGGCAGCAGCCCGCCGGAAGTTGGATCAACTGAATCGGGCGCAGGTGCTGGCGGATCTTGCGGTGCCCCCAGGCAATCGACTGGAGCGCTTGCGGGGGGCTCGGGCGGGCCAGCACAGCATTCGGATTAACGGACATTATCGGCTGTGTTTTCGATGGGAGGCTGGAGGTGTCTACGAAGTTGAGATCACGGACTACCACGGGTAGAGGGAGGCGGCGTGGGGTTTCGGGGGGGACGGATAGTCGGCGGCTGCCGCTTCACCGGCCGCCGACCCATCCGGGCGAGATGCTTTTGGAGGAGTTCCTGAAGCCTCTGGGGTTCACGCAATCGGAGCTTGCAGCCCGTCTGGGAGTTTCCTTTCCGCGTCTGAATGAAATCGTTCGTGGCCGGCGTGGCGTGACACCGGACACGGCCTTGCGGTTCGAGCGCGTCCTGGGGATGTCGGCCGACTTCTGGCTTGGGCTTCAGTTGGACTGGGACCTTTGGCACGCCAAACGGGGAAAGACGGCGGCTGAAATCGCGCGTCTTGCACCGGTTCGTCGAACAGGCTAGCGAGCTGCCGAACGAGCCGCTTCAGAAGACGGGGCGGCGGTCGGAGCAGAATGGGATCGGATTTCACCCAACCTTGCCGCCCCGCAGCTGAGCGGCAGCGCTCGGCGACCGGAGGAACGACCGATGACTCAGCTTGATGTGACCCCTGGGCTCAGAGCGCATGGAGGGGCGCAGTCGCCCCTCCATGCATGCGCACGGCTGAGCGGTCACTTGAGGGCGGACAGGTCGGCGCCGAAGTTGATATGAAAGACTTGGCCATCCAGGGCGAGCGCGGGGACGGACTTGATGCCGAGCTTCTCCGCCTCCGAGACGCGGCCCTTCGCCGTCCCGAGGTGCACGACCTCGACATCGAAACGGTTCCTGTCCAGTGCAGCGAGCACCGACTGCTCGGCGCTGACGCACACGGGGCATCCGGCGTGGTAGAAAACGGCTTTCTTCTTCATGGTTCTGCTCCTTTGGTTTCGAACGGTTCAAGGTGGCCTCACGCCACCCACTCAGGAGGATGCGCTGCTCGGGCGGTCCTGCCAAGAAGGCACCTTTTGGTAAGGTAGGTACAAGATGGTCCACGACGATCCGTCAGTTCATTCGATCCACGCGTCCAACAATGCCAAGCCCATTCCCGTCGCCGCGATGGTCGAGAGCATTGTCGGATGCAAGTGGTCTGTCGGACTGCTCGGCCTTCTCGCCGGCCGATGCAGTCGGCCCAGCGCCATCCTCCGGGCCTCCCCCGGTCTGTCCGCAAAGGTCATGAACGAGCGCCTGCGCAAGATGCTTCGCTTCGGCATCGTGAGTCGCACCGTGTTCGGCGACAAGCCGCCCATCGAAGTCGAGTACGTGCTCACGCCCTTCGGCCGTCGCTTCCTAGGGATCATCGAAGAAGTCCGCCGGCTTCAGGAGGCTGTTGACCGTGGGGCCATCTCGGAGAGTCCGGCGATACGGAAGGAGACGGCACCGCGCGGCCGCCTAACCAGCCGATGAAGCTGCCGGTCGCCTGCGGCGCCCGCAGCTTATCGGCACGGCGTTGGCCCGACGAAAGACCGACTTGACACATGTTCCTTGCGGGATTACAATGTAATCACGTAAGGAGGGTCCTGTTATGAAGACGAGGCTGGTACGGATCGGGAACTCCCGGGGCGTGCGCATCCCGAAACCGCTGATTGAGGAGGCCGGGCTGACCGAGGAGGTCGAGCTTCGCGTGCGCGACGGGGCGATCGTGATTGCCTCGGCGGTGGGGGTCCGGGCAGGGTGGGCGGAGGGCGCGCAAGAGTTGCACGAGCGAGGCGAGGACGAGCATGTGATTCCGCCGGTGCCGACTCGGTTTGAGGAGGAATGGGAGTGGTGAGGGAGCCTGGGGTTCGGCGTGGAGAAGTCTATCTCATCACATTGGATCCGGCGCGGGGAGGAGAGATCCGGAAGAAACGGCCCTGCGTTATCGTGTCCCCGGACGAGCTGAACGCGCATTTGCGGACACTCATCGTCGCGCCGCTCACAACGGGATCGCATGCGTATCCGTTCCGTGTGCCTTGTCGTTTCAGCGGTCGTTCGGGGCACGTCATCTTGGACCAGGTTCGCACGGTGGGTCGGGACCGCTTCGTGCGTCGCCTCGGTCGGTTGTCCCCGAAGGTGGTAGCAGAGGCACTTGGCGTGCTTCAAGAGATGTTCGCGCCGTAGGAACCGGGCCAACACTTATAAGGCCCCCGGGCGCAAGTGAAAAGACATCCCTGAGCCGCCGTCTTTGAGAGAGGCGACGAGGGGGGCCGGTCCATCTGGACGCTTCAGAAGACCCCGCCCCTTCGCTGCCGAGCGAGGCGTGTCTCTTGTGGGGCGCGGCAGCTGAGCCGCCCCGTTGGACGGCACATCATGCTGAACGCTAGAGACGACACACAGAGCTTCGTCACAATCGTGCTCATCAGCTGGGAACGGCTGCTGCTTGCCGGCGCGCTGCTGGCGGCGTTTCTGGTGATTCTCGTGGTGAGCGGAACGGCGCTTCTGGTGAGGACGGCTGGAGCGAGTCCGGGGAGCTTAGTGCCGTTCGTGGCGGCGGGGGCAATCGCGGTGAGCCTGGCGCTCGTATTGTGGGGTCGGACGGGCCGGGGACCGGTCTCGGCGATCGCACGCCGGCTGCCTTCTGGACTTGACGGAGGGCTTCGGCGGCGGCCAGTGGCGGCCTGCCTTGCGGCTCTTCTCGTTTTGATCGCCGTGGTCCAGGTTGCGCGCCTGTCCTGCTTCATGACTGACCCGGCGCTTCGCTGGGGTTCGGCCTTCCCCCCTGTGGAATTCGGCGTGCGCCACATGTGCATGTCAGCCTACGTTCACGCCGCCGACCTGATGCGGAGAGGCGAGCCGAATGTGTATGCGGAGGAGCACTATCCCGCCTACAGTTCAGGACAACGAGGAGACGCGAATCCCGTATCCTCTTCGGTCGCCAATCTGGCTCCTCATGTTCGGGATGCGTTCGAGTACCCGCCGCCCTTCCTCTTGCTACCCAGGGCAGCGCTGGTCCTGACAAACGACTTTCTTGTCATGCGCACGGCGTGGTTCATGCTCCAGGCCGTACTATTCTGCGCGTTCGCACTACTCCTGGCGTCGTGGGTAGGGGGCAGCCGGGGGACTCTGGCGGGCCTGCTTCTGCCCGGCATCCTCTCCTCGTTCCCCCTCCTCTTTAGCCTCCAATTCGGGCAGTTCCACTTGGTCGTGGTGCTGCTCGCGACGGGCGGCATGCTGGCCTTCCAGGTGAGGCGGGAAAGGCTTGGAGGCGCGCTCCTCGCCGGCGCCATCGTGACCAAGATCTTCCCGGGATTGCTGCTGATTTATCTCGCCCTCCGGCGGCGCAACCGCCCCATCCTTTGGACCCTGGCCTTCACCACAGCCTACACTCTGGCCGGTTTGCTCGTGCTTGGGTCCGCGCCCTACCGTGCGTTCTTCGAATACCAGTTGCCGCGGCTCGCGTCGGGCGAGGCGTTCCATGTTCTTCAAAGCAACGATCTCATCCTCGCGGCCAACGCCAGCGTCTACTCGATCCCCTTCAAGCTGCAACGCCTCGGCGTACTCGGCATGCCTGCAACGCTCGCTCCTGTGCTCACCTGGCTTTACACCGCGCTTCTTGTCGGCGCAGTAGTCATCGTCGCGCGGCGCCACCGCGACTCCACCCTGGAACCCGTCGTTTGGCTGGGCATCCTAACCCTTGCCTCTTTGCGCAGCCCGGTCGCACCCAACGTCTACGTAAGCACCTCCGCGCTGTGGTTGCTCACACTGCTCGCGGTCGAGACCCGCGGCCGCGCTGTCGCTGTTGCCTTGCTGGTTGTCGCTTGGATCTGCATTAGCGTTCAACCGCCGCTGCCCGACCCGAAGGCCACCATCGCCCTGTGGATGTCTGGCCAGATCGCGATGCTCGTGCTCGGATTCTGGGTGCTCCTGCGCCGCACGACGGGCGCAGCGGAGTCGGAGCGACAACCGTGTTGATACCCGCTCGCCCTCGGTCGGCTGGCCTCCGTCCGGTGGCAACATCATGGGTTCTCCCAAGCCGGTGAAGGGTATCGCGGAACTCTGTCCGTCCATCAGCCGGTTGCAGCGGCCGCCGCTTCGCGCCGCCGCTGATGCTGAGCGCTAGGTCCACGGGCCTGACGTTCTTGACAAGTCCTGGAGTATGATGTATCGTCATACCCGGGAGGTGAAGGTATGGGCAAGGCGAAGATTGCCATCACGCTGGATGAGCGGACTGTCGGCCGAATCGATCGGCTGGTCCGTTCGCGAACGTACCCGAGCCGGAGTCGGGCAATTGCCGACGCGGTCGAGGAGAAGCTCGATCGGTTGGACCGGACCCGGTTGGCGCGGGAGAGTGCGAAACTGGATCCCGCGTTCGAGAAGGCATTGGCGGAGGAAGCGCCTTCGGAGGATCTGGAGGAATGGCCCGAATACTGAGGGGAGAGATTCGGTGGGCAGACCTGAATCCAGTTCGGGGGAGTGAGCAGGCCGGCCGTCGGCCTGTTCTCGTTTTGAGCCACGACGTCTTCAACGAGCGATCGGGAACGGTCATCGCCGTCGCGGTCACGAGCCAACCACAGCGTGCCGGTTTTCCCCTCACCCTGGAGCTGAAGTCCCGCGGCCTTCCCAAGCAGTCGTGGGTCAAGATCAGCCAGATCCGGACGCTGGCGGTGGAGCGGCTTGGGAGGCGTCTCGGCCGTGCCTCGCCGGAGGAGATCGCGCAAGTTGTGGATGGTCTGAACGAGATTGTCGGGACCTAACACTTATGGCTCCTCTCCGAAAAGTGTGGAAGGGTGTAACGTTTTGAATTGAAACGCGCACCGGGTATGCGGCAATCCTCCGTGGGTTGTGTATGGACTCACGAGAGGATGGCCGAGCCGATGCGCTTGGAAACATCTATCACAAGAGGGCTGGGACTGAAAGCCCATCGTACTCGGGAGGTCCTGGAAGAAGATGGGAAGCTCGTCGCGGAGATCGAGTGGATCGAGGGGAGGCTGCTGACCTGCAGCGGCCGTTCGCGGAAGGTACGGAGGCTGCATGCGCGGCAGCGGGCGAGGCGTGGACCGGTGAAGGGCTGAATCCGATGCCTCCCCCCTTCCCGCCCGACCGCTGAGTCGCGCACGCTAGCCTGGACTATGCACGCGTTTTCGTCGCGAGGACGTGGAGCGCGAGTCGAGAGGCCGACCTGGACGAGCCGCTCCCGGAAACGTAGTCTCGGCACTACGATGAGGAAGCGGCGACGGAAGGGAGGCCTCTTGAGGCCGCGATCCGCGGCCGCAGTAGGAAATGTGTGCATAGTCCAGGCTAGCAGGAACAGGAAATGCGCTGGCTCGGAATCGGTCTTGTCGTTGGAGCCTCTCTGACGGGCTGTGCCTCGAGCAGACCAGGGGCGACGGGCTCCCCGGAGGCGATCATCGAGTCATGGGAGACAGTGGACGTGGGGCCCATGAACGAGCGCATCGACGCCGCTGTTTCCGAGGGTGCCGAGTGGCCGAAGAGCCCTCTGAGTGCCACGGTTCAGCTTCTGGGGGGAGACGTCGACACCCGCATCTTGTCGCTGTTCGAGGAGAAGAACCGGGGCGAAGGAGCCGACACGACCGTCGTCGTTATCGTACGTGACGGGTTCCTCGATGACTCAGTTCGAGGGGACTGGCACCGAATCGTGTACGCACGTGGTGCCGACGGCATGTGGCGTGTCGCAAAGACCAGCCGCGCGTTCCGCTGTTGGCGTGGGCATCACCTGGAGACGTTCAGTTCGCAATGGTGTCCTTGATTGGGGGCCGGCTCGCTCGCATGCGACCGACGTCTCGGCGCTGTCACTCGCGATGCATGCGCCTTCGGCGGCCGCGCTCGCGCCGGCACCGGCCGCGGCTGATACGGAGGATCTCGGGGACACCATACCTATTTCGCCCGGCCAGCGATCGGGACAAGCCACGAATCGTCTCGAATTAGGTATCATGTCCCCGGAATAGCCCCGGAATAGCCCGGAGCCTGGGGAGGGAGAGATGTCAGAAGCCCAAGAACTCAGGTCCGTTGCCCTGCTGCTTCTCGTCTCCCTATCGCTGGCGTGCGGACACGACCCGCAGTCCCAGACCGCTGCGGGGAAAGCTCAGGCACGGATCGAGCCTCCTGCGCTCGATTTGAAGATCCAGTCAGAGCTTGAGGCGTGGCTCACCGAGCACGGGCAGGAGCCGCGGGATTACGTGGTCAGCCTTTTCGCGGAGCACGACGTCGTCTTTTTGGGCGAACAGCACCGGATCAGGCATGACCCTGAGCTCGTTCAGTCGCTGTTGGCGCCGCTCTATGCCGCCGGAGTCCGCACGCTGGCCACAGAGTTCGCGCGCCGCGAGGACCAGGCGCTCATCGACTCGGTGACGGCTGGCCCTCTGTGGCGTGAGGATCTCGCCCACAGGATCACATTCAATTTCCTCGTGACCTGGGGCTACCGCGAGTACGTGGACATCTACCGCGCTGCCTGGGAGGTCAATCGCAGACGGGCGGCCGGCGCGCCGCCCTTCCGGGTGCTGGCGTTGGGCGACTCGCCCGACTGGAGCTGGGTCACGAAGCCCGAGGACGGCGATGACCCGGAGGTGATGCGGAAGGTGTGGCGCGGTGGAGGCGAGGAGCACTGGGCACGGGTCATCCTCAACGAGGTGGAAGCCGGACAGAAAGTCCTCGTCTATTCCGGCATCCACCACGCTTTCACCGAGTACCTGCAACCGTCCGTCGCGGAAGGGAAGTTCGTGCAGTTCCGCGAGCAGCGCGCGGGCAACTACGTGTACCGCGCGATCGGCAAGCGGGTGGTCACCGTGTTCCTGCATGCCTGGTGGACGGGGTCGGGCGGCTACGACGACAAGCTTGTGCATCCCGCCGATGGGGTGCTCGATGCGTTCATGCTGAACCGCGAAGGCGGCCCGTACGCTGTGGGCTTCAGCCTCGCAGATTCGCCTTTCGGGCGAACGCGGATCGACAACGCAGTCTACCGGCACGGCTACAGCAACGAGTTCGTGCCGTCCCGCTTCGCAGACGGCTGGATCTATACGAAGCCCCTCTCCGAGTACGCGGGGGTCACACCCATCCCAGGCTGGATCGACGAGACGAACATCGAGCAGGCGCGCCGCCAGATGCCCAATCCCGAATTCCGCGCAGCGTCGATTGACAGGTTCAATTCCGGCATGGCGAGGGATGCCGACATCCCCCGCCGGCTGGCGCGCTTGCACTGAGCCGCCGCGTCCCGCGGCGTGGGAAGGAGCTTCGACGGGTATTGTGGTATTCTTGCCTGGATTATTCACGCGTTTCCTGCTGCGGCTGTGGATTTCCCTCCGCGCTTCCGCGCTCAGGGAGCTTCCTCGGCCACCCGTCCCTCCGGGACGGGTGCCCGCCTCGGTCGCGCGAGAAGACGCGTGCATAATCCAGGCAAGGACAGGGTATTCGGGGTATTCTGGGGACATGACACTGATTTCGGGACGATTCGAGGCTCATTCCGATCGCGGTCCGGGCGGAATACGTATGGTGTCCCCGGAATCAGCGCCCGAAAAGGCCGGCATCGAATGAACGATATCGAGAGAACCTTGCTCATTGTCTGTGGCACGCTTTGCGTTGCAATGGGTGTCATTGGCATGTTTCTTCCCATATTGCCGACCACGCCCTTCCTTCTATTGGCATCCGCTTGCTATGCTCGTAGCTCAAAGCGGTTCTATCAGTGGCTGTTGACCAATCGCTGTTTTGGTGAATACATCAGGAACTACCGAGAAGGCAGAGGGATACCCTTAAGACAAAAGATACTCACGCTCATACTATTGTGGCTTACTATAGGCTATGCGCTCTTGTTTGTTGTGTCATTTGGGTGGATAACGCTAGTTCTACTTGGTATTGCAGGGGGCGTTACTGTGCATCTAGTAAAGACAAGAACCTTTAAGCCGGAGGCGCGGAATCAGGCTCCTCTCCAGAAAACCTGATCGTGCGAGAGGGTCAGTATTCTGGGCAGTTTTCTGGGGACATGACACTGATTTCGGGACGATTCGAGGCTCATTCCGATCGTCCCCGGCCTTGCCGGCAGGTTCAGGGGCACCGGGCGCCGGGCCCGCTGTTGGATGGAACCCCGCCCCCGAAACCTCTGCCGGCAAACAGGTCAGTGTACAGATCACCATACCCGGCTCGCGCGAACCGGCGCCCGCGTTCGTGATCGATCGACCGGGTAGCTGCCGGCTGGAAGGGAACCGCCTGTGCCTGGAGGACGGCATCTGCGTGAACGCGGACGACGTCACGGTCGACCTCGGCGGATTCACCTTGGCGGGACCCCACTCAGGCGAGTCGGTCGGCATCCGGATGAACGGCCGGAGAAACGTCGAGATCCGCAACGGGACCATCCGAGACTTCGGAATGCGCGGCATTCACGAGAAGAACGATTCCCTGACCGCCAACGGCAAGAGAGTTCTCGACGTCCGGGTGATCTCCAACGGGAGCTGCGGGATCTGTCTGGGCGGCAGCGGCGACATGGTGCGGGGCTGCTTCGTCGAGGACAACCGAGGCACCGGGACCTGTTCCGGGGGCCTCATCGAGGGGAATCTCCAGCAGACACGCTTGGTGATGGATTCCGTTTCCGCATGAAGGAAAACTACTTCGCCAACAACCTCGCCTCGGGGAACCGGACGGACTTCGCCGGGGAGGTGCCGGCAGGGCCGGGCGACTCCGGGAACATCTCCGTGCCACACCGGGAGCCGGTAGCGGCCCAGCCGGCGTCAACGGGGAATAGGCAGGTAGCCTTGGTTTCGGTGACCGTCTACCGAACACCAACCGAACACCGATCGGCGCTGGAGTTCTGTAGCCTGTCACCGGAACCGGGAGGGCATGATGGACGCAGATCAGATCCTTGAACGGCTCGATGATCCGATCGCTCTCGAGGCGCTCTACCGCGAGTCGCCGAGAGCGTTCCGTCGCGCCCTCATGATCGCGCGCGAGGCCCGGCCGGACGAGATCGTGCTTCGCGTCTGGGAAGCGCGGCTCGCCGACGGCGAGAGGACGGCCTCCGGGCTGCGCGCGCTCATCCCTGCGATCGCCATCGCGCTCTGTTGTGCCTTGCTTGTGCGCTTGCCCGCCGTCTGGTTGGGAGCGGGTTGGTATTACCCGCGTTTCGCGCCCATGTGGATCCTCCTTGGCTTGGCGTTTTACTTCTGGCTCGAGCGACGCGATCGGAGTCGGCTGATTGCCGGGCTCTTGCTCGCCGCGTTCGTAGGCACCTTCGCGAGCCTTCTACCCGGGAACACCGACTCGGTCGTGATGGCGTTGATTCACTTGCCGATCCTCTTCTGGGTGTTCCTGGGTTTCGTCTTCACGGGCTCCTCTTGGCGCGAGACGGAGCCGAGGATCCGCTTTCTCCGCTTCAACGGCGAGCTCCTCATCATCGGCAGCTTGGTCGCGCTCGGGGGCATCGTCTTCAGCACGATCACCGTCGCGCTCTTCGATCGGATCTTGGACGGAGCCGAGGAGTGGTACTTCGCGAACATCGGGATAATGGGCGCCGCGGCGGTGCCGATCGCCGGGACGTATCTCTACGACAAAGTCTTCCGAAGGCGCACGGGGATCGCATCGGTCCTCGCCCGCGTCTTCGCGCCTCTCTTCCTCGCCATGACGGTCATTTACTTGCTGACGGCCTTCCTGAGCGGACAGAGTCCCTTCGAGGATCGTTCCTTCTTGATCACGGTGAACGGACTCCTGGTCGTCGTGCTCGGCATGGTCGTTCTCTCGATCGCGGAGCGCGGCGAAGACGACGGGACGAGATGGATCGACTCCATCCACTTGGCGCTTCTGGCCGTGACTGTGTTGATCGACTTGTTGGCGCTTTCCGCGATCGTCTTCCGGCTCGCATCGTACGGCTTCACGCCCAACCGTGTGGTCGTCCTCGGGGCGAACCTCGCCGTCCTGCTTCACCTGGCCTCGATCGGCCTCGCCTATGTCCGGTTCATGCGCGGTCCCGCCGGCGTCGAGGCGATTCGTCGTACCGCGGCCGGCTTCCTGCCGGTGTACGCCGCGTGGGCCATGATCGTCTGCTTCGTCCTTCCCTTCGTCTTCCGGCTCTCATGATCGGGGAGGACGCGAACGGAGACTGCTTGGAGCGGACACCCGCGCCCGTCGCGTTGCGATGGAAGCATCCGAATCCCGGACAGCGCCGGCGGCGACCGCGGGGTCCCGGCATCTCCCAGCCGGTTCCCGGTCCTCTTTCATGCGAAAAGTGGTATGCTCACGGGCGACGCCGAACTGGCGCGCGAGACCCTCGCGGGGGTCTTCGCGCTTCTCCCGGCAGACGCGCCCGTCGGCGAATGCGAAAGAGGCAAGGCCGAGCGGAGCAGACAGCCGCTCCCGGCGCTCTTCCGGGTTCGCCCGTCCGTTCTCCGCGACGGCGACGTTCGCAGGACTGATCGCCATCGCTTTCACGGTGGTGATTGCGATGGAGATTCACAAATGGCGCTGGCGCGCCCGGCGGACGGCTCGATCGTCCAACCCATCCGATTGACGAGGAGAAGAGCGCGATGAACCGTTCCGAGATCCGCTCGTTGCAGGAGGTCCGAGGATATCCGGCGGTGACGATCACCCTCCCGACGCACCGCGTAGCGCCCGCGAACCGCCAGGACCCGATCCGAATCCGCAACCTGGTCACGCAGGCGGCCAACCGTCTGCTCGAGGAGTTCACGAAGCGCGAGATCGAACCGCTTCTCGACCGTCTCGAGCGGCTGGCCGAGAGCGTGGATCTTCGACACTCGCTGGACGGGCTCGTGTTGTTCGCGAACCGCGATTCCGCGCGATTCTTCCGCCTTCCTTTCTCGCTCCGTGAACGCGTGGTCGTGGACGAGACCTTCTTCACGCGCGATCTCGTCTTCGCGATGAACCGAACGCCGCGGTATTGGGCGCTCGCCTTGAGCGAGAAGCCGACGCGCTTGTTCGAAGGGACCCGCGAGAGCCTGATCGAGATCAAGAATGGAGGCTTTCCGATCGTCTATGAGGGGTCTCACGGCGAAGAGCCTCTCCCCCGCGGGTTCGGCGTCAGGAAGTCCGTCTACGAGAACGAGCGCCACCGGCAGTTCTTTCGCAAGGTCGACGCCGCCTTCAAGCCGTTTCAGGCGGAGGATCCCCTGCCGATCGCAGTTGCCGGAGTGGAGCGCCACCTC
>Ga0194112_10009525_pt1 | contig 12343 bp, 7 predicted proteins | sample TA2MahC400mmetaG_FD_146191 | JGI IMG/M metagenome (GOLD analysis project Ga0194112, IMG submission 146191) | Freshwater microbial communities from Lake Tanganyika, Tanzania - TA2015016 Mahale Deep Cast 400m | ecosystem: Environmental > Aquatic > Freshwater > Lake | place: Tanzania: Lake...
GGCCACGAGCCGCTCCTGTCGGAGATGGTCGCGGCGGCGGCCACGCTCCCCGAACTCGTTCAGGAGGCCAGGAAGGCCGGCGCTTCGGGCATCAACGTCGCCGGCATCTGCTGTACGGCCAATGAACTGCTGATGCGGCACGGGATCCCTATCGCCGGCAACTTCCTGACGCAGGAACTGGCCGTCTCGACCGGCGCCGTGGACCTCCTGTGCGTGGACGTCCAGTGCATCATGCAGGGCCTTTCGGAACTGGTGAAGTGCTACCATACGAAACTCATCACGACCTCCGAGAAGGCCCGGATGGAGGGCGTCGAGCACGTCCAGATGGACGAGGCGCGGGCCCTGGACGTCGGCCGAGAGATCGTCCGCAAGGCCATCGAGGCGTTCGGCCTGCGCAAGGGCCGCGACGTCTACATCCCCGACCACAAGGGCGAGGCCGTCGTCGGATTCAGCCACGAGACCATCAACTACATGCTGGGCGGCCGGTTCCGCGCATCCTACCGGCCCCTGAACGATAACATCATGAACGGTCGCATCCGCGGCGTCGTCGGCGTAGTCGGGTGCAGCAACCCGAAGGTCCTGAACGACTCCGGCCACACAACCCTCGTCCGGGAACTCATCAAGCGAGACATCCTGGTCGTTACGACCGGCTGCGCGCAGATCGCGTGCGGCAAGCAGGGCCTGATGACGCCGGAGGCCGCTGCGGAGGCCGGGCCGGGCCTCAGGGAAGTCTGCGAGACGGTCGGCATGCCGCCGGTCCTTTCGGTCGGCTCCTGCGTCGATAACAGCCGCATCCTGGTGGCCTGCACCGAGATGGTCCGCGAGGGGGGGCTGGGCGACGACATCTCCGAACTGCCCGTGGCCGGGGCGTGCCTGGAGCACATCACCGAGAAGGCCCTGTCCATCGGCCAGTACTTCGTAGCCTCCGGGGCGCTGGTCATGTTCTCGAAGAAACTGTTCCCCGTCATGCCCGGCACGAAGGTCGCCAAGTACCTGTTCGAGGAGATCGCCGAGGAACTGGGCGGCAGGTGGGCCGTAGAAGATGACGCCGTGAAGGCCGCCGAAGTCATCCACGCCCACATTGAAAAGAAGCGCGACGCCCTCGGCATAAACAAGGAACGCGAGCGGAAACTCTTCACTATGGAAGACCGCCAGAAACTCAAGGTGTGACTGTCCTGTTATTCAGCCCCGGCGGCCACAGAGCATGCCGGCGGGGCGTGGCACGGCTGGCTTGTCCGGCCGCGGGAAACATCGGCGGCGCTCCGCCACGGCCGGGCAAGCCGGCCGTCACAACCTGCGATAGAGCACGGAAGGAGTGACGTATGTCGAGAATCATTGCGGCGGCCGCCATCCGCGGCGCGCACAAGATCGCCCTCCAGGCCGAGCAGATGCTCGCCAAGGCCGTCGCCGCGAAGGGCGACAGCGCCCCCGTCGAGTTTCCCAACACGGGCTATTTCATTCCCATCATCTACGCCATGACCGGCCACGAGGTGAAGACCCTGGCCGACTTCAAGCCCGTCATGGCGCGCGTCAAGGCGCTGCTGCCGCCGACCGTCTCCGACCACCTCTGGACGCCGTACCTGGGGCCGGCGCTGGACGCCGGCATGGCCACCCTGTTTGCCGAGGAGATCATAGAGGCGTGCAAGTACGTAATCGGCCCCAGCCCGGTGAACGGCCTGTGGCTGGGGGCGGCGGACGACGTGATTCTGCGGGAGCGCGGCATACAGTTCGTTGATGGGTCGGCCCCCGGCTTTGCGGCGGTCGTTGGCGCGGCCCCGGACACGAAGACGGCCGTCGAGATCGCCCGCAAGTTGCAGGAGCGCATGTTGTACGTGTTCATGTGCGCGCACGACCACGGCACGAGTTTCGCGCAGCAACTGGCGGAGGCCGGCGTCCAGATGGGCTGGGAGACGCGCCTTGTGCCCTTCGGGCCGGAGATCACGGCGGCAATCTACTCGCTGGGGTTCGCGGCCCGGGCGGCGATGAGTTTCGGCGGCGTCCAGCCGGGCGACTTCCGCCGCAACCTGCTCTACAATAAGGCCCGCATCTTCGCCTTCGTCCTGGCCCTCGGCAAGGTGACCGACGAGTGGTACGCCACCGCCGCGGGGGCCATCAACTACGGCTTCCCGACAATCGCGGACTCCGACATTCCGCAGATACTGCCGACCGGCGTGTGCACCTACGAGCACGTTGTCTCCAGCGTGCCGCACGACGAGATCGTCGAGCGCGCCATCGTCATCCGGGGGCTGAAGATCAAGGTGGCCAAGGTGCCCATCCCGGTGGCGTTCAGCCCGGCGTTCGAGGGCGAACGCATCCGCAAGGAAGACATGCACGTGGAGTTCGGCGGCCAGCGCACGCCCGGCTTTGAGTGGCTTACAAGCGCGCCGATGGACCAGGTGGAGGACGGCAAGGTGGAGGTCTTCGGGGCGGACTTGGATAGCGTCCAGGAGGGCGGCAAGTTGCCCCTGGGCATCGTCGTCGAGGTCGCCGGGCGCAAGATGCAGCCCGACTTCGAGCCGGTCCTTGAGCGCCAGATTCACACCTTCCTGAACCACGCCCAGGGCGTCTTCCACATGGGCCAGCGCGACATCAACTGGGTCCGCATCTCCAAGGCCGCCTTCAAGGCGGGCTTCCGCCTCGAGCACCTGGGCAAGATCCTGCACGCGATGCTCCACGAGCACTTCTCGAGCATCCTCGACAAGGTCCAGGTGAAGGTTCACAGCGATGAGAAGAAGGTGCTCGAAATCCAGGACCAGGCCCGCAAGGTGTATCACGAGCGCGACGCCCGCCTGGCCGGCATGACCGACGAGTCGGTCGATATCTTCTACTCCTGTACGCTGTGCCAGTCGTTCGCCCCGAACCACCTGTGCGTTATCACGCCGCAGCGAAGCGGCCTGTGCGGCGCGTACTCGTGGCTCGACGGGCGCGCCGCCTACGAGATCAACCCCGCCGGGGCGAACCAGCCCATCCCGAAGGGCGCACCCGTTGACGCCCGCCTCGGCCAGTGGGAGAAGGTCAACCAGTTCATCCTCCAGAAGAGCAGCGGGACCATCGAGCGCATGAGCGCCTACTCGATGATCGTGGACCCGATGACCTCTTGCGGCTGCTTCGAGTGCATCTCGGCCGTGCTGCCCTCGACCGGCGGCATCATGATCGCGCCGCGGGAGTACCCCGACATGACGCCGTGCGGCATGAAGTTCTCGACGCTGGCGGGGACGGTGGGCGGCGGGCGGCAGGTGCCCGGCTTCGTCGGCCACTCGCGCCACTACATTACCAGCCCCAAGTTCATCAGCGCCGATGGCGGCTTCAAGCGCATCGTGTGGATGCCCAAGATGCTCAAGGATGAACTGCACGATGACCTGGTCAAGTGCGCCAGTGCACTCGGCCTCGGCGGCGAGGAGTTCCTTAAGAAGATCGCCGACGAGACCGTCGCCACCACCGAGGAGCAGGTGGCCGAGTTTATCGCCAAGGCCGGACACCCCGTGATGGTGATGGACCCGATGTTCTGATTGCTGCGCCCCGGCGGCATCGAGCCGCCCGTGACCGGGCGGAATGAGGAAACCCGAAACCCGAATGACGAATCAAACGGCAACCACGAATGACAAAAAACAAGGGCGCGCAATGCAGGTTTGCTGATTGTAGTTCGGTGTTTGATTCGGGCTTCGGGTTTCGGGCTTCGGGTTTGGTCAATCGGCCTTCGCCATTCTTGCGTGGCGTGTCCGGCCCGGCTGCGTTAGAATCGGGGGTCGTCTTCGCAGGGTGGTAAGAAACGGGTCCCAGCAAGAAAGGTGGCCTCGGATGGCCCTGAGCGGACTGGAGATCTTCAAACTCTTACCCAAGACCAACTGCAAGAAGTGCGGGCAGCCGACGTGCCTGGCGTTCGCGATGGCCCTGGCCCAGAAGAAGGTCAGCCTGGAGCAGTGCCCGGATGCCAGCCCCCAGGCCCGCGAGGCGCTGGCGGCCGCGGCTGCGCCCCCTATGCGCCTTGTCTCGTTCGGCCTTGGCGATGCCGCCGCCAAGACCGGGCAGGAGACGGTCCTCTTCCGCCACGATGAGAAGTTTCACAGCCCGACGGTCGTGGCCGCGACGCTGCCGGACGACCTTCCTGCCGCCGCGGCGGCGGCCCGCGCCAAGGCCATCCAGGCCCTCGCCTTCGAGCGCGTTGGCCAGAAGATGCCCGTTCAGGCCGTCGCCGTCCTTAACCGCTCGGGCGATGCCGGCCGCTTCGCCGCCACGGCCCAACTCGCAAAAGACACCTGCAAGGCCGTCATCCTGGTTACGCAAAGCCCCGATGCCGCCAAGGCCGCCCTGGCGCACGTCAAGGATGCAAAGCCGCTCCTGTGCGGGGCCACGGATGCCAATGCCGCCGCCATGGCCGCGATCGCCAAGGACGCCAAGTGCCCCCTCGTGGCGATCGCGCCCGACGCCGAAGCGCTCGCGGCCCTGACGGAGAAACTGAAAGCGGCCGGCTGCGAGGACCTTGTCCTGTGCCTCGAGACTCTGGACCGCTGGGCCGAGATGCGCGGCCTGACGCTCATGCGCCAACTGGCCCTCAAGAAGAACTTCCGGCCCCTCGGCTACCCTGTAATCGCCTTCGCGGCCGACGGCACGCCCGAGGCCCAAGTGGCCCGCGCATCCGCGCTCATCGCCAAGTACGCCGGCATCGTGGTCGTGGATACGATTGAGCCGTGGGCGCTCTTGCCCCTGCTTACGGTGCGCCAGAACATCTACACCGACCCGCAGAAGCCGGTCCAGGTGGAGCCGAAACTCTACGCCGTGGGCGAAGCCGGCGCCGACAGCCCCCTGATGTTTACCACGAACTTCTCGCTCACGTACTACACGGTCGAGGGAGACGTGGAAGCCAGCCGCGTGCCCTCCTGGATCCTTTGCGTCGATACCGAGGGTACGAGCGTCCTGACGGCCTACTCCGGCGACAAACTCAACGAGAAGATCGTGGCCAAGGCGATGAAGACGGCCAACGTCGAGACGGTCGTCAAGCACCGCAAACTCATCATCCCCGGGTACGTGGCCGTGATGAGCGGCAAACTCGAGGAAGAGACCGGCTGGGAAATCCTTGTCGGCCCGCGCGAGTCGAGCATCATTCCCAGGTACCTCAAGGAGGTATGGGCAGGACAGAAGTAGAACAGCGCCAGAAAGGGAGGCCCCATGCCTTTGCCCGCCATCCAGGAATCCTATTCCGGCCGCGTGAACGAACTGACCATCGGCGGCGGCGCCCGCAAGAAGACCGTCACGGTCGGCGGCGCAAAGACCATCCCGTACGGCGGCGACCGCGCCGCCACCGGCCGCCGGCCCGTCATCGCCATCGATGTCCTCGATTCGCCGCCGCAGGACTGGCCCGCCGTCCTGGCGGACGCCTACGGTGGCGTCTTGGCCGACCCCGCTGCGTGGGCGAAGAAGGCGGTTGACGAGTTCGGCGGGGACCTCGTGTGCCTGAAGTTCGACGGGCTGCACCCCGACAAGGGCAACCTGGGCGCCGACCACGCCGTCGCCGTCACGCAGAAGGTCATCGGGGCGGTGGGCGTCCCCCTCATCCTCTGGGGCAGCGGCAACGATGAGAAGGACAACGCCGTCATGCCCAAGGTCTCGCAGGCCGCCAAGGGCGAGCGGGTCCTCCTCGGCACGGTCACGCAGGACAACTATAAGAGCCTCACCGCCACGGCCCTGGCCGACCAGCACCTCCTCATCGCCCAGGCGCCCCTGGACATCAACATCGCCAAGCAGGTGAACATCCTCGTCTCCGACATGGGCTTTCCGCTGGAGTCGCTGGTCATGTTCCAGACGACCGGCACGCTGGGCTACGGGATGGAGTACGCGTACAGCATCCAGGAGCGGGAGCGCCTGGCGGCCCTGGGCGGCGACCGGCTGATGGCCCTCCCGGTTATCTGCGACGTGGGCTACGAGTCGTGGCGCGCGAAGGAGGCCAAAGCGTCGGCCTCCGAGGCCCCGCAGTGGGGAGACGGCGCCAAGCGCGGGCCCCTGTGGGAGGCCACTACGGCGGTGGCGCTCCTCCAGTCGGGCGTCGACATCGTGCGGATGCGCCACCCGGCCGCCGTCGCCATCGTCCGCGAGTACATCAATAGCCTCTGGGGCAGCGACTGAGAAAAGGCCTCATAGAGCCGCGGTCATCGAGCCGCTGGCCGTAAGGTCGCGGTTACGCTGAGCAACCACCGGCCGAACCATATGCCAACCAACCGAGGAGATCCCCATGATTGCCATCGGCGAACGCATCAATGGCATGTTTACCGACGTGAAGGACGCTATCGCGGCCAAGGACCCGGCGCCTATCGTCTCGCTGGCTAAGCGCCAGGCGGCTGCCGGCGCTGCGTACCTCGACATCAACGTCGGCACCGCTGCCGCCGACCAGGCGGGCACCATCAAGTGGCTCGTCGAGACCGCGCAGGCGGCCGTGCCCACGCCGCTTTGCCTTGACAGCCAGAAGCCCGATGTCATCCGGGCGGGCTTGTCGGCCTGCGACACGTCGCGGGGGGTGCTTCTGAATTCCTCGCCGCTCAATAAGAAGAGCGACCCGGACGTGCTGGCCAGGTACGTCGAGATGGCCAACTCGGCCGGCGGCAGCCTCATCGCCCTGACGATGGACCGCGAGGGCGTGCCGCAGAACATCGACCGCCGCGTAGAAATCGCCGCCGAACTTCTCACCCGCTGCATGGAACTGGGCCTGGCGCCCGACCGCCTCTTCATCGACCCCATCATCCTGCCCGTGAACGTCCCCGGGGCCCAGGCGCAGCCGACGAACATCCTAGCGGCGATCGACCAGATTCGCCTCATGTCCGACCCCCCGCCGCATATCACCATGGGCCTCTCGAACCTCAGCCAGGGCACCACCGAGCGGAGCCTGATTAACCGCACGTTCCTCGCGATGGCGATGAGCCACGGGGCAGACTCGGCCATCATCGACGTCCTCGACGAACCCCTCGTCGATATCGTGGCCACCGTCGAGATGCTCATGAACAAGCAGATTTACTCCGACAGTTTCCTGAAGGCGTACCGGAGCACCGCCGGCGGGCAGCGCCCCGACAAGTGACCAAGTGACAAAGTGACACAGTGACGCGGCAAAGGAAGTGGCCTGGGGGCCTTCACTTTCTCACTTTGACACTGTCCGAGGCACCATGAAGCCTCTCTACATAAGCGCTACGCTCCAGGACTGCGGCAAGACGACCGTCATCGTCGGCCTCATGGAGGCATTCCGCAACCTGGGCTACAACGTGGGCTACATGAAGCCCGTCGGCCAGCGCTACGTCGATTACGAGGGCCGGCACATCGACGAAGACGCCGTCCTGGCGCGGCATGCCTTTCACCTCCAGGACGCCCCCGTTGACATGAGCCCCGTGGCCGTGGAGCGCGGCTTTACCGAGCGCTACATTTTTCACCGCGACCCTGAGCCGCTCCAGAAGCGCATCCTGGAGGCCGCAGGGCGCATCAAGGCCGCCCACCCGTGCATGATCGTCGAGGGCACCGGCCACGCCGGCGTCGGCTCGTGCTTCGACCTCTCGAACGCCCGCGTGGCGGACCTCCTCGGCGCGCCCGTCATCATCGTGACGGAGGGCGGCATCGGCCGCGCCATCGACGAGGTGGCCCTCAGCCTGCACCTCTTCCGCAAGCACGACGTCGAGGTCCTCGGCGTCATCCTCAATAAGACCTGGCCGCAGAAACTTGAAAAAATCCAGCGGGCCGTCGCTGCCGGCCTGGCCCACCTGGGCACGCGACTGCTGGGCGTCATCCCCTTCCGTGCGCAACTGGGCTACCCGCGCGTCGAGCAGATCGTGGCGGAACTGGGCGGCCAGGTCCTCTGCGGCCGGAAGAACCTTTCCAGCGCCGTCGAGCACACCGTTGTGGCCGCCATGGCGCCGCAGCACGTTTGTAACTACATCCGGCAGAACACGCTGGTCATAACGCCCGGCGACCGCATCGACAACGTCCTGATTTCCATCACGGCGTGTCCGATTGAGCGGGGCCTGACGCGCCCCGTGACGGGCATCCTGCTGACGGGCGGCTTCGACCCGCCCGCCAGCATCCTCTCGATCGTCGATGCCATCGGAATCCCGGTCGTCTTATGCCAGGAGGATACGTACACCGTGGCCGCGCGCTTGCAGGAGATGCGATTCAAGATCCGCCCCGAAGACACGGATAAGATCGAGGCCGCCAAGGCCCTCATCCGCGAGAACGTCAACGTGCCGGACCTCCTGGTGCGCCTGGCCGATGACACGCGCACGTAACGCTTCACACGGGGCGGCCCGCGATGGGCAAAGGCAGGTAATCTGTGTCGGAGCAAGCGAGCAATCTGGACAAACTGGCGTCGCTTCAGCCGACGGAGGCTGAGGTCACAGCCTTCCTGGATGCCTCGCGCGTATCGCCCGAGTCGAACCTCATCGGCGTTCTCCAGGCGGTTCAGGAGCGCTTCGGCTTCCTCCCGGCGGCAGCACTTCGCCAGGCGAGCCGCCGCATGCGCATCCCCCTCAGCCGCATCTACGGCGTCGTCTCGTTCTACGCACAGTTCTACACCGAGCCGCACGGGCGGCACACGGTACGCTGCTGCCGCGGCACGGCCTGCCACGTGCGCGGCGGCAAGAAAGTGATTCAGGCCGTCGGCGATGCCCTGAACCTGGATGATGGCGAAACGTCGGAAGACATGATGTTTTCTTTCGAGACCGTGGCCTGTCTTGGTGCTTGCGCCCTGTCGCCAGTGGTGGTCATTGACGGAGCCTATTACGGCAAGGTCACGCCCCGGCGGATCCAGACGGTCCTAAGCCGAATCATCGCGGATGAGTCCAAGCGGGAGGACGGGAAGTAATGGCACGTTTTGGTTCTATCGACGCCTTCCGCCAGTGGCAGAAGCAACTCAAGGCCGCTCTTGACCCGAAGCGGAAGGAAATCACCATATGCGGCGGCACGGGATGCTGCGCCTTCGGTTCGCCTGACGTCCAGCGCGCCTTCGAGGCGGAACTCAAGCGTCGCGGTCTGGCACACGGCATTCTTGTGAAGCGGACCGGTTGTCATGGTTTCTGCGAGAAGGGACCCGTGGTGGTCATCCTTCCTGGGAAGTTTTTCTACCCCAACGTCCAGGTTGAGGATGTGCCCGAGATTGTCGAGAAGACCGTCCTTCAGGGCAAGGCCATCCGGCGATTGCTTTACGTCGATCCCGCCGCCGGCAAGAAGATCGTCCGTGATCACGAGGTGCCGTTCTACGCCAAACAACAACGTTTTGTGTTCCGGCTCAACGGCATTATCGATCCGGTCAGCCTTGAAGATTATGTGGCGCACGACGGCTATGCAGCGGCCGTCAAGGCCTTCGCAGAGATGGCGCCTGACCAGGTGATCGCCGAGGTCGCGGCCTCGGGCCTGCGCGGGCGCGGCGGGGCGGGGTTCCCCACCGGCCGCAAGTGGCAACTGGCCCGACAGGCGCCGGGCGAGCCGAAGTACATCATCTGCAACGCCGACGAGGGCGACCCCGGGGCGTTCATGGACCGCAGTCTCCTGGAAGGCACCCCCCACGCGATTCTCGAGGGTATGATCATCGCCGCGCATGCCATTGGGGCGGCGCACGGCATTATCTACGTGCGCGCGGAGTACCCGCTGGCGGTGCGGAACAGCGACATCGCCATTGAGCAGGGGCGCGACGCCGGACTCCTGGGCGAGAATATCCTTGGCACAGGGTTCAACTTCGACATTGACATTCACATGGGGGCCGGGGCGTTCGTCTGCGGTGAGGAAACGGCCCTCATCGCCTCGGTCGAGGGCAAGCGCGGCATGCCGCGCCCGCGACCCCCGTTCCCGGCCCAGGCGGGCCTGTACGGCAAACCCACCAACATCAACAACGTCGAGACGTTCGCCAACGTGCCGCTCATTATTCTCAAAGGCAGGGACTGGTACAGTGCCATCGGCACGGAAGGCTCCAAGGGGACCAAGATATTCGCCCTCGCCGGCAAGGTCCGCAACACGGGCCTGGTGGAGGTGCCTATGGGGGCCACGCTGCGCCACATCGTGTACGACATTGGCGGCGGCATTCCGCGCGGCCGCAAGTTCAAGGCCGCCCAGATGGGCGGTCCGAGCGGCGGCTGCGTCCCGGCGCGGTACCTGGACCTGCCCGTCGACTACGACTCTGTCAAACAGGTCGGCGCAATAATGGGCTCCGGCGGCCTCATCGTCATGGACGAGGCCACCTGCATGGTGGACATCGCCCGCTTCTTCACCGACTTCTGCCAGAAGGAATCGTGCGGCAAGTGCGTTCCCTGCCGCGTGGGAACGCGCCGGATGCTCGAAATCCTGGAGCGCATCACGCGCGGCGAGGGCAAGCCCGAAGACGTCGGCCTCCTGCAAACTCTTGGCGAGATGGTCCGCGACGCCAGTCTGTGCGGGCTGGGGCAGACGGCCCCGAACCCCGTTCTTTCTACGATCCGCCACTTCCGCGACGAGTACGAGGCGCATATCCGCCTGAAGCGGTGTCCCTCGCACGCCTGCGAGATGCTCGCCCCCACGGCCTGCACGAGCGCCTGCCCGGCCCACGTGAACGTGCCCGAGTACGTGGCCCTGGTGGCCGAGGGCCGCTTCGCCGATGCCCTGGAGGTCATCCGGCGCCGCAACCCGTTCCCGTCGGTTTGCGGCCGGGCATGCCACCATCCGTGCGAACTCTTCTGCCGCCGCGGCGACGTGGACCAGCCGGTCGCCATCCGGCACCTGAAGCGCTTCGTGTCGGACCGCGTGCGGGACGGCGGTTCACCGCCCCGCTGGCGGGGAAAGCGGCGCGGGCGCGTGGCCGTCGTCGGCTCCGGCCCGGCCGGCCTCACAGCGGCGTACTTCCTCGCCCTTGCCGGCCGCGAGGTCAAGGTCTTTGAGGCCCTGCCTGTGGCGGGCGGCATGCTGGCCGTGGGCGTTCCATCGTACCGGCTTCCCCGCAATGCGCTTGCCCGCGACATCGACTACATCCGCCGCGCGGGCGTCGAGATCGAGACCGGACGCCGCGTCGGGTCCTTGAAGGAACTGCGCGGCGCCGGCTACGACGCCGTCTTTGTGGCCACGGGGGCCCACGGCTCCGTTCGCCTTGACATTCCTGGCGCGGCCCTTGAGGGCGTGCACGATGCCATCGCAATGCTGCGGCGGGTGACGCTGGGCGAGTTGACGGAACTTGAGGGCCGCGTGGTCGTCATCGGCGGCGGGAACGCCGCCATCGATGCCGCGCGGTCGGCCCTGCGGCTGGGCGCCCAGCCGGTGACCATCCTGTACCGGCGCACGCGCGAGGAGATGCCGGCCCTGCGAGAAGAAATTGAAGATGCTATCCTCGAAGGCGTGGACATACGTTTCCTGGTTGCTCCCCTCGCGATCGAGGGCGAGGGCCGCGTCCGCGCCATCCGCTGCCAGGAGATGGAACTGGGCGAGGCCGACGCGAGCGGCCGCCGCCGCCCCGTCCCGAAGCCCGGCTGCGAACGCTCGGTCGAGTGCGACCACGTCATCGTGGCCGTGGGCCAGTCGCCGGAACTTGAGTTCGCGGCGGCCGACGGCAGTCTCGTCGTCAAGCAGGGTAAGGTTCGCGTGGACCCGCTGACGCAGCAGGCCCAGGAGGGTGTTTTCCTGGGTGGCGACGCGCATACGGGGCCGGCTACGATCGTCGAGGCTATCGCTGCCGGGCAGCGCGCGGCCCAGGCGATTGACGTCTTCCTCGGCGGTAAGGGTGAACTGCCGCTTGACACGGGCTTCGCCTCGCCCGGCAAGCCTTCCGAGGAAGAGGCCGCCGCCGCGCGCCAGCCGGCCCGCGCCCGGCCGCCCAGGCGCCGCCGCGGCAACTTCGATGAAATCGTCAAGGGCTACTCCCTTCAGGCCGCGTGCACCGAGGCCCGCCGCTGCCTCCGCTGCGACCTGGAGTAGGGGACTGTCCGCGCGCGGATCGCGCGGCGGGTCAGCCGGGCCCGCAGCGCAAAGGGATGACGAGAGGCCGCTGCATGGCTGACGAGATTCCGCTGACCATCGACGGGCAATCCGTGACGGCGCCGGCGGGCGCGACCGTCTTCCAGGCCGCGCGCCGCGCCGGCATCGACATTCCGCACCTCTGCTACGACCCGGCGCTGGGCCTTGAGCCGACGAGTTCCTGCCGCCTGTGCGTGGTGGAGGTCGAGGGCGCCCGGGGCCCCGTGCCGTCGTGCTCGTACCCGGCGGCCGCCGGGATGGTTGTTCGCACCGATTCTCCGCGCCTGCGCGAAGTGCGCAAGATGGTGCTGGAACTCCTGCTCTCGGACCATCCGCACGACTGCCTCACGTGCGAGAAGTCGGGCGTGTGCGCGCTTCAGAAATATGCTTATGACTTCGGCGTGAA
>Ga0194112_10009532_pt1 | contig 12340 bp, 7 predicted proteins | sample TA2MahC400mmetaG_FD_146191 | JGI IMG/M metagenome (GOLD analysis project Ga0194112, IMG submission 146191) | Freshwater microbial communities from Lake Tanganyika, Tanzania - TA2015016 Mahale Deep Cast 400m | ecosystem: Environmental > Aquatic > Freshwater > Lake | place: Tanzania: Lake...
CGCGCCCGTCTTGCGGAACCGCGCCTGCGCCGGTCCCTCGGAGAGCGGGTACAGCCTGCACGGCCAAAGGACGCAGTAACTGCCGTACCCCTTCGCCAGGTCGGCCCCGAACCGCGCATCGTACGCCGCAAGGAGCGAGTCCGCCAGCGCCGACCAGTCGGCAGCGTCGTTTTCGTTCCTCATGGCCTGCGCCAGGGCCGCCGCCCGCCACAGGCCCGCGATGTCGAACGCCTCGGTGTATTCCGGGTGCGAGCCGTCGCACCGGCCGGGCTCGAGTTTCTGCCGCTCCTCCTTCGGCAGGGCGTCGCCGAACTTCAGGCTCGTCGGGCTCACCCAGTGCGGCCCGGGCGTGGTCCGGTAATACTTTATCATAGCAGCAATCTTTTGTACGCCCGGATACGCCCGCCGCAGCCACTCCTTGTCGCGCGTGAAAAGCCAGTGCTCGCCCATGACCCACAGGATCTGCCCCGGGTTGTCGGCCTCCGGATAGACGCGGCCGTTGAACGGGTGCGCCAGGAAGTAGTCTATGGCCCTGGCCGCAAGTTCAAACTGGCCGCATTTCTGGAAGATGTTCACCGTGTACACGCCGTCGCGGTTGAAGACGTTGTAGTTGACGACCGCCACGTCGGGCGCCCCCTCGTTCATGGCGATGGCGGCGTGGCCGGCGATGGCCCGCAGCGCCTCTCCCCAGCGCTTGTCGGGAACCGCCACCTGCACCTGGCCCAGGAGGGCCGTCCAGTACGCCTGGGCCTCCTCGGCCAGTTGCTGCAAGTTGAGCCGGCGATAGAAGTCCAGCCCGGGGTCCGGCTGAAGGACGCCGCCGTCAGGCGGGTTCGGCTTCGCGAGGTCCAACTGCGCCCACGCGCTCTTGCCGTCCCACTGGTGAGCGACGGCCCGCCGCCCCGCCAGCACGGGGCAGACGAAGACCGCGGCGCGCCCCGCCGGCGTCTCTTCCAGCGCCGCGATGTCAAGGCACAGGGCGCCTGAGCAGTCGCCGGCGTCGGACTTCGCCTCCCTGCCGGCAGGCATGCCGCCTTCCGCGGCAGCGCTGCCGATGGTGTCGGTGGCAAGCACGCCCGCCGCCGCCGGCTTCGTCAGTGCCACGAGCGCCGGGCGGCCGTCCACAAGCAGCGCGTCGCCCTCCCGGCTGACGGCCAGTTGCCGGACGGGTCCGCCCGCGGGCCCCAGCGGGCGCAGCGCGGCGTAAAGGCGGCCGCTCGACAGGTTCACCGACACGCGGGCAACGACTACGTGCGCCTCGCCGGCAGGGGATGCGCACCGGTGGTGCAGCAGGGCCGTCCGCCCCTCCACGCGCCCCACGCGCCACGCGATTTCAGGCACGGGATACCCGCCTGGGCCGAGGCTGCGCGAGCACTCGGCGCCGTCCATCGTGGGGGCGAAAAGTTTCCTGGACTCGTGGTCATATACCCAGAAGTAAATGCCGTACGTTGCGAAGCCGGGCGAGAAGTTTCCCTCGGCCTCGACGAACGTCTTCAGCGCATCGAGCGCGTCGGGCAGGCCGATGGGAATGTGAATCCTGCCCGCCGGGTCGAGCGGCCCGCGCGCGGGCGCGGCAGGGGCGGGCTCGGCGGCGCAGGCCCGGCCGGCGCAACACGCCGCAAGGCCGGCGACCGCAAGGGACGCCGCGAGCGCCATCGGCGCCTTCACTGAATCGCTCCCTGTGATGATTGCGGCACGGCCGGCTTGCCCGGCCGCGGCGGGCGCCTCGCGCTCTTCCCACGGCCGGACAAGCCGGCCGTGCCGCGTTCACGTGACATCGCGGCGGCCGCGCGCGGGCCGCAAGGCGCTTCGCTTCGGCCCGACCCGCGCGCTACTCGCTCTTGAGCGAAATCTCGGCCCAGTACGCCGCCTCGAACGTCCAGCCGGTCGGCTGGTTGACGAGTTCCACGGCTGCGGTCCTGCCGGCGAAGGCCGAGAGGTCCACGTCCTCCGTCAGCCACCTGGCGGCCTCGTCGCCGGCGTTCACCCTGACGGTCTTCTTGAGGAGTTCCCTGCCGCCCGCGCGCACGATAAGGTCGAAGTCGCCGCGCGGGTCGTTCGCCACCACCAGGCGCAGAACCGTCTTCTTGCCGGCGGGCACATCCACCTGTCTTGATAACACGCAGGCCGTGTCGCGGTTCAGCGGATGCGTCGCCAGGACGCTCTTCTTTCCGCCCCACTCGGCCCGCAGGCCGGGGTCCATGTCGGGGCCGCACTTCTCAATTTTCCAGCCCTGGGCGACCTTGTCGAGGGCCGCCTGGATGTTGACCGCCTGGCCGCCCTTGCCCTTGGCCGGCTCGGGCGGCGGCTTTATCCGGGCCATCTCTTCGGGGGTGAATTTCGAGTCGGCGATCGGCCCCGGCTCCCAGCACTGCTCCAGTCTCGACGGCTTCGGCTCGGCGGCCGGGATCACGAACACCTCCTGGCCGGCCGCGTCCTTCTCGACGCGCCCTCCCGCGCGAACGACCGCCTGGCGCACAAGTTTCTCACATACTTCAATCAATTTCGGGAACGTGTACGGCGTGTGGCTGAACTTGCCCTCCGGGTTCAGGGCCGACTTGTACTCGGCGGGCAGCCTGGCGAAGCCGATGGTCGTAAAGACGACGCCCGCGGCGCTCGAAGGGTTGCAGTCCGAGTCCTGGCCCGCGCGGCAGGAGATTTTTATGGTCGCGTCGGGGTCGCGGTTGCCGTAGAGGACGCCCAGGACCACGTACGCGCCGTTTATCTTGGCGTCGATGTTGTAGTCGCTCTTGTTGCACGAGGCGCGGCGGTAGGCGGGGTTCTTCTGGTACTTTTCTTCAATAAGTTGCCAGGTTTTTTGCCAGTCGGCGGGGTTCCGGCGGTGCCACTCCAGGACGTCGCGGATGCACTCGGCGTACTGGCTGGCGGCGGGGATGCACCGCAGGGCCGCCTGCACGATCTTTTCGGGGTCCGACTCGAAGAACGCCTCGGCGTACATGCCGCCGAAGAACTGCCCGCCGTAGATGCCGTCGCCGTAGTTCATGAGGCGCCCGAACTTCTCGCCCAGTTCGATGACCGTGTTCGGCAGCCCCGGCGCGATGAGGCCGGAGTAGTCCGATTCAATCTGGTAATCTATGTCGTCGGCGTGCTTGTTGAACTGCGGGTGGCCCGAGTCGGGCGGCGCGACGCCCGCACGCAGGTTGTCGCGCCCGGCCCGGTTCGCGTGCCACAAGGGGTAGCCGGAGTTCGCGAAGTCTATGCCCGCCTGGCGCAGGGGCACGTCGAAGCCGTGCTTCTCCAGCGTCTCGACGAACGTCATCTCCACGTAGATGTCGTCCTGGTTGAACTGGTTTATCATCTGGGGCTTCCACTCGGGCATCTTGTCTTCGGGGATGATTGCGCCCTTGAACTTGAACTCCGTCGGCCCGCCCTGGCCGACGCCGGCCATCTGTCCTATCCAGCCGGCCTTCATCTTGTCGAGGTACTCGGCGACCGGCAGGCGGCGCACGGCCGCCGAGTCGGTGGCCGCAATCGCCCGCGGCGCAGGCCCTGCCGCCGCTCCGGCCGCCCAGGCGGCGGTCAGCGCGGCCGGCGTGCCGATAATCGCGAGAATCATCCTGAACTTGCGCATGGCGAAGCCTCCCTTGTTCGGGCGGGCGGCGGCCCTGGGCCGCTTGCCGCGAGCCCGTAGCGCTTGACCCGCGCGGCCGGCACGGGCCGCCGGCCGGCCGGCACGCCCGGCCGCCGCCAGCATAACCGACCCGACGCGGGTTTCAAATCAATAGACGCTGGGCGCCGGCCGCAGCGCCGTCACAGCGCCCCCCACCGTACGGTGAGGTACACAGACGCAACGTAAACGGCAAGCAGAAGCCCACCTTGCCAACGGCGAAACTGTTGCCGGCCGAGCACCGCGTACGCCTGGAACATCATCAGCAGCACCATCATTGTGGGCAGGTAAAGCCAGAGAAACGCCGTCTCCACGGCCAGCGGCGATGCGACGTTGGCGATGCCCGTAACGAAGAACACGTTCAGGACGTCGGCCCCGATGATGTTGCCCACCGAGATGTCTTCGTGCCGCTTTACCAGCGCCGCAATTCCCGTAACGAGTTCCGGCACGGATGTGCCGAAGGCGACCAGCGTTACCGCCAGGACCGACGGCGGCACCTGGTACCGCTCGCAAATCGTCTTGACCGAGCCGACCAGGAGTTCCGACCCCAGGACGACCAGGCCCAGCCCCACGGCCAGCAGGAGCAACTGGAAGGCTGCCATTGCAAGCACGCGGCCGCGCATCGGCGAGTCGTTCTCATCCGGCGGCATCATCAGCGGGTGGCTGCGCGCCCAATACACGGACATATAGAGATATCCTATCAACAGTGCCACCAGCAGCACGCCGAACGCGCGCGGCAGGACGCCGTGCGCCTCGCCGCCGGCCGCCAGGTAGGCAACTACGCACGCCGCCGTCAGCAGGGCGCCCGACCCCAACTGGATCCAGCCGTGGCGGTTCAGTACGAAGCGGTCCATCGGCAGCGGCCGGATAAGGCAGCACAGCCCGAAAATCAGGCCGGTATCAACTATGATTGAACCGACGGCGTTGCCGAGGGCCAGGTCGGGGTTGCCCCGGAGGGCGGCCGCCACGGAGACGCACATCTCGGGGGTCGTCGTGCCCAGGCTGACGACCGTGGCGCCGATGATGGCCTTCGGCACTCCCAGAAGCCGGGCCATGGCCGCCGCCGCAGACACCGTGCGGTCGCCCCCCACGGCCAGCAAGGCGATGCTTGCTGCGGCCGTCAGCCACAGCAGCCACGTGGCCTGGCCGGCAAAGAACTCCGCAGGTATCAGGTCGGCTATCACGAGCGTCTCCCGAAAAACAACCCGCCTTATGTACGGGTTCCGGGGCGGCATTGCAACAAGAACCGGCGGCGGCCGCGCGGCGCGCCCCGGCCGCGCAACCGCCTTCGCCGCCGTGCTTCGCCCTGCATGGTGTCGGGTGCGGCACAAATGGTTGCCTGCCTGCCGGCCGACCGGTAGCATGGCCGCCGTCCAGCCGAGCCAGGAGACGCTCCTTTATGCGAAGCGCTGCCGTGTTCGGGCTTGCCGTAGTGAGCGCGGTTGCGGGATTGCTGCTCGCCGTCCGCGCGGCCGGGGCCGCGGATGCGCCCGCCGTGATGGCCGCCGGGGCGCCGGGCGCCCCCGCAGACGCGACGGGCCCGGCGGGGGCTTCCGCAGCCGCGACGGGCGCGGGCGTCTTCCGGCACTTCGTCACCCGCTCGGGCGACAAACTTATGGATGGCCCGAACGAGTTTCGATTCATCGGCGCGAACATGCCCGGCATGATCCTGCCCTACGATTTCACGCTGAACATTCCGGAGCGCATGGTCCTGGCTACGCCGTGGGAGCAGGAGGACGCCTTCAAGACCTGCGTGCAGATGAACCTGCGGGCCGTCCGCTGGTGGAACCTGCCCATGTGCGGGCCCAAGCAGCAGCCGCAGCCGTGGCACTACGTCCTGGCGCCCGGAAAGTTCAACGACGCGGCCTTCAAGACCGTGGACACCGCGCTGGCCCTGGCGAACCGCTACGGCCTGCGCGTGGTCCTGTCGCTCTCGGCCGAGGCCGGCCGTTACCTGGGCGGCGTGGACACCTACGCCGCCTGGCGGGGCAAGACCATAAGAGAGTTCTGGACCGACCCCGGCTGCAAGGAGGACTTCAAGGCCGCCCTCCGCTACGTGGTCAACCGCCGCAACTCCGTCACGGGCACGCTCTACAAAGACGACAAGGCCATCCTGTGCTGGGAGTTCGGCAACGAACTTCGCAGCGGCCCCGACGCCTGGCAGTCGGAGATGGCCGCGTACCTGAAATCCCTCGATCCGAACCACCTCATCATGGATGCGTACGACACGCGCGTGCCGGCGGAGCCGGACCCCAACATTGACATCCTCAACCGGCACTATTACGGGGGCGACTGGGTGAAGAACCTGCGCAGCGACCTGGCGAAGGCCCGGGGCAAGCGGCCGTTCGTCGTCGGCGAGTTCGGCCTGTCGGCCGACGTGCCGATGGTCGGCAGGTTCCTCGATGCCGTCATCGGCGAAGGCGCCGCCGGCGCCATGATCTGGAGCATGTACTTCCATCGCGAGGGCGGCGGGTTCTACTGGCACCAGATATTCACGCACCCCAGCCTGGCCTCGTACCACTGGCCGGGCTTTGAGCCGGGCGAGGCCCACAAGGAGCGCGAAATCCTGGCCGCCCTGCGCGAGGCGGCGTTCAGAATCCAGGGCCTTCCCCTGCCGCCCGTGCCCGTGCCCGATGCGCCCGTCATGCTGCCCGTGGGCGACGTGCCGCTTCTTTCGTGGCGCGGCTCGGCGGGCGCCTCCGGCTACGACGTCCAGCGGGCCGGGAAGGCCGGCGGACCCTGGCAGACCGTGGCCGAGAACGTCTCCGACGGCGAGACGGCCTACCGGCCGCTCTACAGCGACACGGCGGTGCGAGCGGGGCAGACTGTGTTCTACCGCGTCATCGCGCGCAGCGCCGCAGGCGCATCGCCACCCTCGGACGCGGTCGGCCCCGTGACGGTCAAGGGCGTGTGCTTCGCTGATGAACTTAAGGATCTGTCGCTTGCGTGCGGCAAGTCCGAGGGCCTCAAATTGGCCAACGACCATAACGGGCACTATGCCGAGTATCTCTACCGCGCAAAGGGCGACAAGGGCGACTGGCTCCTCTATAAGATGCCGGCCGCGATTGCCGAGGCGAAAGTGGCGGCGTTCTTCTCCGAGTCTCCGGCCGCCGACCTGGCCCTGGAAGCCTCGGCCGACGGCAAGGCGTTCTCGCCGCTGCCGGCGGGGCGGCGGGAAAGGACCTACGCAGCCAACCCGCAGGCCGCCAGCGGCTCGAAGGTCAGGGCCCGCACGCTGGTTGAATACTCTGCCGCCGTCCCGCGCGGCAGCACGTACTTGAAGATTCTCTGGACCGGCCCGGCGGAACTTGACCGCGTGGAGTTGTACCACCCCGGCGGGCAGGAGACGCGCAAATGAGGCCTCCGCCCGCAGCCGGAAAGGTGCTCGGCCTGCTTGTCGCCGCCGGCCTGCTGGCCGGGTGCGCACAGCAGTTCTACCCCGGGCCGCCGCAGCCGCGCGAGCGCATCGCGGTCGTGCGCGTGGCGGAGGGCGTCTTCTTCCGCGCCGTTGACGGCGCCGCGCGGACGCCCGCGCAGGCGCTCCTCGACATCCGGAAGCCCGTGCACCTGTTGCCCGGGCGGCACACGTTGCGCGTCGTCTGCGTCTGGCGTGCGGCGGCGGGGCAGGAGAGCCTCTCGTCAAGCGGCCTGGTGCGGTCGGAGTACATCGACCTTGAGTTCGACGCCGCAGCCGGCCGCGAGTACGTCATCCGCGCACGGGCCGGGGACTCCGGCCGGCCCGAGGCGGTCCTTCTCGAGGACGCCGCGACGGGCCAGGCCCTCGCCTCGCAGTCGTGCGCTGCCGAGCGCCGCCCGCCGTAAGAGGCTGCTGCGCAACCGCGTGGGGCACGGCCGGGCCTGTCCGGCTGTTGCCCCGTGCCGCCGATGTTTCCCACGGGCGGACAGGGCGCGTAGGCCGGGGCAACGCCCCGGCTTCCGCGCGCCTCACGGCTTGTCGGTGTCGTACTGCACCAGGAGCGCCATGCCCGGCCACAGGACCTCTATGCCGTGATGCTCCGTGGCGGACTTGGTGTACAGCGTGTTCGTGCCGCGGCGGATGAGGGCCAGGGGCGCCAGCACGACGTCCGCGCTGTAATCGTGGTTCTTGCCCACCTTCTGGACGAGCCGCGAGCCGTTGATGCCGAGTTCATCGCACAGGTCGCCGCACCAGGTGGTCAGGACGATGCGCGCGGCCGCGGCGCGCGAAGGGTCGTCCGGCACGTCCACCTTGCAGGAGTGGGTCTTGCCGGCCCGCGTCTGCCAGGCCGGGGGCACGTCGTAGGGCTTATAGAGGCGGACCGACTTGCCGGGGCGGACGAGGCGCACGCCCTCGACGGCCGCCGTGACGCAGCACAGCCCGGAACCGTCGGTGATGCGCGCCAGGACCTTCATCGGCTCGGCCTGGTCGGGCGCCCACGAGGCGTCCCAGCGCGCGGCCCAGGGCGGGGCCGCTGCGGAGCCGAGGTGGTTCTGTATCTTGCCATAACGATACGTATAGTGCCAGCGGCGCCACTGGCCGTCGCCCTCCCAGTTGAAATCGTCGTAGAAGCCGATGAAGTCCACCTGGCGTACGGCCGCGCCGCCGGGCGCGGTCTTGACATCGGCCGCCAGGGCCACCGGGCTTGCCACCGACGCCCCGGCCGCCGGCGCGGTCACGGCCCCCGCCGCGTGCGGCTTGCGGGCAGGGTCGTAGTAGATGCGGAAGGTTACGCCGTACACGCCCCACTGGCCCCAGCCGAAATCGTGGACCACCTGGCCGCCGCTCGTGAACTCGAACGTGTTCGTCCCGGCCTTCAGTTGGGCCAGGGGCAGGGCCGCGCAGGCCTGCTTCAGGTACTGGTACGCCTCCGGCCGCTGGGGGCCCATGAGGGGCGATTCCGGGATTTCGATCCACGGGCCGCCGTTCAGGCGGATGCGTTTCTGGCTGGTGCCGGCGTGCCCGCCCCACTGCTCGATGTGGACCTCGGCCCGGACGGCTTCGGCGAGGTCCGTGAGTTCGACCTTGTTGACGGGGTTGGGCAAAAACTTCTTCGCCCCGGCGTTGCGGGCCTCCGGGTCGGTCACGCGCTGCCAGTTCGCCGCGTTGACCCACGGCCCCGTCCAGGCGTACTCGCGGAACACGTCGCCGGGGCCGAAGTCGGCGCGGGCGGCGGACCACAAGGCCAGCAGCAGGAGGCCACCTCGGACCGCGTGGTTCATGTGCGGACTCCTGATAAGAAAAGCCTCTCCATGAGTTCATCCCGCTAGAGGTTAGCGCGCGCGGCCGCTGCCCCGGCGCGCAACTTGGGCCGGCGCAATTACGTCTTCGGTGCGATCTCGGGCCTGTCCGCGGGCGCCGGCGCCGCCTGGGCGGAGCCCGGCGGCGCGGGAGCGGGAGCGGCCGGCGGCGGCGGAGCAACCAGCGTGGCCGTCACGATGGGAACAGGCTGCGGTGCGGCCGGGGCGGCCGAGGGCGCCGCGGGCGCCGCTTGCGTCGTTGCCGTCGGCGCCGCGTGCGCCGTCGCGGCGGCCGGCCTGGCCGCCGTCCGGCGGTAGTCCTCCGGCGACGGTTCCGGCACGGTCACGAGCAGCCGCTCGATGATCTTCTCGGTGGTGATGCCTTCGGCGTCGGCGTTGAAGTTCGTAAAGAGCCTGTGCCGCAGCACCGGCCGCGCCACCCGCCGCACGTCGTCGCACGTCACGTTCAGGCGGCCGGCGAAGACGGCCCGCGCCTTGGCCCCCAGCACCAGGTACTGCGCGGCCCGCGGCCCTGCGCCCCAGGTGAGCCACTCGTTGATGAACTGCGGCGACTCGGCCGTGTGCGGCCGCGTGGCGCGCGAGAGGCTGACGGCGTAATCGACCACGTGGTCGGAGACGGGCACGCGGCGGACTATCTTCTGGATGCCGAGGATGTCTTTGCCGCCCAGGACGAACCGCAGGTCGAAGTTCTGCTCGGCGGTGGTGGCCTTGACGATGGTGCGCTCGTCCTCCCTGGGCGGATAATCCACGTAAACCATGAACATGAATCGGTCAAGTTGCGCCTCGGGCAGGGGATACGTGCCTTCCTGCTCGATGGGGTTCTGCGTCGCCAGGACGAAGAACGGCAGGTCCAGCGAGTACGTGTTGCCCCCGGCCGTCACGTGGTACTCCTGCATGGCCTGGAGCAGGGCGGCCTGGGTCTTGGGCGGCGTGCGGTTGATCTCGTCGGCCAGGATGATGTTGGCGAACACCGGGCCGCGGATGAACCGGAACGCCCGCTCGCCGGTGGAGCGGTTCTCTTCTATGACGTCGGTGCCGGTGATGTCGGACGGCATCAGGTCGGGCGTGAACTGGATGCGGTTGAACCTGAGTTTCAGCACGCTGGCGATGGTCGAGATGAGCAGCGTCTTGGCCAGCCCCGGGACGCCCACCATCAGGCAGTGCCCGCGCGAGAACATGGCGTAGAGCAACTGCTCGATGACCTCGTCCTGGCCGACGATGACCTTGTGGATTTCCTGCAAGAGCAGGCTGCGCGCCTTGCCGAGTTGCTCTATGACGGCGAGTTCTTCGGGCGTGTGGGTCGTTCCGGCCAAGCAAAGTCTCCTTGAGATGTCAACGGCCAAATGACCAATGACCAGGCATCAATGACCAATCAAACTGCAAACGGCAATGACTAATCAAACCGCAAACGGCGAACAAACACGCGGCGCAGACGCCGAGCGGCACGCGCTGCTGCCGCTGTGCCGTTTGTCTCCTGATTACTCATTGTTTTTTGCCGCTTGCCTCTTGATTGGTCATTGGTGCCTGGTCATTGGTCGTTCTTGGCTGCGGCGGCGCCTCGGGACGATGGCGCCCCGGCGATCAATGCGTCATCGCGTACACGAGGATGTTGATCCCCAGGCGAAGCGCGTCGTTGGTCGCGTACTCGCGGGCGTACGGGTTGGGGGCGCCCGACCACCCGTTGACGAAGCCGAAGGGGCTGTAGATGACCCGCAACTGGTTCTCGATGGCGATTCCCTCCAGCGTCGGGCGGTCGAGGCCCGGGAAGTCGTGCAGCGCAAGCGGCGTGTACTCGACCTTCTGGACGGGGAAGACGCTCTTATAGACGGGGTGGTCCAGGGGTATGCGTTCGAGTTTCCGGTCGGGGACGACGCGGGCGATTTCGCGGCGGAAGGCCTCGTCGAACGACTTGCGGCCGCAGCAGGCGTTCGCCGCCACCACGCCCCCCGCCCCGAGGTACCGGCGCAGATTGTTCACTTCTTCATCCGTCAATTTGAAGTCCTTGTGCCCGGTCATGTACAGGATGGGGTGCGCGAAGGCGTCTATGCTTCGCAGGTCCACGTCCTCCTTCTTGAACTGGACCGAGACGGTGGTGTTCTCGGCCAGGTGCTTCATCAGCGACATCAGGCTTGCCGGCTGCGTGTCCCAGTCGCCGTCGTGGACCACCTGGGCTATGACCAGTTGGTCGCGGGTGGGGTCGCCCTTCTGGTGATAGACCTTCTCGGTGGCCAGGAACCGGCCGAGTTCGTACGTCGCCAGGCAGTAGGTGACGATGTTTGCGCCGAGTTTGCGGGCCGCATCGGGCGAGTACCGCTTGCCCTCGGTGTGCAGGTGGCCGTCCCAGCCGCACGACATGTCGTACCCGCCGCCGTAGATTACGGCCGCGCGGCAGCCGATGCTGACGGCCTCCAGGCGGGGCACGTCGTCCTTCTCGACCTTCTCGACGATGTACCGCACGCCCGTGACGGGGTAGAAAGAGGAGTACAGCGGGTGGTCCATCGGGATGGGCTCCAGCGGCCGCTTCGGGAACAGTTCCGCCGCCAGCGCCCGGAACGACTTGTCGAACGCCTCCGCCCCGCAGCAGGCGTCGCCCAGGATCGTGCCGCCGTCCACGCAGAACTGCCGCAGCCGCGCGATGAACTCCGGTTTCAGCGCGAAGCCGTCGTGGCCCGTGAAGTACAGGATGGGCAGTTCCGTCGGGTCGTACGAGAACGTCGCCAGGTCCGTGTCAACCGCCCGGTAACGGATGTGCAATTGCTGGTTGGTCCACGACAGCAGGTTGCGGATGTCGCTCGGATCGGTCATCCAGTCGCGGTAACTGGAACGGTTGCCCTTCGCATCGGTCTCCCATTTCACCTCGCCCATGATGACCTTGCCGACGAGTGCGGGCGGCGAGGGCTCGCGCTTCTTCTCGCTCCGCCGAAGCGGCGTCGCGGGCAGCGGCAGCGGCGGGAACGATTCCGCCGCCGTACGCCGCTCGGGCTTCGCCGGCGGCGGCGGGCCGCACGAACGCACCTGCGCCTCCGCCTCTGCGGCCAGCGACGCCACCAGCACCGCCACCAGGCCGCCGACCACCAGTTTGGCCGCGCGGCTGCCACCACGATTCGACTGCGACATGGTCAGCACCCCTTACTCGGCCGCCGGACGCCCGGGCTGCACGGCCACCGGGCTGCGGATACACCATCCGCGCGGCATCTCTCTATTAATCGGCTTTCGGCGCGCCCGGTAACGCGCAAAACCTGCACCGGCGCACCCTGCAACTACCTGATTATACTGCATGAACGCCGCGCATGTTGCACGAAAAACCTCCACGCGGGCCTTGCCATTGCCTCCTTGCGGTGGCACAATAGTACCCGTCGTCTTTTGATGTTGTTAGTTTGTGTGAATAGCCGATTCTCACACGGGGGTCAGGATACCGGGGAGGATCGGCATGAACAAGCGATATGTGGTTCGGTTGACAATCGAAGAGCGGCA
>Ga0194112_10009538_pt1 | contig 12333 bp, 11 predicted proteins | sample TA2MahC400mmetaG_FD_146191 | JGI IMG/M metagenome (GOLD analysis project Ga0194112, IMG submission 146191) | Freshwater microbial communities from Lake Tanganyika, Tanzania - TA2015016 Mahale Deep Cast 400m | ecosystem: Environmental > Aquatic > Freshwater > Lake | place: Tanzania: Lake...
CACTTCAAGAAGGAGGGACAGAGATGCTGAAAAATAAGCGGGGTTTTACATTAATTGAGCTGATCATCATCATTGTGATCATTGGTATCCTGGCAGCGGTTGCCATTCCGAGATACCTCGATTTAACCGAGGATGCGGCAAAAGCAACTGCAAGAGGAGTATTGGCAGGTTTGAGAAGCGCAAATGCTATTATTTTTGCTGACCGTCTGGTAAAGGGGTTCACGACAACTTATCAGATGACAGATATTGTAAACAATGCATCGCCTCAGGGAGTTAGCTTCACCTATACTGCTGCAACTTTCACTGTAACCGCAGGGGGTTTTTCCTATTCATTTACACTTGCTCCGACAATTCTCCAGGCACCGACAACTTTCGGGACAATTGCCGGACCTGGAACCTGGTGAGAAAGCTAAGCTTCAATAAGCACGGGGGGATGGGAGATATGATAAGAAATCACAAGGGTTTTACATTGATTGAGTTGATTGTGATCATCGTGATTATTGGTATTCTGGCGGCTGTGGCCATTCCGAGGTATCTTGAATTAACAAGGGATGCCGCGGATGGGGTAGCCAAAGGAGTACTTGGGTCTTTGAGGAGCGCCAATGCACTTCTATTCGGTCAGCGAATCCTCGGTAGCAGCACAACAGCCTACACGATGGGTGTTATCGCCGGAACTGCAACAACGCAAGGAATGGCAGAAATGAGGGGGTTTACTTATACTACGTATACAACTACCTTCGTGATGAATGTAAGAGGGTATACTTATACGTTTACCCTAACTCCAACTCCGCAAGCGCCCACTACCTATGGCTCAATCACTGCGGGTACAGGGACATTTGCAACATGGTAACAATATGGTTTAAGAAAATTAACCTCCTGTGATAGACAGAATAAAAATAAAGATCAAGTGGGTCAAATCGCCCGAAATACTGGTTGGTTTGGCCCTTTTTTTCACCGCTTTCCTCTTTTTTTACGATCTTTTTCAGGAGCGATATCTCCTCACCGAACGAGATCTCGCCCCTTATTTCATCCCTCCGAGATTCTTCTGGGTGGAAAGCCTGAAGCAGGGTGATTTCCCCCTATGGAATCCCTACCAGTTCTCAGGACACCCCTTTTTTGCTAATCCTCAGAACGCAGTTCTATACCCCTTGAACGGTCTCTTCTTTCTTCTTCCTTTTGATATCGCTTTTAATGCCGTCATCATCCTCCACTTCTTCCTTGGAGGCTTCTTTACCTATCTTTTCCTAAAGGATTTGAAGGTAAGCTCCACCGGGGCGATTATCTCCGGTTTTATTTTCATGCTCGGAGGATATCTGCTCTCCGTTCACAGCCTTCTCACCATTCTTCTCTCCGTGATTTGGACTCCCCTGATCATGATGTTTTTCAGAAGGGCGATCGAAAACCCGGGGGTCAGGAATGAAATAATGACTGCTGTCTTCACAACCCTTTCATTCCTGGGAGGTGGGATTGAGGTCGTCTATGGGAATTTCTTTGTGCTTTTGATCATGATGATTTTTTCAATGTTACCCAATAAATCCTATGTCGGGGATAAACCCCGACACTACATATTGATGATTCGGTCCCTCTTGGCCATCTCTTTCTCCTTTCTCATTCTTTCCGCCATTCAACTCCTTCCATTTATCGAGCTCTGGATGCATTCCATTCGTGGTCAGGGAATCACCTATCAGGAAGCAACGGTATGGAGCTTCGCTCCAAAGGACTTCCTGCTTTTCTTTTTGGCCGACGCATACGGGTATTTTTTAGACATGAAGAAATACTGGGTCACCCAGTGCTGGCTCAAAACAATGTATTTGGGAGGGTTGACCTTCGTTTTAAGTTTGATCTTCTTTATTCTCCCTTATTCCAACCACAATATTGTAGCCGCAGGCTTTAGCCTGCGAAAAAATCGCACCCTGAAGGGTGCGGCTACAAATTTTATTGACAAAGTTATGAACGGGACCGGGAAGAACAGGCTCTTCTTCCTCGTTTTAATGCTCTTTTCCCTTTTTTTATCTCTTGGGCATTATAACCCTCTCTACCCTTTGGTATTTAAGTATGTCCCCTTTTTCAACGGGATCAGATATCCTGTAAAGTTTCTCTATATCTTCATCCTTGCCCTTGCTATTACGGCGGGCCTGGGTTTTGAAAAACTGGTTCAGTTTTCTACAAGGTTGCAGAAAAATACCGACCTATCGTCACTCCCGCGAAAGCGGGAGTCCAGCGAAAAAGCAAACTGGATTCCTGCTTCCGCAGGAATGACAATTCGAATGTTAAAAAGACTTTTTCAACAGCCTGCCCAAAAGAGTGATGGGAAATGGTTAAAGCATCTCCTCTTCGTTTTCTTACTCCTCTCAGGGTTCATTCTCCTGTTTCTCGTTCTGGGGCACAAAGAGATTGAACATTTTCTCAAGTTGAAGGAGATCGACTTCCCTCAGTTCAATCACCTCTCCGTGAACCTCTATCATGCCAAGAGATTCTTCTTCTACCTCACCCTCTTTTTTCTTCTTCTCAGGGTTGGTTACGAGGTAAAATGGAAAGGATGGACAAAGGTCCTGCTGGTCTTTTTCCTGACGGCAGACCTATTCGGGAATATGGGTTTTTATGGTAAAGAAAAATCTGAGAATTATTTTAAGAAGACCAGGATACAGGAGATCGTCACTTCGGATAGAGAGCCTTCCCGAGTCTTTTCGACAGCGAAGACCATTTCTCTTGATACCCCCATTTTAATCGGCGACGCTATCCCCTTTGACCTCATTAAGGAGAAGCATCTGCCCTCATTGAATATGATCTTTCAGGTCCATGACATATGGGGAATTGATGTGGTCCGACTAAAAAGAGGTGATGAGCTTTATAAGGTATTTACAAACACTCCATCCATTTCAGCAACAAATCTTGTTGATATTTATGGGGTGAAGTATGTTGTTTCCGTAACTCCAATTGAAGGAGATTCCCGTTTTGAACTGGTCTATGCGAGGCTGGATGGGCTTGAAGGCAATAAGGAAGACCTTCTCAAGGAGAATACGATCAAACTCTATCGAAATAAAAGCCCTATGCCAAGAGCATGGCTGGTGAGAGATTTCAAAGTGATGGATTCCAAGGAAATGCTTTTGACTCTAACCCAAAAGGGTTTTAACCATGAGAGAAAGGTTCTCTTTGAAGAGAATCCCCCTCACCCCTACCTTCTCCCCGAGGAGGGAGAGGGTAGGATAGGGAGAGTTGAATTCCTTTCCGAAAGTAATAATAAATTATCCCTCAGAGTGGAGGCAGAGACAGAGAGCATCCTGGTTTTGAGCGATACTTTTTATCCTGGCTGGAAGGCGTTTGTGAATGGTAAGGAGGAGAAGATTCTTCGTGCCAATTATAATTTCCGGGCAGTGCCTTTAAGCAAAGGAGTCCATCAGGTCGAGTTTGTCTATGCTCCCCTGAGTTTTACGCTTGGGGCTGGCTTAAGCATCATTGGAATAATAAGTTGTGCCATTATTGGATGGTCGTCTCGACGCAGAAAAAATCAGTGTAATAACCAGAAATGACCATGGATATCGAGAAAACAAATACCTTAACCCTTCTTCTATTGGAGGAAGTCAGCTCTTACAACCGCTGGATCTTTGAGCGGATAAGACCCTTTCTCAGAGAGAATATTCTGGAGGTGGGGTGTGGGATTGGAAACCTGACCGGATGGCTCCTCCAACAGGGAAAGGTGGTGGCAACGGATATAAAGGAGAACTACCTGAATATCGTTCGGGAGAAATATGAAGGCCATTCCAACCTCGTAAAAACTCTGATCTGGGATGTCCAGCAGGAGCCCGGGAGGGAACTCTTTGCCTCTTTTGATACCATTGTCTGCTCCAATGTCCTGGAACATATTGGGGATGACGTTTCTGTCTTAAAACATTTTCATCACATGCTCTGTGGACAGGGGAGGCTTATCCTTTTAGTTCCGGCATTGAAATGTCTTTACAATCAACTCGATAAGGATCTCGGCCATTTCCGGCGTTACGGCAAAAAGGAGTTGATATCGAAGATCGAGCAGAGTGGTTTCCGGATTTTACACTTAACATATTTCAATCCCTTTGGTATATTGGGATGGTTTTTCAATGGCTCGATTTTGAGAAGGCGAATTTTGCCGCAGAATCAGGTGAAGGTATTTAATAAGATGGTTCCCCTTTTCATATCTCTTGAGAAAATCATTCCCGACTGGGTTGGTCAATCCTTGATCGTTGTAGGAGAGAAGCGATGAAACTATCTGTCATCATCCCTGTCTATAATGAGGTGAAAACCATCCTTGAAATCATCCAAAGGGTGAAAGAGGCTCCTTTTGAGAAGGAGATTATTGTCGTTGACGATTACTCCAACGATGGGACAGCCAGCCTTCTTAAGGAGAACAGCGAAGGGATTAAAACGCTCTTTCATGACCAAAACCAGGGCAAAGGCGCCGCCATCAGGACAGCCCTTCCTCAGATTACCGGAGACATAGCGATCATTCAGGATGCCGACCTGGAATATCATCCCTCTGAATATCCCCGCCTGATCAGCCCGATTCTGAATGGAGTAGCGGATGTAGTTTATGGCTCACGATTCCAGGGAGGGACGCATCGAGTGCTCTATTTCTGGCATTCCGTCGGGAATCAGATTATAACGACCCTATCCAATATGCTCACCGATCTTAACCTGTCGGATATGGAAACAGGCTATAAGGTCTTTCGCTCCGAAGTCCTGAAGAAGATAAAGATTGAGAGCAACCGGTTTGGTTTTGAACCGGAGATCACGGCCAAGATCGCCAAGATGGGTTGCCGGATTTATGAGGTTCCCATTTCCTATTGGGGAAGGGACTATTCGGAAGGCAAGAAGATCAACTGGAAAGATGGATTGGCCGCCATCTACTGGATCATTAAGTTTAATTTTTTTCGATAGGATGAAGATTGAATACAGACGCTATTTAATTAATACAAATGCATTAAATTATTTACCAATGTTGGCCCCTCGCCCTTCCACACTTCCTAATGGGGCATTACCCTTAACTTAAGAAGAGGGAGAGTTTTGGAAAAAATCCCAATAGGGATATTCGATAATAGACCGGCGATTTATCGCCGGTGATAGGAATGAAAAAAGGAGAGTCCCATGGGGACGAATGAAAGAGGGGCCTGAAAATGGCTAATTCTTACATCAGGGGTAGGATTCAATCGTCCCGATGGGACTGCTATATTATCTTTTCTCCCCAGCGATGAATCGCTGGGCTATTGTCATGCAAGCCCCTCCAGGGCATCAGATTAATTAAGTTAGCGCTTGTATTCGTTGACCTTTGCTTCTCAGGCCTGAAAAGTCATTTAATAGGCAACCCGGTCCACTTCGTCCCGCGTGGTGAGTCCTTTCAATACTTTTAACAATCCGTCTTCTCTGAGAGATTTCAATCCTGTCGTCTCACGTGCGACCTGGCGTAGCTCCTGAGGAGATGCCTTTTCTGCAATCAGCCGTTTGATCTGCTCATTCACAGTGAGAAGTTCATAAATCCCAATTCTGCCGAGATAGCCCGACTGCTTGCACTGTTTACACCCTTTTCCACGGGAAAAAGCGGGCGGCTCTTTCAATGAGGAAATATGATCGGCCATTTCTTTCAATACCTGTTCATCAGGCGACGCCGGAGTTTTACAGTGAGGACAAATGGCCCTGACAAGTCGTTGTGCAAGCACGCCGATGACAGAAGATGAGATGAGATAAGGTTCGACGCCAATATCGAGAAGCCGGGTGATCGCCTCCGGCGCATCATTTGTATGAAGGGTGCTGAGCACGAGGTGGCCGGTGAGGGCGGCCTGGATGGCGATTTCAGAGGTATCGAGATCTCTGATTTCGCCCACCATAATCACATCCGGGTCCTGCCGGAGAATCGATCTCAGACCGGCTGCGAAAGTGATCCCTGCCTTGGGGTTAATCTGAGTCTGACGGATTAAGGAGAGCCGGTATTCAACCGGATCTTCAATGGTGATGATATTCTTATCCACGGAATTGATCATATTCAGGGAGCCGTACAGGGTGGTCGTCTTTCCGCTTCCCGTGGGGCCCGTGACCAGGATCATCCCCGTTGTCTTCCGAAGAAGCTGCTTAAATTGAGTTAACATTTCATCTGAAAACCCAAGATCCTCGAGTGTGAGAAGAGGGCTCGTCTGATCCAGAATACGAAGGACGACATTTTCTCCGTAAATGGTGGGAAAGGTTGAGACTCTGATCTCAAAACCCCTATTATCCATTCTGATATTGAAGTTACCATCCTGGGGAAGCCTGGTCTCTGTTATGTCCATTTCAGACAGAATTTTGATGCGTGCGGTAATCGCAGGGTGTGCGGCTTTAGGCAGGGTCATGCTTTCAAAGAGAAAGCCATCAATCCTGAATCGAACCCGCAGTGACTTCTCATCGGGCTCAAAATGGATGTCGCTGGCACGGTCACGAATGGCCTGCATCGTGACCAGGTCGAACATCCGAGCGGCCGGAGCGCTTTCCAAAGGCCCCACCAAGGGTTCCTTTCCCTGCAGGTCATAGGTCTTCCGGTATTCGGCAGATTCTTTTGAGGGCTCGGTCGAATTTAGAGCAGCGTTCTGCCGGAGGGCGCTTTCCACTGCGGCCGCTCCAACCCCGTAATACTGTTCAATTGCCTTTTTGATCTTCTTCTCTGTGCTGATGGCTATCTCCACGTCGGTCTTTATCCTGTTTCGGACCTCGTCAACAGCAACAATATTGAGGGGATTGTCCATTGCAACAGTCAAAGTCGTGCCGATCTTAAAAAGAGGAATCAATGTATGGCGCCGGGCCAGATCATCGGAAATCGTCTTTACGATCTTATCATCGATCAGATAGGTATCGAGGTCCACATAGGGAAGATTAAAATAATCGGCCAGGCACTGATAAATGACCTCCTCCTTGGCATATCCCCTTCGGGCGAGTGTCTGCTCCAGCCGTTCGCCTCCCTGCCTTTGCTCCTGAACGGCCTTTTTTAACTGTTCAGGGGTAAGTACTCCAAGGTCAACCAGAAATTCGCCAAAACTCTTTTTTTGAGCCATAAATCCTCCGGGGGAAATAACCAATCACCAATAATCAAACACCAGATAAAAATATTCCCAAAAATGATGTAAGCTTATTTTTGCCCGTCATTCCGGCGAAAGCCGGAATCCAGTCAAACAATCGTATGATACAAATCCTGCCAATCTGGATTAGTTCCTTCGATCAATTCCAGCTTCCAGCTCCGCTTCCATTCTTTCAACCTCTTCTCCCTCTGAGTAGCAGACTCCATGCTTTCATGCAGTTCGTACCAAACCAGATAATGAACGTTGTAGCGTTGAGTAAATCCTTCTACCATATTGTTCTTATGCTCCCATATTCTTTTGACAAGATCAGAAGTCACACCAATATAGAGAGTACGGTTTCTTTTACTTGCTAAAATGTATACAACGGGCTGTTTATTCATTGCCATCATCTCTTTTCTACTGGATTCCGGCTTCCGCCGGAATGACAAAGAAGAAACTTCACCCTTAAAAGATAGTGTCTATACCCCTCGCTCCTTTTTGACATCTTTTGTTTTCAGCATTTGTTGGATATGCCTCCGGACTCTCGAAACCAGTTCCGGGTAGGCGCCTGAGGACAAGAGGACAAATCGCTGATAGTGATGGATGGCCAATTCAACCTTCCCCACCTGTTCATAGAGAAGCCCCAGGTTGTAATGCGTCTCCCCATGATGGGGGTTGATGACAAGGGCTTTCCGGTATGATTCGATTCCCTTCTCCGATTGTCCCTTCTTCTTATAGAGCGTCCCGAGATTGATGTGGCTTTCCATATGATTTGGGTTGATCGCAAGGACTTTATTGAACGTCTCCAGCGCTTTTTCATCCTCTCCCTTGAGATGGAGAAGTATCCCGATGTTATTGAGCCCCTTCTCATATTTAGGATTGATTTCGGTGGCCCTCCGATAGGTTTTCAGGGCGCTTTCAAGATCGCCCATCTCCTGATAGATAATTCCAAGATTATTATAGGCCTCGATATAATTGGGGTCGAGTTCAATCACTTTCTCGTAGGCATGGATCGCTTTGGCCATCTCCTTCTGATGATAGAACGTAACTCCTGAATTGAAATGCCGGATGACTTCCAGGGTTAGAGGACGCTCCTTTCCCACTTCCTGTACCACCGCGACAGGTTTAGACATCATTTCTTCCTTGGGGGGAGAAGGGGGAGGGGGAGGTGGAGAAGGCGATTTTTCTTCAATGACGACCTTTTCTTCCTTTTTAGCCAAACTGGTTATTCCCTTTTCAGGAATCGGTTTGACCACTATTATTTCTTTTTTTCTCTTTTCAACGGCGGGCCCTTCCTCTTTTAGGATTTTCGGAGAAGATGGCTTGGATTTTTTGGTGACATCCCGTTTCTCCACCTCTTTTTGGACTTCAGGAAGAGATGGTTTCGGGTCTTCCATTGGCGCCGGTTTCTCTGCTTCTATGCTGGTCTCCGGAGTAATTTTGGGGGCCTCCGGTAGCGCAGGTTTCCTTTCCACAAACCTGACCGTTTGCTGGGGTGGGGGTGTCGAGGGAGCTAAAAAAAACCACCAGAAGACCAGCAGAAGAATAATAACAGCTCCGACGGAACCACCCATGATGATCCAGCCCCTTTTATCAGGCCCCCTCCTGCCCCGGCCTTGCTTGAAGAATGGTCCCCCTTTAGATTCTTTCGATCGGAGCTGCTGGGCCTTTTTAAGGGCATCCATGATCAGACTCATCTTGTTTCCTCCAGGGAGGTCCTCACCGTTTCTTTTGGAGGGTCTATTCTATGGTCCGTTGGATTCGTGGTGGGGGAAGGGGCGGGTTCACCTGCCATTTTGAGGTAAATCTTTTCAAACTGATTATGAATCAGATTTCGGGTCCCCTGAAGTGAAGGGAAGGGATCATACTTCAGCAGTATCATGCCTGCCAATACAAGACACAGGATGACGAGGAGAAAGATGCGAAGCGGAGGGAAATATCTTGACCAGGCGAATGATGGATAGGTCGGAGTAATCACTTCCTTCCCACCAAGGTCTTTTATCGCCTTTCTCACCACTCCCTTGTCGATATGAAAGGTTTCATCAACGAAGCCTCCGATGAGGGCGCGATCACAGAGAAGATTGATCAGCCTGGGAATCCCCTGCGAAAAGCGGTAGATTTCGTTCAGGGCAGATTTTGAGAAGGTGACGCCTCCGTGTGACCCCGCCACGGTGAGACGCTGGTAAATGTATGACTCCGTTTCCTCACGGTTGAGAGGAAGGATATGGTGACGGATGGCAATCCGCTGGTTCAATTGTTTTAATTTAGCGGACCGGAGTTTCTGGTTCAATTCCAATTGACCGAGCAGGATGATCTGGAGCATTTTCTCTTTGGCTGTCTCCAGGTTGGAGAGCATCCGGATCTGTTCCAGGACCGGGATGGAAAGGTTTTGCGCTTCGTCAATGATGAGGAGCACATGTTCCCCCTGGGACAGTTGTTCAACGAGAAATCGATTCAGGGCGTCAATCCGTTCTGTTTTTGATCTTCCAATGGAAGCAAATCCGAGGTCCTGAAGGATCGCCCTCAGCAGTTCTCTCTCTGTGAGGAAGGAGTTGAAGATGACCGCTGTTTTCACATTTCTGTCCAATTTATCGAGAAGGCTCCGGCAAATGGTCGTTTTTCCGGTTCCAATGTCGCCGGTGACGACCATGAAGCCCTCCCTTTGCCGAATTCCGTAGAGGAGGGAATCGATGGCTGTCCGGTGGCTCTCACTCATATAGAGAAACTGAGGGTCCGGCGTCAGCGAAAAGGGTTTTTCTTTTAAGCCGTAAAAGTCGAGATACATATTATTAGCCTCGGTTATCAGAATATCGGGGTATCAGGTGGTGGTTATCAGGACATCAGGGTATCAGAGGTTAAAAATTCCTTGTCTTTATTTTGCCCGATATCCTGATAACCTGGTGTCCTGCCTCCTGATTTCCTGGTAACCTGATTCCCTGTTAGGAGATATTTCGAATTTTACCTCCTTGTAAAATCCTCCACTCTCTTTCCGACCTGAAGGGTGGGGGTGATCATGATCACCAGTTCTGCGGTCCTCTTCTTTTCGGTCCTGTAACGGAACAATCCTCCGAGCAGAGGGAAGGACTGTAACACGGGAACACCAACATAGGCGTCCTCTTTTTTATCCTGCATGAGACCTGCGATGATGATTGTCTGTCCGTCCTGTACCCTTACCGTAGTATCGGTTTCTCTCACGCTTAAAAGAGGGAAGGTGGTCTTCCCATCCGGCGTTGCTTTTTCTCCCGTTTTTTCCGTAATGCTGGGATGGATATTCATGGTGATTGTTCCGTCCTCGGCAATCTGCGGGGTGACATCGAGGATGATTCCCACATCGATCGTCACGGGCTGGAAGGTTTGCAGCACCGTGTCTCCTCCGGCGGTTGCCAATTGAGAAGTGAAGAAGACATCCTGGTTTCCTACACGGATGATGGCCTTCTGATTGTTGAGTGTGGAGATGGTCGGACTGGAAAGAACTTTTACATCTCCCTGTTCTGCAATGGCCTGCATGATGTCTGAAAGGGCGACATCACCTGCCCCAACGGAAAAGGTGCCTCCGAAGGGCCTTATTCTAAAAGTCCCGGGGGTCTGGATCGTTGTTCCGGTGGTCGTATCAGTGAGGGAAAAGCCTCCTGACACTCCTGGAAAGCCCGTTGTTCCCGCCTTATTCGTAAGCCCCCATGACAAATTGGAAAGCCGTGGCAATCCCTGAATGACCTTCCAGTTAATCCCTTCCTTATTTTCGTCGGAAAGGATTACCTCAAAGATTTTTGCCTGGATCGTGACCTGCCTCTGGGCGCTTCCCTCCATGGCTTCGAGGAACGATGCGATTTTATTGAGGTTGGCCGGATAATCGCTCACCAGGATGACGCTGGTCGATTTATTGACAATCAATTTTCTGCCCTTAATGTCAGACCTTGCCCAAGTCGCCTTCTCCGGTTCTGATGAAACGGCTTTTTCATCGGTTCCTCCGAAGATAATGGTCTCCAGTCCTCTCTGGATTTCTCTCCAGAGGTCCATTTCATCCACGCTGACCAGATCGCTGAATCCTGTTCTACCTCCCTGGGGAGCGGTGGTGGTTACGGATGCGGATGTTCCAGGAAGGACAGTAGATTGTAGGCTTCCTCCGGTGCTCGCATAGATCTCCCTCTTTCCACTTCTCCGGGTGGCAAGGTAGTTGAGCGTAAAGAGGCGGGTTTCCATCTGGGGTCTCATGATCTTGACAAATTTTCCTTCGATCCGATAGGTCCATCCCAGAGGAAAGAGAATGGCATCGAGAGCCTCCTTCAGGGTTACCCTTTTGAGGTCGATGGTCACCTTACCGGTCAGTTCCGGGTCGATGACAATGTTGTAATCACTCTCCTTTGAGAAGGCTAAAAGGATGTCCTGAATATTTGAGTCCCGTGCAAAGAAAGAGTAGAGCTTCTCGGGCACTTTTTTCGCTTCCTCTCTCTGAGGAATGACCAGTTCCTTCAATTTTTCTTCAGGAGGCGACTGGGGTTTCGAAGGCTCCACCTTCTGAGAGGGCAGTTGGGTTCGCTCCTTTTTAGGAGGAGAAGCGCAGCCCACCGCCCACAAGAGACATAGAAGAAGTATTAATGCCATTTTTGCTTTCATGTTTTTTCTCCTTATTTTAATAAGGCTCAACTGACTTTAGCGAAGGTAATGATAGGCCGTTCACCCTGAGCCGTGAGCTCGTCGAACGGTCGAAGGGTGATAACGGCGAGCCAATCGAGATACCTCCGCCCAATCTCCCTGCATCATTGCTTCCTTTTTTCTCCGACTCCAACCTTTGATCTGTTGCTCACAGGCCAATGCCTCATCCCGAGTAGGAAATTCCTCTGAAAAGAGCAGTTTTACCGGAAGTCGGGTTGAAGTATAACCTTCAATTTCACCCAATTGATGTTTTGCTATCCGCTCCTCAAGATTATCTGTATGGCCAGTGTAGTAGGAGCTATCGGCGCGTCGTAGAATGTATACCCCAAAACTCATATCCCTGTTACCTCTTGCTTCCTTCAGCTATTAATAATATCGATCTACTCGTCCTTCGCCCCTCAATAAGTTCACCCTTCGACCATTCGACAGGCTCACGACTCAGGGCGAACGGTAATTCTACAGTCTCAGGGGGGAACGGAGTCATTTCCCCTCCACCGTTATTTTCACCGGGCTCTGATCCAGAACGAGCGTCCTCTTTTTGCTTTCCTTTTCGAGAATAACCCTATCGGAACGGATTTCTAACACTTTATCGCCATTAACAAAATCTCCGACGGTGACGATGGACCGG
>Ga0194112_10009539_pt1 | contig 12332 bp, 8 predicted proteins | sample TA2MahC400mmetaG_FD_146191 | JGI IMG/M metagenome (GOLD analysis project Ga0194112, IMG submission 146191) | Freshwater microbial communities from Lake Tanganyika, Tanzania - TA2015016 Mahale Deep Cast 400m | ecosystem: Environmental > Aquatic > Freshwater > Lake | place: Tanzania: Lake...
CGTAGAGCCCCCGAAGCGGGGCGATTCAATGGGCGTGAAACGCCCCCTTCGGGGGCTTGGATGGGGGGGACGCGCCATCCCAGGGCTCCCTTCGGTCGCCCTGGGCTACGGCTGGGTCGCCCGCGTCGGCGGGCTACAAGGCCCCGAGATGTGGGCAAAGATCAGGGCTTCGCCCTGGGCTGCTATAGTACGCCCCTGTCGGGGCTCCGGAGTAGTTCACCAGAACTGGTGGCCATACTCCCAGGTTGTGGGGGGCCGTCCCCCCGCGCTACAATACAGACGCCGCGGCCGCCGCCTTTATTCAGGAGCGTGAGCCATGGGAGCGGGACTCAAGGAGACGTTCGAGAGGCTCTGGCAGGAACACTTCCCCGGCGCCGAGCTGCCCATCTGCTGCTGGCACGCGGACGCGCCCGGCGACGCCGAGGCCGTGAAGCCGGCCACCGGGCACCGCTGCGTGATCGCCGACCTGGCCAGGGTCCGGCGCGGCGCCTCGCTGGCCTTCGACGCCGCCGCCGTCAGTTGCTTCGGCGGCCGCAAGTGCTTCGGCTTCCCCGTCGAGATGGGCGAGGACTTCCCCTACTTCCTCTCCTACGGCATCCCCGGCAAGCTGGAGGGCGAGCGCTACAAGAAGACCCCGAGCTCGTCCGCCAATGGGTCCAGACCGCCAGGGCGCTCCCCGCCCCGGCCCGGGCTATCTTGAAGCGACCCGTGACACCACCTCGTCTGCGGCAAGCCAAGCACCCTCACCCCAGCCCTCTCCCCGAGGGAGAGGGGGGATGGCTCCACCCTCGCTGAACACACCGGAAAAAGACAGCGGGTGTCTTTTCTGGCCGGGGGGTCAGGCGAGGGGCTTGGGGGCTTCGAGGAGGGACTTGAGCTTCTGGAAGAACTTGGCGGCAATGACACCGTCAACAAGGCGATGGTCGCAGGCGAGGACGAGGGTGGCCAGTTGGCGGATGGCGATGCCGTCGTCAATGACGACGGGGCGCTTGGCGATGCGCCCGACGCCGAGGATGGCGACCTCGCCAGGGTTGATGATGGGCAGCACGCTGTCCACGCCGAACATGCCGAGGTTGGAGACGGTGATGCAGCCGCCCTCGTAGTCGTCGGGGGTGAGGCGCTTGTTGCGGGCTTTGGCGATGAGGGCCTCGGTGTCGCGGGCGATGTCGGCGAGGGACTTGCTCTCGCAGTTTCGGACGACGGGGACGATGAGTCCGCCTTCGATGCCGACGGCGAGGCCGACGTTGACCTCGTGGCGGTAGAGGAGGGCGCCGTCGGCCCAGGCGCAGTTCATGTCGGGGTTGGCGGCGAAGGCGAGGGCGCAGGCGCGGATGATGAGGTCGTTGAAGGAGACCTTGAGGCCGCCGGCGGCGAGCTCGCGCCGCAGCTCTATCAGCGCCGTCATATCCACGTCCAGGGTCAGGTAGAAGTGCGGGATGGTGGCCTTGCTGAGTGCCATGCGCTGTGCGACGACTCGGCGCATGGGGGTGGGGGCCACGCGGCGTCCGCCGGGGGGCGGCGCGGCCTCGACGTCGGCCTTCATTATCCTGCCGCCCGGGCTTGAGGGCTTGATGCGCGTGAGGTCAACGCCGCGTTGGTAGGCGATCTCGAGTGCCGTGGGCGATATGCGGATGCCGTCGAGGCGGGCGGCGTAGGCGAGGACATCCGCCTCGACAATTCGGCCGCTCGGCCCCGAGCCGCGGAGCAGTTGAAGCGGGATGCGTTTCCCGGAGGCGGTGCGGCGGGCGCGGGGGGAAGAGAAGGTGCGAGATGGAGCCGATTGCTGATTGCTGATTGCTGATTGCTGATTGAAGTCCGAAATCCGAAATCCGAAATCCGAAATTGGGGCCGGCTGGGCTACGGGTGGCGCGGGCACCGGCGTGGGGGCGATGACGGCGGGGGCAGCGGCGCCCTTGGCGGCGGCGAGGGCCTTCGCGCCGGCGAGGGCACGCTCGACCATCTCGCCGGTCACGGCGTCGGCGGGCTCGCCGATGAAGGCGATGACGGCGTTGCAGGGCACCGTGTCGCCCTTGGCGTAGAGGAGCTTCTTGACGACGCCTGGGTAGAAGCACTCGACTTCGAGGGCCGCCTTGTCGGTGTTGATTTCGAGGAGGATGTCGCCCTTCCGGACGGTGTCGCCCTCGCTGATGCGCCAGGCTTCGACGGTGGCTTCCTCCATCGTCTGGCCGAGCTTGGGCATGACGACTTCGCGGATCATCCGGAACTCCTCTTGAGGAAGGCGGGGCCGATGTAGTGGAGGAGGTCGGCCGCGGTGAGCGCGTGCTGGCCGATGGCCTCGGCTGCGAGGTCGCCCGCGAGGCCGTGGAGGTGGACGGCGAGGCACGTGGCGGGGAAGGGATCGAGCCCCTGGGCGAGCAGGCCGGCGATCATCCCGGTCAACACGTCGCCCGTGCCGCCGCTCGCCATGCCGGGGTTCCCAGTCTCGTTGACATAGAGGGCGCCGTGATGGTCGGCGACGACGGTGCGGTGGCCCTTGAGGGCGACGACAAGGGAGAATCGGTGTGCGAAGGATAGGGCGGCGTCCTCGCGGGCGGCCTGTATCTCGCGCACTGAGTAGCCGGTGAGGCGGGCCATCTCGCCGGGGTGGGGTGTGAGGACGATGGGCGCCCGCGCCTCTTCGAGGATGGCCGTCTGGCCTTCGAGCGCGTTCAGCCCATCGGCATCAAGCACCATTGGCTTCGTGAGCGAGCGGATGAGGGCGTGGACGAGCTTCTCGGTCGAGCGGTGCCGGCCGATTCCGGGACCGAGAGCGATGGCATTGCGGCGCTCGGCGAATGCAAGGACCTCGGGCAGCGCGCCCAGGGCAAACGCTCCGCCTGGGACCTCGCGGAACGGGTGGGTCATGCAGGCGGTGAGCTTTGCGGCCACGACGGGCAGGAGCGAGGCGGGCACACCCAGTGTCACGAGGCCGGCTCCGCTGCGGAGCGCGCCCTCGGCGGCCAGGCAGGCGGCGCCGGCGAAGCCCGTGGAGCCGGCGAGGACGAGGACGTGGCCGAACTGGCCCTTGTGGGCGGCGGCCTCGCGAGAGAGGCCCTGCATCGCTTGCTCAGGCTGGAACTGCACGGGCTGCCGCCCTCCGATAAAGAGGATGAATGGATGGGTGGATGGGTGGATGAATGCAAGAGAGAGGCAGTCTTTCACTCATCCATTCATCCATCCATCCATTCATCCATTCATTCATCCATCCATCCATTCATCCATCCATCCACTCATCCTCGTCATTCCTTGTCTGTCCGTCACACGCTGACGATTGCGGCGAGGAAGCGTTTCGCCATCTCGGTGATCAGCGCGTAGTTGCCGGCGGCGAGGGCGTCCTTTCGGACGAGGCTGGAGCCTACGCCGAGGGCGACGGCGCCCGCGCGAAGCCAGTCGGCGGCATTGTCCACGTCTACCCCGCCCGTCGGCATGATGGGGACTTCGGGAAGCGGGGCGCGAATGGCCTTGAGGTATGGTATGCCGCCCAGCTCGGCGGGGAAGAGCTTCACGCAGTCGGCCCCCGCCTGCCACGCGGCGGCGATCTCGGTGGGGGTGAACGCGCCGGGCATCACCGCCACGTCGCGATCGCGGCACAGGCGGATGACATCGAGGTTGGTGTTGGGGGCGACGATGTAGCGAGCGCCGGCGGCAATGGCCGCCTCCGCGCGCTTGGGGTCGGTGACGGTGCCCGCGCCGAGCATGACGTTCCCGCCGTAGCTGTTCCTCACGGTGGCGATGACCTCGGGGGCCTTCGGGACGGTGAAGGTGATCTCGATGGCGGAGACGCCGCCGTCGAGGAGGGCGTCAATTATGGGGCGCACCTGGTCCGTTGTGCTGCGGACGACTGCGACGAGGCGGAGCTTGCGGACCCAGGCCATCACTTCTTCGCGTTGCGACATGGCTTCCTCCTGGCCTTCGCCACAGCGGGCAAGTTGGTGTGGTTGATCAGCGAGGCGATGTAGCCGGCGCCGAAGCCGTTGTCAATGTTGACCACGCAGACGCTCGAGGCGCAGCTATTGAGCATGGCGAGGAGCGCGGCGAGGCCGCCGAAGCTGGCGCCGTAGCCGATGCTGGTGGGGACGGCGACGACTGGGCGGCTCGTGAGTCCGCCGACGACGCTTGCGAGGGCGCCCTCCATGCCCGCGACGACGATGAGGACGTTGGCGTCGAAGACGTGGTGTGCGCGCGAGAGGAGGCGGTGGATGCCGGCGACGCCGACGTCGTAGAGCTTCTCGACGGAGTTGCCGAGCACCTCGGCGGTCACGCGGGCCTCCTCGGCCACTGACATGTCGGAGGTTCCGGCGGTGACGACGAGGATTTTGCCTGGTGGGAGGGGCTTCGGCTTGCGCTGGCAGACGATGATGCGCGCGGGGTCGTGGAACTCGGCGTCGGGGCAGATGGCTCGGACGGCCTCGAAGGCGGCAGGCTCGGCCCGCGTGGCGAGCACCTCGCAGCCGTCGGCCATCAGGCGCTGGGCGATGCCGGCGACCTGCTGGGGCGTCTTGCCCTGGCAGAGGATGACCTCTGGGAAGCCGCAGCGCAGGTGGCGATGGGTGTCCACCGTGGCGTAGCCGAGGTCCTCGAATGGGAGGCGGCGCATGCGCTCGAGCGCCGCCTCGGGCGCGACCTGGCCGCTGCGCACTTGCGCAAGAAGCTCGCGGAGGGCCTCGACGTTCATCGCTAGACCTTCCCCTTCCTGTAGTGACGCGAGAATGGGAGATAGGGGACGGGCGTAACATCGAGCGGGGCCGCCCTGCCCTCCTCCAGGAGCCTTGCGCCGAGGGCGGCGATCATCGCGGCGTTGTCGGTGCAGAGAGCCGGGGGCGCGAAGCGGAGCTTGAGGCCGACCTTTGCGGCCTCCTCCGCAAGGCGCGTCCGCAGGCGCGAGTTGCAGGCCACCCCGCCGCCTGCGGCGAGGGTGGCCGCGCCGCGCGAGAGCGCGGCTCGGATGCTCTTCTCGACCAACACGTCCACCACGGCCTCCTGGAAGGCGGCCGCGATGTCCCGCACTCTCTCGGGCGGCGGGGGCGTGGCGCCGCGCCCCCTGGCGTTTCGCCCGTAGCACTCGTAGAGCACGGCGGTCTTCAGCCCGCTGAAGCTGAAGTCGAACGAGCCGGGCTCGAGGAGCGTCCTGGGAAAGCGGACCGCGTTTGGGTCTCCGCCGCGCGCGGCGCGGTCGATGGCCGGCCCGCCGGGGTAGCTGAGGCCGAGGAGGGAGGCCGCCTTGTCGAACGCCTCGCCCGCGGCGTCGTCGGTCGTCGTGCCGATCACCTCGGTGTCAATGGGGCTGGTGGCGTGGAGGAGGACGGTGTGGCCGCCTGAGGCGATGAGGCCGACGAGGGGATAGTCGAGCGGGGCATCGAGTGCCGGGGCGTAGAGGTGGGCGTCAATGTGGTTCACCGCGGCGAGGGGCAGGCCGAGGAGCCAGCTCAGGGTCTTGGCGGCCGCGACGCCGATGAGGAGCGCCCCGATGAGGCCGGGGCAGGTGGTCACGGCGATGGCGTCGAGGCTGTCGAGGCGTGTGCCCGCGCGTTCCAGGGCCTGGTCAATGGTGGGCACGACGGCCTCCACGTGTGCGCGGCAGGCGATTTCGGGCACCACGCCGCCGTAGCGGGCGTGGAGGTGTTCCTGGGAGGCGACGACGCTGGAGAGGACACGGCAGCCGCCATCCACCACTGCCGCGGCGGTCTCGTCGCACGATGTTTCGATGCCGAGGATGCGCATGAACGGTTCTTCCATCGTCGTCGTCCTCGTCGTCGTCGTCGTCCTCGAATCCCCAGTGGCAACGCAGACCAGCAGATTCGACGACGACGACGAGGACGACGACGACGACGAAAGAAGAGCGTGGTGCCTCGCCAAGAAGTGGCGGTCAGCGGCTCTGAATGACCAGAATCGCCTTCAGCGCGTCCACGGCGCGCACGAGGGCGGTGTCCACAAACTCCTTCTTCTCGACCTCCTTCTTCTTGGTGTCCTTTGGCTCGCCCTCTTCGGGGACGGGTGGGGCTTCGGGGGTGGGCGGCTTGGTGGAGTTCTTGGTGCTATCCTGGACCCGCTCGTCGCGGAAGTGTTCGCTGAGGCCGAGCTCGTCCTCGAGGGTCATCTTCACCTCGATGTCGGGCTTGATGCCCCAGGCGTCGTCCTCCTTGGCGTCAATCTCGCGGTGGATGAGGCGGCCGGCCGGGGTGTAGTAGCGAGCGGTGGTGAGGCGGAGCTTGCAGCCGCCGTCGAGCGCGAGGATGCTCTGGACGGATGCCTTTCCGAAGGTCCGCTGGCCGAGCAGGATGCCGCGGTGGTGGTCCTGGATTGCGCCGGCGACGATTTCGGAGCCGCTGGCGCTGAAGTTGGAGACGAGGACGGCGAGCGGGAAGTCGGGATAGGTGCCGTCCTTCTGGGCGTCGAACTGGTGGCCGGTCTCCGCGCTGCGCCCCTTTGTGGAGACGATGGCGCCCTTCTCGATGAAGCGGTCGGCCACGGCCACGGCGCTGTCGAGGAGGCCGCCGGGGTTGCGCCGCAGGTCGAGCACCAGGCCCTTCATCCCCTCCTCGAGGAGCTTCTTGACCGCCTGGTCGAGCTCGTCGGCGGTGGTGCGTTGGAAGTTGTTGATCCGCACGTAGCCGATCTTGCCCGCGGCGTCCGCCATGCGCGCCGCCCGCACGCTCTTGACCTTGATGATGTCGCGGGTGATGGTGAGGGTCTCGCGCTTGTTGGTGAGCTGGTGGAGCACGGTGATGGTGACCCTGGTGCCTGGCTTGCCGCGGAGCCTCTTCACGGCCTCCATCAGGGTGATGTTGTAGGTGTTGCGGCCCTCTATCTCGATGATGCGGTCGCCCGGGAGCACGCCAGCCTTCATCGCCGGCGTGTCCTCGAGTGGCGTGATGACGGTGAGGATGCGGTTCTGGTCGAGGCTGATCTCGATGCCGAGTCCGCCGAACTCCCCCTCGGTCTCGACCTCGAGCTGCTCGACGTCCTCGCGGGTCATGAACTGGCTGAATGGGTCGAGCTCGGCCAGCATGCCCTTGAAGGCGCCGTAGAAGAGCTTCTCGTCGTCCACGGGCACGACGTAGTGGCGCTTGACCTGTTCGAGGACGGTGACGAAGGCCTTGAAGTTCGCGTAGCTCGCCTCACGCTTCTCGGCGCCGGGCGCGACCCTGAGGACGATGAGGAAGGCGACCAGCGCCAGCAACGCCAGCTCCCGCACGCGCATGCGAACGCTCCTATCCTTGGCGGAAGACGCCAGGGCCGTTGGCCGGGCGCTCCGCCGTCTTGCCTGGTCCGGAGGGCAGGCGGCCCCGCCGCCCGCCACTCTCACATTATAAGGGGTCCGCTCCCGCGAATCAAGGCAGGCGCGTGGGCGGGCTACGGTGGCGGCTGAAGCACACGCCGAACGCCCACGTTTGCCCAGGCGATCAGGCACATGCGACAGCCTGTGGGAGTGCGGCGGCTCGACGCCGCTGTGGGCTTTTGCGGAGCCTGCCTGGAAAGAGCTCTCGTATGGCTGGCGGATGCGATCCATGGGGCGAGGGGTGGCATCGTGCTGAGCGCTTCGGCAGTCCACAGCGGTCTCAAGCGACCGCACTCCACAGGCTGCTGCACAAGGGTCGTGCCCCGAGAATGAGGTGCCTGAAGCCCGCACTCCGAACGCTGGGGAGGCGGCCGGAGTGCGGGCTCGGCTGGGTCAGGCGACCCGGATCTCGAGGTCAATGAGCACGTAGGGCGCCGACTGCTGGACGGCCACGGTGCTGTCGAAGTAGGTGAAGGAGCCCAGGGTGCGCATGGCGAAGCCGAAGGGCCAGGCGCCGTTGTTGGTGCGGGCGTGGGAGAAGACGATGGAGCCGATGTCCCACGCGGCGAAGTTGCTGTTGACGAACGACGGCTCGCGGGGCGCGCCGGTGGGGGCGCTCGCCTTGTCCCACACCTTGCCGGTGACGACGATGCTGCCGATGCCGAAGCGTGCGGCGAAGTCGGACGCCGGGGCGGGCAGGTCGAACACCCCGTCGCCGTTGACGTCGTTGTTCACGGCGACGCCGACGAAGACGGAGGAGTTGCGCGCGCCGCCGATGACGATGGCGCCGATGCTGTTGAGCGAGGTGAGGCGGGTGGCCTCGAGCCAACGCGCGACGGTGAATCTGCCCATGGAGAGGACGGAGATGCTGTTGGGGTCGGGGCCGGTGCCGAGGAGGCGCATGTCGCCGATGGCCCCGGCGAGTGCCACGTCGCCGACGAGCTGCATGCTCCTGGCGTCAACGCGCCCGAGGCTGCCGGCGCCGGTCATGTCGCCGAGGGTGGCCATGCCGTCGCCGCCGCTGGCCTTGAAGCTGAGCTGGCTGGCGCCGGTGGTGCCGAGGAGGACCACGGCGTCGAGCGTGGCGGCGCCGTTGAGGGTGAGGCCCTTCGGGCCGCCGGTGAGGGTCCAGTTGCCGCCGAAGTCGAGGTCGAGCACGCCGCCCCTCAGTTGCACCCTGACCCTGGTGCCGTCGGGGTCGGTGTAGGTGAGCGACTTGGCCTGGCCGTCGCCGACGAGGATGATGGGCCTCTGGACGATGGCGAAGGCGACGGCTGGGGCGCTGTTGGCGCCGTCGTTGTCCACCACGCGGGCGAAGAAGGTGTGCGGCCCAAGCGTCCAGCCGGCAGTGCCGGCAGTCAAGCTCCACCCGTTCACGCCGTAGTCGTCGGTGCCCAGGAGCGTGTCGGCGGCGTCCCACACGCTGTTGCCGTCATCGAGATAGAACTCCACCTGCCTGACGAGGCCGTCGGGGTCGGCCACGCCGTTCGCGATGAGCTCGACGGGGTCGGGCCGCGTGACGGGGTCGCCAAACTGGCCGCCAACCGGTCTCGCGGCAAGAGAGGCGAGAGTGGGCGCGGCGTTGACGCCATTCACGGTGAGGGTCGTGGACACGGCGGTGCCCCAGGTCCCCGTGTTGTCCCTCGGACGCGCGAAGACGGTGTGGGGTCCGAGGGTCCAGCCCGCCGTGCCGGTGGCATTGCCGGCGAAGGTCCAGACGCCGCCGCCCATGTCGGTGCCGGAGCCGACCAGGAAGTCCGCGGCGTCCCATGTGGTGTTGCCGTTCGCATCGCGGTAGAAGTTCACCAGGGTCACTGTGCCGTCGGCGTCAGTCACCCCCGTGGCGGTGAGGGTGAAGGGGTTGGGTCGGGTGACAGGGTCGGGCACAGCGGTGAGGCCGCCGATGACGGGCGGGGTGCTGCCGACCATGATGGTGGCAGTGACCGGTGTGCTCCAGGCGCCCGAGTTGTCCTGCGCCAGGGCGTGAATCCTGCTGAGGCCCCCCACCGGCCACGTGCCGCTGCTCGACATCCAGGACCAGCCATTCCCGCCGTTGGTGTCGGCGCCTAGCAGCGTGTCGCCCGCGTCGTAGACAAGGTCGCCATCGTCGAAGTAGAACTCCACGCGCACCACGGTGCCGTCGGCGTCGGTCACGCCGTTGGCCGTCATAGTGACCCACGCCGGCGGGTAGACCGGGTTGGGCGACAGGGCGAGCGAGGTGATGACGGGCGGGACGATGACGACGGGGGTGTCGGCGATGCGGGCGACGAAGCCATCGTAGTCGCCGTTGTGCGTGGTGTCGAAGCCCCCCAGGACCCAGTTGGCCGACTCGGTGGAGCCGGCGACGTAGACGTCGCCCGTGGTGCTCAGGGCGATCGCGTTGCCCTCCTCCTCATACGCGCCGCCGAGGTAGGAGGCCCAGAGCCGGGAAGTGCCTGCAAGGGACAGTTTTGCGACGAAGGCGTCGCTCTGCCCGCTGAGGTCGGTGTCGAAGCCGCCGTACTGGATGCCCTGCGACTCTGTTGTGCCGATGATGAAGGCGCCTGAGGCGTTCACGGCCACGTCGTGGGCGGCGTCGTAGCCCGTTCCGCCGAAGTAGGTCTCCCACGTCCTGGTGCCCGTGGTGGTCATGCGCGCGACGAAGCCATCGCCCGAACCGTTGTAGGTGGTGTCGAAGCCGCCAGTGACCCAGCCCGGCGAGTCCGTGTAGCCTGCGACGTAGAGCGAAGTGCCGCTCAGGAAGATGCCGTTGCCCAGGTCCTGCGCGCCGCCGCCAAGGAATGTGCTCCACATGTGAGTCCCGGCCGAGGTCAGGTAGATCACGAAGGCATCCGACACGCCGTTGAACGACATGTCGAAGCCCCCGCTGACCCAGCCTGACGAGTAGGTGACGCCCGTGATGTACGTGTCGCCCGTTGCCAGATTCACGGCAATGTCGTAGCCAGAGTCGGCGTTCGTGCCCCCCACATACGTGCTCCAGTAGTGGGCGCCAGTGAAGACGTCCAACTGCACCACAAACGCGTCCCGTTGCCCGTTGAACGTCACGTCGTACCCGCCAAGCGTCCAACCCGGCGACATCGTCTCGCCCGTGACATACACCCGGTCGTTGTTGTCCACCGCAATCGACGTCGCCCGGTCGTAGGCGCTGCCGCCGATGAAGCTGCTCCAGTAGATACTGCCGTTGATGTCGTCCAGGCTGACGACGAACCCGTCGCCAGCGCCGCCATACGTCGTGTCGTAACCCCCGTTCAACCAGCCGACCGAGTCCGTGTATCCCACCACGTAGGGGTCGTCAAAGCGGTCGATGGCGACGCCGTAGCCGGCGTCCAGGCCCGCGCCGCCCAGGTACGTGCTCCAGGTGTGCTGGCCCGTGAGCGTCATGCGCACCAGGAAGGCGTCCTGGCCGTTGAGTACCGTGTCGATGCCCCCGCTCACCCAGCCGGGGGAGGACGTCTGGCCGGCCACCCAGACGTTGTTGTTCGGGGTGTCCACCAGAATGTCGTTGGCGCGGTCCGCATCCACACCGCCCAGGTACGTGTTCCACATCAGAGCCGGGTCTATCACCAGCGGCTGGGTCGGGTCGTACGCGCCCGTGACCTCGAACCCGTACGTCATCGGGTCCACCAGCACGAAGCGCGCCGCCACGCCAACTCGCTCGCCATTGACGTCCTGGTAGACGATCGGCGCATCGTCCACCACCGTGCCCCAGCCATCGCCGAGGTCCACCACCAGCGAGCCGTCCTTGGCCAGCGACAGCCCGGCGATGCCGTCGTAGCGCACCTGGATCTGCCCGGGGTCGGCGCCGGGGGCGACGTGGAACTCGTATTTCAACTGGCTGCGGAGGCCCCAGGTGACGAAGTCTATGCCGTCGTACAGGCCCGTGTAGCCCACGATCTCATAGGAGGGCGCGCCGGACACCCAGGCGGACGGGTCGCCGAGGTAGTAGTTGAACCGCGTGTCGGCCTGCTGCATGCCCTGAGGCGCGACGGGATTGGCCCCGACGAACGAGGTGGAGAACTCGTTGAGCTCCATCTGGCCGGTAGTGTCGCCGGGCAGGCTGCGGAACGTCTGGAACACCAGCCCGGTGCCGGTCATGCCCACGTTGGTGCCGAGGCCATCGTGCGCGAAGCGCACCTCGCTGTCGGACCACTGGCCCTGGTTCTCGACGAAGAGGGCCGGCGAGATGGCCAGGAGGTCGAGCGCCTCCTGCGCCCCTGCGGCGTTCAGCAGCACCCGCCCCTCCAACGGCTCGAGGGCGAGGCGGTCTCGGGAAGAGCCCTTTGCGTCTCTTGCAGCGAACAGGTTGGCCAGGAGGCCCATCGTCTCATCCTCCAGAAGGAGTCCGAACGCCGCCCTTGGTCTAGTACCGCAATCGCCGCAACGCTAGCACATTGACGGCGATTTGTCAAGGTCCATTCGCACCGCTCTTGCACTCGCGGCCCGCCCCGGATATGATGACTTCTGAGCCATTGGCACGGCGGGGCGGGAGCCTTCAGCATGATCGAATTGCCAAAGGACGCAGCCGAGCTCTTCACCGACGCCTACCGCCGCGCGCTCGGCAGCGCCGCCGTGGCCGAGCAGGCCGGCCGCTACGCTTCACCCCCGCCCACCGTCCGAGAGAGGATCGTCCGCTGCATCTGGTTCGACCAGTCCCTCGCCACCGACCGCCTGCGCGCCGACGACGGCCAGAAGCTCCGTGTCCTCTCCCCAGGCTGGTGGAACCTCGAGGCCGGCCCCGACTTCCGCAACGCCGCCCTGCGCATCGGCGCTGGACCCGTCGTCAAGGGCGACGTCGAGGTCCACCTCCAGGCCAGCTTCTGGCACGCCCACGGGCACGACGCCGACCCCGCCTACAACACCGTCGTCCTCCACGTCGCTCTCTGGAACGACCTCGGCAACTCCTCCGTCCGCACCGCCGCGGGCGCCGCCGTCCCTCAGCTCACCCTCGAGCCCTACCTTCGCACCCCCCTGGCCGAGCTTGTGGACACGGTGGACCCCGGCGAATACCCCGAGGCCGGCGCCGCCAGCGCGGGGCGCTGCCACAAGCTCCTCG
>Ga0194112_10009540_pt1 | contig 12332 bp, 13 predicted proteins | sample TA2MahC400mmetaG_FD_146191 | JGI IMG/M metagenome (GOLD analysis project Ga0194112, IMG submission 146191) | Freshwater microbial communities from Lake Tanganyika, Tanzania - TA2015016 Mahale Deep Cast 400m | ecosystem: Environmental > Aquatic > Freshwater > Lake | place: Tanzania: Lake...
CCGCCGAAGCCATGGCGTTTGAACACCGATATGCTGTAGCACACAGGGGCGTAGGCGGGTATTTCATGGAGGTACCCACGGGCTTACCCATGAGGCTCCAGGAAGGATTTATGAATAGAAATGTTTCATTTTCTTGTTTTTTGAACATATTTGGAGTTCAGCGATACATTGTATCGATAAAATCCACAATTGAACATATGACAAGACATCATGTCCAATCGTTCTTTTTTGGGGCATTTGCTACTTCTTTTCTCAATTCTTCCAATATGGCCTCATGTCTTGGGCAGAACTCATACTTCCCATCCATTTGGGCATGGATTACCTCTTCCTGCCAGTGGCTGTTAAAGAGACGGCAGTTCCTATCCTCGCAAAAAGGGGACCCGGTGAGATGGAAGAAAAGGGCCTGCATCGCATAACCCTTTAACACCTCTGTCATTCTCACATCGCCATGATCGATAAACCGACCTCGATATTCCTTTTTTAATAACTCCAATGGCAAGCCCATCCGTTTTTTTAGATAGAATTCTCTGGGCTTTGCAGGTGCCTCTACAAGTCCAGTAATGGAGATAAGATGGGGAAAACCATAGAGGCTGACCCGGGTATGATATCTTCTATCGTCCTGATCGTATGTTCCAAAAAGTTGGTTAGTGAAGAAGATGGTACAACGCTTGAAGTCTAATTTACCTCCAAGGATCAAACCCGAAATGACTTTTTGATAAAAAATTCCTTCATAAAGAATCCCGAAGATCTTCCAGTGCGGATCTCTAATCCTCCTCTTCTCATAATCAATTTCGGCCCGAAGAGGTTTTCCTAAAACAAACTGTTTGCCAGGATCCTTCACTCTGATCCTGGCAAATTGCTTCGTCAATTCCATTATTCTTTTTTCTGGGAGTCTTTTATAGAGATTTCCTCGAAGATGGAAAGGGATGTGAGTCTTTTCCTGAAGATATTGACCCAGCTTTTTAATATTTAGTCCACTCAGATCCCCTTCCTCATAGAGGTTGATAATGGAAGGAATATGAAGATGGGTACCTTTCACTTCTTTTTCATTTTTTCAAGAATGACCTGAGCTCCTTTTCGACCCGAAAGCAACATGGCTCCAAATGTAGGTCCCATTCTTGGTAAACCATATGTAGTCGCTACAGCCATTCCTGTCACGATCAGACCGGGATGTGCCTCTCCAGTATGTTCAACGACGAGATCTTCAGATTGTTCCACCCACATGGCTCCAAAGCCCAATGTCTTCAGAATTCCTCTCTCCTCCAGTTTTTTCACCACACAGGCATCATGGCCAGTGGAGTCCACCACAAATTTGGCTTCTAAGGCGATGGGGTCCACACAGGTAATCTCACGGGGAAGAGCTTGGACAGGCGTCCAGTTCACAACTGCACCGCAAACCCGATTCCCCTCCCTTAGCACCACATCATCAAAGATGGTCATATTGGCAAATTTCACTCCGGCATCACAGGCCGCTGCAATTAATTTTGAACAGGCATGGGGACCATCAGCAACATAGAGACCTTTGACAGCCTTTTCATAAGGAATGCTTAACTCTTCCAAAATCTTTTGCCCTGGCTCCCGAACAGTCACCTTATTCATCAAATAACCACCAATCCAGAAACCTCCTCCAATGTAGTTGTTCCGCTCCACAATCAGAGTCTTCACCCCCTTTAAAGCAATATCCCTTCCAGCCATCAATCCGCTCGGTCCTCCCCCGATGATGAGACAGTCACTCTCTACATATTCGATGAATTGTCTTGCAAAACCATCGACAATGGCCCGGGTGACCTCTTTCTCGCTCACTGGTGTAAAGATCTGTTTTTTCTTGGTCATATTTGGCTTCCTTTCTCCCCCCTTTTATCTTTACCCCCCACCCTTCCCTCCCCCTCAAGGGGGGTGGGGGTATTATTCACAGATCATCAATCCCTCTATCTCCGTCTCCGAAATAGGTGAAACCCAAAGAGAGATCATCCTTTCTTCATTAACCTTTTTGAAAACCACTTCCACTTCCTCCAAATCTTTTGCCTTGCTATAACGTGCAGTGATGGAGGCAGCCTTTTTGATCTCCTCTCCCTTAGATTCTCCTCGGAGAAGGGAAAGTGGTCCTGGATAGCAGGCCGTTTTTAATAAAATATCTCCCCCTCGAGAGAATGTCTCAACCTTTTGATTCTCCTCTTTATTTCTTCCAACCACTAATTTAACCTCAGGTGATAGTCGAAAATGTCTCCCCATCTTTAATAGATGAACATCGTTGAGTGAAAAGTTTGGGTCGTGAATCATCAGATCTTTCATCCTTCTTGTAAATCCGGGGTCTGTAAGAAGACATCCACCTGCAGGGCATGGATAGTCGTGAATACCAAAATGCTCTGCCAATTTGATTTGTGGCTTTCTTGACCGTCCCTGAATACCGAGCAGTTTTTCTGTCTCCACCCACCCCTCTCTTTCCGGAATTGAAAGTGGAAGGAGTTTGGCTGAGAGAGGTCTTAAGATGAAACCTTCGAGCCCTGCCTCCTTTTCTATCAGCCGCATCGCATCTCTTCGCTGAGACATCGGCCTCTCTCCCAGGACTTCGCCGGTGACGATAAAAGAGGCTCCCAATTCTTCCATATAGGACTTTGCCTTTTTCAGCATAAAAATTCGGCAATCAATGCACGGGTTCATATTGCTTCCATAACCGTGTTTTGGATGCTTTACTACATCCAGATATTCTTCTGAGATATTAAACACCCTTAAAGGAATACCCAAGGCATTTACAGCTTTCTGGGAGGCCAAACAGGTCTCCCCTCGGTTGGTGCAGGTACAGAAAACTGTTAGGAAGTTGAGAGCCTCCAGTTCAATTCCTTGTTCCAGGACTACCTTCGCTGCGAGTGTACTGTCGAGACCTCCAGAGAGAAGGGCAATTGCCTTCATCCTAACACCTCATTCATCGATCCTGAGCGAAACCCTTGAAGGTCTAATGTAATATAATGATAACCTATTCCTTTCAGATAGTTCACCACCTTCTCTCTCAATGAGCCATCCATTAGGCGTCCCATCTCTTCCTGCAAGATTTCGATCCTCGCCATGTTCTTATAGTGCCGAACTCGAACTTGTTTGAATCCCAAACTAATAAGAAAATTTTCTGCCTTATCTATCATTCTCACCCCTTCTAAGGTAATCTCTTCTCCGTAAGGGAATCTCGATGCGAGGCACGCAAAGGAGGGCTTATCCCAGGTGGAAAGGCCTAATTCCTTTGAGGACTGCCTCACATCATTTTTTGTAAACAGGGCCTCTTTGAGAGGACTCCTGATCCCAAATTCTTGAATGGCTTTCTTGCCTGGCCGATGGTCCCTTTCGTCATCCAGTGTTGAGCCTTCAACAATAAAGGGGATCGCCTCTCTTTGGGCAAGATCCCTTAATTCTCCAAAAAGCTCTCTTTTACAATAATAGCAGCGGTTTGGGGGATTATTTGAAAATTCAGGAATCTCTAATTCATTCGAATCTATCAGAAGATGTCTCACACCTAATCCTTGAGCGACCTTCTTTGCTCCTGCGAGTTCCCTTTCAGGAAAAAGGGGGGAGAGCGCGGTAACAGCAATGACGTCTTTATCTCCAAGCGTATCTATAGCAATCTTGAGAAGTAATGTGCTATCAACCCCTCCTGAATAGGCGACAAGTACCCTATCCATGGATCGAAATATCTTTTTTAATTTCTGGATTTTAATTTTTAACTCCGAACTCATCATTCTGAACTCTCAACTCTTTAATTCCATACCCGTGTCACGTGTCTTGAATTTATAACATGTTCATTGTTTATTGTTCATCGTCCATTGTTAATTGATTACTTCCTTGATCCATCCCCCACCGAGGACTATTTCTCCATCATAGAAAACAGCAGCCTGCCCAGGAGTGATGGCCTTCTGCGGAGATTTAAATTTTACCTCCAGCTCTCTCTTCCCTTTTGGAGAGAGAATGGCCTCCGAGCCCGGATGGTTATATCGTATCTTCACTTTAGCAGAAAAGGATGAAGTCACCTTTTGAGGGATAATCCAATTGGTAGAGTCAACAATAAAGATATCACTATAAACCTCTTTCTCTTCCCCAACAATAAGGGCGTTCTTATTTCGATCAATCCCGACCACATAGAGGGGTTTCCCCTTTGCCAAACGTAGACCTCTCCGCTGTCCGATGGTATAAAAAGCGATTCCTCTATGTGTCCCAAGGATATTTCCTTCTCTATCCATGATCGCACCAGGTTCGATCGACTCTTTTAACCTCTCCGATAAGAAAGAATGATAGGATGATTCATGTATAAAACAGACTTCCTGGCTTTCAGGCTTGTCATGCACCCGAAGGTTGACTTGAAGGGCTTTCCGCCTTACCTCCTCCTTCCGATACTCTCCTAATGGAAACAGGATATAGCGGAGTTGATCTTGTGTCAGAGAAAAGAGAACATAGGATTGATCTTTTCTCAGATCCACTCCTCTCTTCAAGATATACTTTTTCGTGTTCCCATCAAATTCCAATCTTGCATAATGGCCTGTTGAGATAAAATCAGCATCCATTTCAAGTGCCTTCTTTAAAAAAGATCCAAACTTCACCCTTTCATTACAAAGAATGCAGGGGTTGGGGGTCCTCCCTTTGGTATATTCACTACAAAAATATTGGATGACCTCCTTTTCAAACTCCTCTCGAAGATAGAAGACATAGAAAGGAATCCCGAGCTGAAGAGCAACGCGTCTGGCATCCTCGATATCGGCAAGACCACAACATCGAGCTGGCCCCCTCTGGGTTCTTTCCATCACTCCTATGCACATCGTTGCCCCGATCACTTCATAGCCCTTCTCCTTTAGTAGCCAGGCCGTAGTGCTCGAATCAACCCCTCCGCTCATTGCCACGACCACCCTTTTTTTCATTTCTGCTTCGCCATAATGTCAAAATCCCCCTAAATATCCCCTCCCTTGGTGGGAAGGGGATGAAGGGGAGGGGGATGAACTCATTTTATCCACCCCCACCCTCCCCCTCCCCCATCACAAGGGGGAGGGAAATTAGTGGGATAATTTTAAATATGTTTGACTGAGGCTTTATTTGAACTTTGATATTTGACATTGCCTCATTAGAACAAAATTTCCATCGCCTGATAAGGGCAGACCGGAAGACAAAGTTCACAGGCGATGCACTTGTCTCTGTTAAATGACACCTCCATATGAGCTCGTTTAACATCTAACGCCTTGGTGGGACAGATAGAGATACAGGCCGTACAATGGGTGCATCGATCCTCATGCCATTTGACATCCTGGGCCAGGGGTTGAATCTCCACACCTATTTCGCTAAGGTATTTAAACCCCGCATCTAAGCTTGACTTTTTCCCTGTAATCTCTAAGACAAGTCTTCCTTCCTCCTTAGGTGTGATTCTGGCCCTCAATATATTTACGACCAAATCAAAATCCTTGATCATTTTTGAAATGACCGGTTGATCCACAAGATGAGAAGGATAATTGAAGACTACTCTCTTCTTCTGCATGCCAACCTCCTTTTAAAAATCAATGATCGATGTCCAATGATCAATAGGCAATGATCATTGGACATCGATCATTGACCATTGGTAATTGATAATTTACTTCTTTTTAATGGGTCGTTCTTTTAAAGGTTTGAAAACAATTCCAGAATTAATAGATGGAATGAGCTCCACAGGTTTTGTTAAAAGAAATTTTCCTGCTTCGATCCACTCTTTCAGGATTTGAGCTATCTCCCTTGCCCTCAAATAACTTGAGAGCCCAGAGGTTAAAACTTCTTTCCCCTGGACTGTTATCTTTCCAGCCTTGAGTTGTTTGTAATTGACCTCTCCCAGGCTTCCCGCAATACACTGGGGATAGGATTCGCTATAATCTACCACCTGAGCCCATATCTCCTCATCATTGACCATTGTGTACTGAAGGACCTCCTCATCCAAGATAGGAATAGGTATTCCAATCCCTACTGTGAGAGTCACCCCATAGCCCGTGAAAGATGTCCCTCTGAGCCATTTCGGGCTCATCATCTTGAGGTCACCTGTTACGGCGAGAGTTCCAGCTGTCATTTTTGGAACACCCTTCTCTGTCCTCTTCACATTGGGATTATGTTGTGTTCCATTTCCCACGACATATCCTACCCCGCCACCCAAGAAGATTCTTGTTCCAATACCAATGGTTTTGTAATAAGGGTCATTGAGAAGTGGACTCAATTGGCCTGCACTGCAATAATTGGCATTACCCAATTTAGGCTGGATAACCCCCATATAGGTATAGATAACCCGATCTGAAAGATTCACAGCGACATTGTAGTTTTGATAGGCATTTCTCATATTGAAAAGAACGGCTTCATTCATATCCTTCAAAGAGATATAGGTCTCTAATGTTTTTCGTGGATAACAGTCCGTTCCGTAGGCAGTGGCTGTAAGTTTTATATCTTTTCCAGCAACCAGTTCTTCAATGACATAGGCTCCCCCATAAGAAAACTTCCCTGGATAGATCTTATTTCTGGGATCGTCTTCGGACATTGCGGTAGCACCTAAGAAAAAATCGACTGCTGCAAAGCCCGTATAGACAGGAATATCATTAAGATATGTCTTGCCTCCTCCTAACTTGATCCTGGGTTTTGAGTGACCTATATTGAAATAGGCCCCAGAGGAGCACATTGGACCAAATGTCCCTGTAGTTACCACATCCACTTCCTGGGCTGCCTTTTTCACCCCCTTTTCAGCGGCATAATCAATAATCTCCTCAGCTGTAAAGACAACAGCCTTTCCTTTTTTAATCTTCTCATTTATCTCTTCAATGGTCTTAGCCATCTTTTACCTCCGATTTTAATTTTAAATCTTAAATTTTGAATCTTAAGTGTCCCCTTTCAGGGTGATTCATTATCCATAGCATATCATCACCCCCCCTCCATTTAATTACAAATATCCAAGCACCAACCTGCCTGCCGGCAGGCAGGTAATCAAATAATACCCAAATTCTAGCCAAAAATATTTGAAATTTCCCCTCACCCCACCCTCTCCCCCAAGAGGAGAGGGGAAGGGTGAGGGGCACACAAAATGTTAGAAGAAAATTCTCAAATTTAGCCATGTAGGAATCCAATAACTAAAAATTGTTTGGTTATTGGGAATTGGAATTTATTTGGCCTGCCTGCCGCAGGCAGGGATTTGGAATTTGGTTATTGGAATTTTTCATTTCAGCTCATCAAATAGCCAAGTGCTGATATACCTCTCCCCAGTATCGGGTAGGATGACGACGATCATCTTGCCTTCGCTCTCCTGCCTCTTAGCTACCTCTATAGCAGCCCAAACAGCCGCGCCCGAAGAAATTCCGGCTAAAACACCTTCTTCCTGGGCCAATCTCTTCGTCAGCAAGGCTGCATTTTCATTAGATACCTTAATCACCTCATCGATTAAATCCATCCGAAGTACTTCTGGAATGAAACCTGCACCAATCCCCTGTATCTTGTGAGGTCCAGGTCTTCCTCCTGAGAGGACAGGAGAACTTTCTGGTTCAACCGCAATAGCTTTAAATTCTGGCTTCTTCCCTTTGATGATTTCTGAAATTCCAGTGATGGTACCCCCTGTCCCCACACCTGCCACTAAAATATCAACCTTACCTTCCGTATCCTCCCAGATTTCCATAGCCGTAGTCCTTCTATGGATCTCTGGATTGGCAGGATTTTTAAACTGTTGCGGGATGAAATATCGAGGATCCTTCGAAGCCATCTCCTCCGCCTTCCTGACCGCACCTGTCATGCCTTCTTTGCCAGGGGTCAGAATCAATTCTGCACCAAACAATTTCAGCAGGTGAATACGTTCGACAGACATTGTATCCGGCATGGTCAGGACTAATGGATACCCCTTTGCCGCACAGATAAATGCGAGTGCAATTCCAGTATTCCCACTGGTTGGTTCTAAAATAATTGTATCTTTCCGAATCAGCCCTGCCTTCTCAGCTGCCTCAATCATTGAAACGCCGATACGGTCCTTCACGCTTCCACAAGGGTTAAACGACTCAAGCTTCGCCACCACTTCTCCTCTACAATCCTTTGTAATTCGATTCAATCTCACCAAAGGTGTATGCCCAATCAACTCTGAAATCGTTTCAGCGATTCTTGCCATCCCTTATCTCCCCATCAGAAAATCCGAAATAAGAATATCAAAATTCGTAACACCTGCCTGCTGGCAGGCAAGACTTCGAATTTAGGATTTCTATCTATATCTGGTACATCGAAGGTGTCTTCCCTTCTTTTTCCTTTTTTCGATTGACCATATCTTCTAAGGTGACCGAATTAAAAATTTTATAGATCGATTCTGAAACCTCATTCCAAATATCTCTGGTTACACAGGTTGATGACCTTTGACAGGTTTTAGGGTACTTTAAACACTCGATCAAATTTATCGGACCCTCTAAAATTTCGAAAAGATCATATAAACAAATACTGGAAGGGGGTTTTGCTAATAAATATCCACCTTTTGAACCCCTAACAGATTTCACTAAACCATTCGTCCGAAGGGGAATCATGACTTGCTCGAGGTATTTGAGAGATATATTTTCCTTTTTTGATATCTCTTTTAATTCAACTGGCCCTTCTCCATAACGAGAAGCAAGCTCCAATATTGCTCTCGTTCCATATCTAATTTTCGTTGATATTTTCATAATTTATTAAATCATACTTTTTCTATAGGAAATAATTTTTTTTAACCTAATATTTTATCCTTTGTCAAGATTACACGACAGATTTCACAAAATAAGATTTCTCCACCAAACTCGACCCGAGAAGATCCAGGAATTGCCACCGTTCACCCTGAGTATTTCGACTCCGTTCGTCCTGAGCCTGTCGAAGGACGAACGCCACTCAGCACAGGCCTGTCCTTCGACCTCGCTCAGGACATTCGAAAACAAACCGATGGACTGATTATTAATTTCCCCAAAATCATTTGGAAGTGTAGAAAGGAAGAAATTAGGCTTGATTAAATTTTGTATATGGAAGGTATCGCTCTCTATGCTTCCTTTGCAAGCCGCTGAATGATTCCTGCAGTAAGCAGCCCCTTTGAAATAAGATCATTCAACTCGATTCTCTCAGTCTCACTGCAAAGATCGTAACAAAGGGGGCCCATCCCGTCAAGCGTAGCAACACCAAGGGCTGAGGTGAAGCACCCGTCAGACCCCCCAGCCTTCATTCCTGTATTCAGATTCATTCCTATTTCGTACCCTACTTCTTTGGCGAGATTGAAAAAGATTTCTGTGTTTTGGTTGGGCTCCATTGGTGGCCGAGTTAGACCTCCTTTGAGTTCAATTCGAACACCTTGGAGAATAGATGTTTCTGCAATCTTGCGAACTTTTTCCTCTATCTTCTCCATATTGATCGCATCTCGTACCCGCACGTCAATATCAGCCCTTGCTTCGGAAGCCGTCACTTGCCGGGAGGTTCCTCCATGTACGAGATTCACCGAAACTTTCACTCCTTCATGGATATCAGATAGATTTTCTAAAGTGAGGATCTTCAGAGCCAACTCCGAACAGGCATTCACACCGGCCATATTCTGATCAAGGACATGAGCTGCCTTCCCATGAATCACCAGATAGAATGCCCCAACCCCCCAACGTCTGACTACAATTATCTCAGGTGCAACAGAAGACTCCATAATAAGGGCCCAATTTGAACGTCGGGACTCTTTCTCAATATAAGGTCGCCCCTTAACGCTCCCCAATTCTTCATCTCCTGTCAAGAAGACAGATATTTGAGGTGTTTCTCGGCCGAGGTCTTGTAAGGCCTTCAGTGAATAGATCAACTGAACAAGGCCGCCTTTCATGTCCCCCACCCCTGGTCCGTATGCAAAATTGCCATCAGCATGGAAGGGAAACCTCGCCACCGTCCCATATGGGCGCAGCGTGTCGAGATGACCAGATAGAAAAAGTCGCCTCCCTCCTTTGCCTGACCGTTCAGCCCACACATGGTTGCCTGAGTCCTTCTCCCGAATTACCTCTACCTTGAAACCAAGTGCCCTGAGTTCCTCAGCCAAAATCTGTCCACAAGAATCAATACCTTCTTTGCAGTATGAACCGCTATCGATGTTTACAAGGCGCTCCAGCAAATGCAACATCTCACCTTTTTTTATACTTAAGTATTCTCGAATTTTTTCCATTGTTTCTTTTCCATAGGAAAGGGTCGAAAGCCAGGAGTAATTTATCAGCCCTCGATCTTCTTTAATAGTTCCCCATAGCCCTGAATATTAGGTAGACCCAAATTCCTAAATGTTAACCAAATCGTTGCTTGGACACTACTAATCACAGGCTTTTTTAGGTCTTTTTCTAAAATGTCTATGATCTCCAAAGTTCTCCAATTTGTACAGCTAATAAAGATACATTCAGCTGAATCTATGTCGACCTCTTTTCCTGCCAAATATGCGCTTTCGGGAAACAGTCTTCCTTTTGGCAAATTGTTAACTATTCCTAAACCCTTAATATTAACTATTTTCAGGCCGGGAATTGATTCTTCAAAAAAGAACTTCTCTTTTAAATTGATCTCATCAATATAAGGCGTTGCCATAGCAATATTTTTAACCTTTAGTTTCTTAATGGCTTCCAATACTGCTGTTGAAGTTGTAATGACAGGTTGATTTATTTCCTTTTGAATATCTTCTATCAATTTCACATCATAACCTTTTCCTTTTATAAAACTCCCGACAGTGCAAGCCCATACGATAATATTAGGCTCAACGCTGGATACCCGTCTTGCAGCCTCCAATAGTTCCTCACTCATCTTAACAATCGATTCTATCCTGTCTCTGGAAGTTTTATCCTCAGGAAGAAAAACTCTCGAAGAATGGATGGATACGCCTTCCGGAATCAATTTATGAAACTCCATTTCACAAGTTGTATTGGTTGAAGGGATGATTAATCCAATCCTCCTTCTCCATCCATACATAGGTATCTCCCTTTGAGAGGCAAAATTTAGTTTTCAGAGGATCTTACTATTATTTTTTAAACTGCAGACCGAGCTCAAAAATGATATCTTTTACTTCCTTGTCCCAAGACTTGAGCCATTCTGTGAATTCAGGTCCTGTTTGATAAGATATATTAAGCCCAATTTTTGCAAACTTTTCTATTAATTCAGGATCAGTCAATGCCTTCTTACACCCCTCGGAGAGTTTGTCATAGACGTTTTTGGGAAGACCTTTTGGGCCATGGATAGCTTCCCAAGCAGGTTCGATATAATCGAAACCCTGTTCGCGAAAGGTTGGAATTTGAGGATAATGCGGATCCCTCTTTTCATCTATTACCCCTAATATCCGCAATTGGCCATCTTCGATTAGTGGCCTAAAGGCCACATAAAGACCAAAAGCCAAATCCACCTCTCCTGTTCCAATCCCCTTAACTGTGTCTCCTTCTCCTTTATATGGGACTTGGGTAAATTTAATCTTAAATTTTTTCGAAAACTTTTCAGAAGCAAGGTGGGTGGTGCTTCCAGTTCCGGTATTACCATGTCTTAATTTTCCTGGATTCGCCTTCGAATATTCCATAAGTTCTTTTAAATTTTTAAATGGAGATTTTGTATTTACGGCGACCACCATTGGGGTCCAATAGGTTCGAGCAATCCAGGTATAGTCCCACAAACTTAATCCCTCCGGTTTCTGATATTGAAAATAACTTAAAGCTTGCCCGCCGGAACAGATCGTGTAACCATCAGGCCTGGCATCACGGATATATATCATCCCAATAATGCCCCCGCCTCCAACTTTATTGATAACTACAACAGGGGTACCCAAGTACTTTTCTAAGAATGGGGCGATCATCCGCGTTCCAATATCTGTCCTTCCACCAGCAGGCCATGGGATGACCAATTCGATAGGTTTCGTGGGATACTCTGCTGATAGAGCCACCTCAGAGCATGGCCACATTACAAAAATCACCAATAACAGAAAAAAAAGGATCCCTATTTTGTTTAATTTATCCATTGGAATTCCTCCTTTATAAAAATAAGGGCTAACTTCCCTACTCTAAGGGGAAGAATGAGAGTTTGTTTCCTTCAGCCATACAACTTTTTCATGAATAAGGGCTTTCCCAATTGGAAAACATTGCCCAAATTCCGTATAATTTTAAAAGGGGAAAAAGTATCACTAAAGCCAACCTTGCAGATCAAAAGAGGTGACTTATCCCCTCGATAAACCTTCTATTATTTTTTTTGTTCTTGAACTATCTCAAAAAATTATTAGTAGTGTAGAAAAAAGGAGACCTGTTTAGTAAAATAGCCCTCTTTACGATAAAGAATATCATAAAAGGGGGCTAAGTGGGAAACGCTTATTATCAGAAACAGGAAGTCACAATAGA
>Ga0194112_10009547_pt1 | contig 12323 bp, 9 predicted proteins | sample TA2MahC400mmetaG_FD_146191 | JGI IMG/M metagenome (GOLD analysis project Ga0194112, IMG submission 146191) | Freshwater microbial communities from Lake Tanganyika, Tanzania - TA2015016 Mahale Deep Cast 400m | ecosystem: Environmental > Aquatic > Freshwater > Lake | place: Tanzania: Lake...
TCATCAGAGCTAACGCCGTCACCTCGTCCGCCGATGCCGCCGGGCGATAGCCGGGTCACCTTGACACCGATGCGTGTTGCTTGACGTCGCCACTTCGTGCAGGGAGTGAGCGCTCGTGCGGCAACCGCGGGCCCCGTATCCGGGCCTGACGCGACCAGGGACAGCCACCGATTCACCGGCCTGCGAATCGGCGGCTGTCCCTGGTTGCGTTTTCGCCTGCCCCGCTGACGAGTTCGTTCGGGTTCCGCGTCGTCTTCGGAACCCGAACGAGAGCCGTGCCGTCTTCGTGCCGCTTCGTGAGCTTCGTGTCTTCGTGTTTCAGCCGTCGCCGTCCGTCGTCTGCCGTTCCGTAGAACCGGTGCGGGTCGCGCCCGGCGGCTAGGACAGGCTCCGGTGCAGCCCAGTCTGTTGCTGAAGCCTCAGGCCCGACCCGCGTAGGCCGAAACAGACCAACAGGAGAGGCATCTCGGGGGAGAAACCAGTCGCTGTTGTGCCACGTTTCCGTGGCGTCCGTGCCGGCCGTTTCTGCTAGAACACGGTGCTAGCCGCGCCGGTTCCGGGAGGCGTCGAGCGCCTCCCCGCCGCTGCGCCGGGGGAAGACCGGTGCACCGGACCAAGGGCGGCGGGAAGCAGGCGGAGGTTCGGTAGCCCACCCACCCGATGCCCTCCGTTCTCGCCCATCCAACGGTGTAAAGGGGCGTGCGTTCCATGAGAGCGAGAGCGCTAGTGTTGGGCATCCTGGTACTTGCACTTCTGGCCTCGATGGCCCTCGCTGACACGGACGTTGCGAACTCCTCCTTTAACGTGACTGTCAATGAACTCGCCCTCCTGGCCATCACGGCTGATGTCGCTGGCCCACTGACGCTGGATGATCCGGTGACCGGCGGCGACGCCCCAACTCCGGCGACCGACAGCTCTGCCTATCTGCGCTACACCTCCATCGTTCCGCCCAAGGTGGGCGGGGGAGCCACGACGCGCACCATCCAAGCACGGGTGACGACGGCCGTGCCCCAAGGGGCCGCCCTGGACCTCACCGCCGCAGCGCCCGGGGGCGGTGCCCAGGGCACTGTCGGCGCCTCGGTGGGCAAGATCACCCTTGGCAGTACGGCGACCGACGTGCTGACTGGCGTCGGCAGTTGCTACACCGGCACGGCTGCCGGGGATGGTTCACAGCTCACGTACACCTTCTATGTTGATGACTGGCTCACGATTCAGGTTGCCGACACGACGGCAGTGACGGTGGAGTTCACGCTTTCCGAAGGGACGTAGCGCGGCCCGAGGCTAGTGGCTTGAGGATGAACTGCCTGGGGCCCTCGCCTTGGTCGCCGCATGACTGCCAAAGCGTGCCTGGGACCACGCAGGCGATTCTGCAGGAAGGGGGTGGAGGGAGCGCAGTCTCTGAGTTTGCTCGGCTCATGGTCGGGAATGGGCGCCTCAATAGAGCCGCGCTCTGACGTTCCGTAACCTGTGACTGCGCTTGGCGCAGCACAGCGAACCCTGCGCACACAAGCGTGCGCAACCGACCGATAGGGAGGTAAGGGCCATGCGTTTGCTCTGTCTGCTTGCCGCACTGACTCTTCTGTCGGCGTACGTCGCCGCCGACAGCAACGTCGCTACCAGCGGTTTCAACGTCAATGTCAGCGAACTCGCGTTGGTGGACATCGAGGGCACAGCCGGAAACCTGTCGATCACCAGCCCCACTGGTGACGAGGCCGGCAAACCCCCGACCGAGGACGATGACAGCGCCACCTGGATGAACTACACCGTCATCGTGGATACTGGTGACACGAAGACGGTGAACGCCAAGGCCAGTGCCACCGTGGCTGGCTGCGCCCTGGACCTTACGGCTGCTGCTGATGCCGGCGGGGGTGCCGGCACCGTGGGGACCTCGGCGGGAACCATCACCCTCTCTACCAGCGACCAGCCCCTGGTGACGGGGATTGGGAGTTGCTACACGGGGGACGGCACCGGCAAGGGCCACAATCTGACGTACGACCTGAGCATCACGAACATGGGGAACGTTCGCTCAGGGACGACGGCGATCGTCGTCACCTTCACGCTGGATGCGGTGGACTAGCCGACGACGTCAGCGCGGTACCGCGGAGGACCGGCCCCGCGTGGCGGGGCCGGTCCTCGAACACGAAGAGAGGCAACCGGGGTGACCAGGTTGGAGCCGCTTCTCCGCATTGGGCTGGTCGTGTTGCTGCCAGTGCTCATGGGCCGGGGGCCCGCCGCGGCGGCGATCTCGATCACCTGCACAGGCAGCTGGACCGAGACCATCGATCGCGCGGACCTGCAGGGGGGGCCGGGCAGCGACCTGAACAGCGACTACGAGAGCTCCAGCGGCACCGGGGCCATCGACATCACGGGCACAGCAGGCGACTTCGACACCTGGAGGGTGGACGTTCGGCGCACTGATGCGTCATGGGACTCGCGATTGTCCCTCTATGTTCGCCGCACGAGCGACGGCACAGGTACTGGGCCGATCTCGGGCGGAACTGCCTACCAGGCCATCACGGCGACGAACGCGTCGTTCTTCGAGGGTGGGGGTGACCATACGAACGTCACCATTCAGTTGAGGCTCAGCGGGATGTCCTACGCCATTCCCGCGGCGAACTACACTACAACTGTCGTCCTTACGGTGGTGGACCTGCCATGACCGCCGCACTGCAGACTGGCTTCGCGTTTCTTCTGGCGTGGTTGCCCGTGCCCCTGGCACACGCCCAAAGCGGCAGTGGGGTCGGCATCCTTGGGAAGATGACGCGAGAGATGACCCTGGAACCCGGGGGCAAAGGCCAGGGGGAGATCATCGTCGTCAACGAGACGGATAAGCAACAGGACGTTCGCGTCTACCAGACCGACCACCGTAACAGCGCGGAGGGCGAGACTTGGTACGACGAGCCCGGCACGCAGCCGCGGTCCAATGCTGCGTGGATCTCGTTCACGCCGCAGACGCTGTCGTTAGCTCCGCACACCAAGGCAACCCTCAGCTTCAGCCTGTTGGTTCCGGAAGACGATAAGCTGGTCGGCACCTACTGGAGCTGCATCATGGTGGAGCCGCAGGCGCTGGCGCCGCGGCCCGTTAAGGACGAGACCGGCACGGTCACGGTCAACGTCACAACAGTGTTCCGGTTTGCCACGGCGGTCATCACCCACATCGGCGACACGGGCACCTGCGAGCTGAAGTTCGTGAGCAAGCAGCTTCTCAACACCGATGATGGCAAGCGGATCCTGCAGGTGGATGTTCAGAATGTCGGTGAGCGGGCGCTGCGGCCTACCGTGTGGGTCGAGATCTACGCTGCCGACGGAACCTCCGTCGGGCGGTTTGATAGCCGGCAGGGGCGCGTCTTCCCCGGCTGCACATCACGGTTCAGAACGGACCTCACCGCGGTGGCCGCCGGCAAGTACGAGGCGCTCGTGATAGCTGACAACGGAGACGAGAATGTCTTCGGCGCGCGCTATTCTCTCGAGATCCAGTAGTCTCGTGGCCTGCGCGGCCCTCTTGCTGGGGGGGGCAGCTTCCGGCCGCGCACAGGGCAAGGGCGAAGGCGTGGAGGTTCTCGCACTCTCGCCGAAGGGAGTGGAGACGGTGCCGGGCCACATTGCCAGTCTCAGCTTCCGGGTGACCAGCAAGTCACCGCGGCAGGAGCTCCTCCGCGAGCAGGTTCTGGTGCCCGAGGGTTGGCAAGTGGTCGTGCCGCCGACCGCGTTGCCCCTGGAGCCGGGCGCCACGCAGGTGCGGATCATGGCCCTCAAGGTCCCGCGCGGCACTCCCGCCGGGCAGTACGAGGTCCGCTATGAGGTACAAGGGGAGGTCAACCGGGCCATCCGGGACAGCGACAGCGTGTTCATCGCGGTCGCTGCTGTATCGAGGCTCGATCTGGTAGTTGAGCGCCAACCGTCAACCGTACTGGCAGGCGATGCGTACGAGGCCGCCTTGCGGGTGGTCAACCGGGGTAACAGCCCCGTCACCGTTGCCCTCACAGCCGTGAGCGACTACAAGTTCCCGGCCGAACTGGAGCCGAACACAGTCGAGTTGCCCGCCGACGGCAATCAACCGGTCACCTTGAGGGTCCACACCGACCTCCGGGAGACAATCAGCCGCTCCCATCACGTCACGGTCACCGCCGACCCCGAGGCCGATGGCGAGCCAGTCTCAGTCTCCATCTCGGTGGATCTGGTACCCCGCCAGGCGCCCAAGGTCGACCTCTACCGGCGGCTGCCGATGGAAGCCAGTGTTCGAGTGGCCGGCGACGAGGCGGGGGCTGTAGTTCAGGGCGAGCTCTCGGGCGCCGGCCCGTTGGACGCAGAAGAGACCCGACACGTCGACTTCCTCTTCCGCGGCCCGGATAGCTGGCCTGAGTCCGTCCTGGGTATGCGTGACGAGTACCGGCTCACGTACAGCCAGCGAGCCCTTCAGGTCCGTCTCGGCGATCAGCCCTACCGCCTCTCGCGCCTCACTCACGACTACGGCCTCGAACGGGGTGGGGAGATCGCCTGCGACGTGACCCCGCAATGGGGCATCCGGGCCTTCTACTCCTACAACCGCTGGAGTGAAGGACTCGATGACCGTTGGCAAACGGGGTTCTCTGTCGAGCGCCGGCTGCGCGGCGGGCAGGCGGCCCGGCTGAACTACCTGCACAAGCAGCGCGACGTGTGGTCGGATGCTCGCGGGCTTCAGGCCGACGTTGTGAGCCTCCAGGCCGATCTCGAACCGGCGGACCACCACAATCTGAGCGTGGAACTCGGGTTCAGCGAACGCGAGGACGGAGCGTCGGGCCTCGGCTGTCTCCTCGAAGCTGACGGCCCGGCTGCGCACGGCTACTACGCGCTCAGTTACGTGCGGGCGGGGCCGGACTTCGCCGGCTACTACAGAGATGCCAGTTACCTTAACGTCTCGGTCAGCCATCCCGTGACGCCAGACCTGTCTGCACATCTTGCCTACTCGAGATGGGACCAGAACCTCGAAGCCGACCCCAACCGAGGGCCCGGCTCTCGCGAGCAGCTACTCCAGTTCGGCGTGGGCTATCAGATAAGCCCCAGCTGGTATGCCAACCTCGACTGGCAGCACATGACGCGCCGGGCCGCCGTCGAACCCCTGCAGTATCGGGACAGAGAGATGCTGGAGCGCATTGGCATCAGCTACACCCGCCCGCGCTATAGTGTTCGGCTCCAAACCGACCTGAGCCAGCGTGAGAACCTCCTCACCGGTGGTCGGGAGAACCAGGTCTACTTCGATGCGTACGCGACCTACCGCCCCGGCGAAGACCTTGCCCTCACCGGCTACGGGAGCTTCGGGCAAAGCAGCCAGGCCTTCAGCTACTTGCGCGGCGGCACAGGAAACGCGGGTCTGGGCGTCCACTGGACGCCAAACCCGCGGTTTCTTGTTGACCTCCACTACAACCGCTATGGCCTCAACTCTCAGGGCCACCAACTCGATCAGCTCTATGGCCGGGCCGAGTACACACTGCCCAATGACTACCGTCTGGCCCTCGAACTGCGCCGCAACGCGCCCTTCGTTGGGCACTGGGAGGGCGACCGGCGGACGGAGTATCTCCTCTCGCTTACCGTGCCCCTCGACGTTCGGTTGGGGCGTCGGACGGACGTCGGCGTGCTGAGGGGTCGTGTGTATGACGCAACGCAGGAGGGTCGTCCTGGTCTCCGGAACGTGGTGGTTGTCTCGGGTGAAGGTGGGGGATCGGTCGCCACCAACGCAAACGGCGAGTTCGCCTTCCCAGCCCTGCCCCCCGGGCAGTACACGATCGACGTCACACGCGTTTCCATCGGCCTGGATCGCGTGGCCGAGACGGAGTTGCCGGCCGCATTTGAGGTGAGACCGGGGCAGACGACGGAGGTCGAGATCAGCGTGGTTCCTGCTGCCAAGGTCACGGGCTCCGTAACCGTGTACCCATCCAGGGCCAATGGGAACGGCAATGGCAATGGAGCCATAAAGGGGCCTACCTCTCGGATGACCCCCCAGGGAGACATCGTCGTCGAAGGCGACCCGTACGTTTCCCGCCCTCAGGGTGCCATCACACAGCCAACCACCAATGGGGGCAACGGGGGGAACGGGCCTCCAACCGCGAACATCGGCAGTGCGGCAAATGGGCCTCCGGATGGGAGCAATCATGTGAGCTCCGATGCACCGCTGACGAACGTCTATGTGGAGTTGTCCAACGGAGACAGCATACTGCGAACCGTCACGGATAGCCGCGGGGCCTTCGTCTTCGATAGCCTGCGCCCGGGACGCTACCATCTGAAGGTGGACCGCAACGCTGTGCCCCAGTTTCACTTCATGGAGAACCCGGAACAGGACATCGACCTGCAGGCCGGGCAGGACTTGTCGGTCAAGGTGCGGGTTCTGCCCACCGCCCGCAAGGTTCGCATCATCGACGAGGGCGCTGTCCCCTCGGTGCAGGGGACGGGCAACACCAACGCCCCCGGTGCGCAGACGCCACAGCGCTGAAAGCCAAGGCAGGCGACGGGCCCTGCTGCAGCCCGCGCGGTTCCAAACGGATCGTAGGTCGGCCTCGGCCGGGCACTGGCCGAAGCCCAGATGGTGAGTGCAGAGGAGGGCAACTTCAATGCATCGCTTGTCTATCGCCATCCTGGTGTTGCTCGCCTGGACCTCAGCGGCCCAGGCGGCCAACGACACGAAGGCCCACACAGTCAACGTCAAGGTCAACGAAGCGGCCAAGATGAGCCTCCTGAATACGGCTGAGAATCTGACCATCACCGCTACGGAGGCTGGCGCCCCCGCACCGCCGGTCACCAGCAGCGTCCAGTGGCTGCGCTACACATCGATCGTCGAGGATGCGCTCGCCACAAGACGATCGTTGACCGCGCGGATTACGGCCGGTTGGCCGCTGCCTGCGGGTACCAGGCTCGATCTGGCGTGTTCCGATCCCACGGGCAATGGGACTTCCGACCGCGGGGTCTGCGGCACTCCTCAGAGCGCCAAGCAGTTGACCAACGCCAGCAAGTCATTCATCATTGACATCGGCAGCTGCCGTACTGGAACGGGACCGAGCGAGGGGTCGCAGCTCACCTACACGTTTTCGGTTAGCAGCTGGAACACCATCAGGTCGGCCGGTCCACATGCGGTAACCGTGACCTTCACGCTCACCGAGGACTACTAGGTCCCGCAGGGGGGAGTCGTGGCACTCAACTACCTGCCCAAGGGCCTGTCGGGGCCAACGCCGCGGGAACGAAGGGAAGCCGCACGCGTGCGACGAGCAATGGGTGCTCTGCTGGGTTGGGTTTCGGCGTGCTCGATGGTCCTCGGTACGCCCCTCTGGGCCGCCGACACTTCGAACTTCGGGGTGACAATCCAGGTACAGGAGATTGCTGAACTCCAGGTGATCGGGTCAGTCAGCAGTCCAATGACCATCAGCACCGCCCCCGACGCAGGAAGCCGCGCGGCTGATGCGACCGACAACAACCAGTACCTCCAGTACACGTCCACTGTGCCCTCGGGGAAGACGCGCAAGATCACCGCTGCTCTGATCGCCGGAACCCTCCCTGCTGGGACTCGGCTGTATGTCTTTGGTTCCTCCCCCTCAGGTGGCGGGGCAGCGGGTGCGGTGGGCAATTCCGCGGGCACGGTCACGCTCACCTCCACAGACAAGGACCTCATGACCGGCATCGGGGCCTGCAAGACGGGGACCACTCCCACGTCAGGGGCGCGGCTCACCTACACCTTCCGAGCGACCAGTTGGCTCCAAGTGCGCGCCTCGGCAGCACCCACTAATGTCACCGTTCGTTTCACCCTAACCGACGCGCAGTGATGGACTTCCCGGAGGCGCGTCGCGGCGGTCAAGGAAGATGAAGTCGCCGTGCCCCATCTGAAGGAGGTGTGAGACGATGCTCCGAAGGTCGGGTTTCACGCTGATCGAGCTCTTGGTCGTCATCGCCATCATCGCCATCCTCGCAGCGATCCTCTTCCCCGTGTTTTCACGCGCCCGCGAGAAGGCTCGCCAAGCTTCCTGTGCCTCCAACCTCAAGCAGATCGCTCTGGCCATGATGATGTACGTTCAGGACCATGATGAGGTAATGGTCCCTGGCTACACTGAGACCTTCCGTCCTACCCCTCCCCGGTGGCTCACGTGGCGCGAGGTCATCGAGCCCTACTGCAAGAACAGCCAGATCCTCAACTGCCCTTCAACGCGCGACTACCCCTACGTTCCCGGGCAGTTCGCGGGCGGCAGCTACGCCATCAACTTCATCAGCTACAGGCCTGGACCGCACACTCCTCCTGCCTCCGACTACGGCTGGCCGGCCGGCAACGGGGTCTACACAATGCTCGTCAGCCTGGCGGAGGTTGACGACCCCTCAACGACAGTGTGGGTCTGTGAGTACTACACTGGATGGCCGTTGGTGGATACCCCCCAGGATTTCCCAGCCTGGCCAACGGTCTTCGGTACTGACGCCAAGTACGCCGAGGCCCGACGGCACAATGAGGGCATGAACTTCGCTTTCGTCGATGGCCATGTCAGGTGGTTCCGACCGCAGTCAATGCCCTATGACTCATGGTACTGCGAGCCGCAGTAGCACCCCCTGGGGAGAACTGGGAGCGCTGGGGCAGATGAGTGGGAGACGGCGAGGGCCGCTGGTCTCCGCACCGCGGTACCGTGTGACAGCGCTTTCCCGTCAGTGCGGGCATCCCCGTTCCTCCCAATGGCTATGCCGCGGCACGATGCGTAACTCCTGCCGCCAGTCACCGCCGAGTACACTCGCACAGACTGCGTGAACGGCGACCTTCACTCGATACCAGGCGAGGACTGACGCAGATGAGACACAGAGGGTCACGGTTGATCGGCCTACTCCCGCTGATTGCCCTCGGGCCAAATGGCATCTCAGCGTGGGCAGGCGTCATCGGCGTCCCGACAGACTACGGCAGCATCCAAACAGCGATTGACGCCGCCGAGCCTGGCGGCACGATCATGGTGTCCGCCGGCCTCTACTCTGAGAACATCACCATCGACAAGCCGCTCATCCTGATCGGTTCGGGTGCAGCTAGCACCATCATCGCGACGGCAGCCCCCCCACAGACCGTCGTCCAGATTCCCGCGAATGACGTCACCTTCGAGGGGTTCAGCGTGCACTGCCTGGGCACAGCCAGCCGAGGCATCTTCGTCAACGACGCCAACCGTGTGGTCATCCGCCATTGCATTGTCTCAGGGTTCCACTATGGTCTCCAGGACCGTGCTGCCTTTGAGATCATGGATGCCGTAGAGGCCAAGGTTAGCGACCTTGGGGTCGCGGACTCCGGCGACGTCGGGGTCAGCATCAACTCAGGCAGCGGACATGTCCTGGACGGCATCTGCGTAGAGAACTGCACCGCCGGGTACGGGTACCCACTGCGACTGGAGTCCACCTCCGGCAACAGGTTGAGCAACGTCACCGTGCGCAACGTCAGGTTCATGGCTCCGAATGGATATGGTCTCTTTGTGGGCAATTCGAGCGGCAACACCTTCAGCAACATCCTCATCGACGGGATCCACGGCCTGCGCCCCTATGGCCTGCGCCTCCTTGGGGCTGGGGGCAACAGCTTCACCAAGACAGCCATACGCGACATCTCAGGCACCGAGCAGGCTCTCGGTGTGTATGGCAGTTACCTGCAGACCACCAACAACAAGCTCTCTGACACCACCATCGAGGGCATTGCCAATACGGGCTCCCTGTCCTACTCCTTCGCGGCCGGAGTCCTGCTACGCGACTGCGGGTCAGCGAACGCCTTTGCTGCTCTCCGGATCATGAGTCTGAGCGACCCGAACGGGCGCGCGTATGGCGCTTCCCTCAGCAACACGCCAGGCAGTTCGGTCTCCGATAGCAGCATCTCCGGGGTGGCCGTTGGCCTGCGGCTGCTGGGGGCCGCCGACACGACTCTGACCGCCAACATGATCGATGGTTCGAGCTCTGCCGGGATCGTCGTTGACAGCAGCGCACGGACCGCCATCTCCGCCAACACGCTGAGCAACTGCGGGTATGGCATCTACGTGTGCCGAACACGCACTCAGGCGTGCGCGGAACTTGACATCTCCGGCAGTAACCGGATCCTCGGCAACCAGGTCGGGGTCTACGTCGAGCCTGGGACGGGCGGCCCGTCCTGGGATCCCAGTTCCGGCGTCCACAACAACGACATCGTCGGCAACACGGTCTGCGGTGTGAAGAACGACGGCACCGTGGTCGTCGATGCTACCCAGAACTGGTGGGGCGCTAACTCCGGGCCGGGCGGACTAACGCCGCCGGTCTATGACCCCATCACCGGCCAGGAGGCAGACGGCGCGGGAGACCTGGTGAGCGTCAACGTACACTTCGATCCCTTCACCGTGCACAACCGGCCACCCGTCGCCGTGGCCCTTGTGAACGGCGAGGAGAGCGTTGAGGTCGAGCAGCAGACGCCCGTGGGGACCGAGGTCACGCTGGACGGGACGGGTTCCAGCGATCCCGACGGGGATACCCTCAGCTATGCGTGGGACTTCGAGACCGACGGGACCGTGGACTCGACCGATGCAGTCGTGAACCACACGTACAACCTTGGCGGGCCTTACACAGCCGCCCTGACGGTGACCGATCCCTGCGGCGAGACCAGCACCGACACGGTGACCGTCACGGTCGTCGACACGACCCCTCCGGTCGTCACGATCACGAGTCCCTCCGAGGGCGCCACCTACTACAATACACGGCCTCCCCTACCCGTGACCGCGACGGCGGCCGACATCTGCGATTCCAGCCCAGTCGTCACCACGACCCTGGATGGCGCCACCTTCACCGGCAGCAGCATCAATCTCAGTTCCCTGTCGGTGGGGGATCACGTCCTGGCAGTCACCGCCACGGATGCCTCGGCCAATGCGTCGACCGCGCGGGCGAGGTTCACCGTCGTGCCCCAACCTCTTGCCTGCTTCGACATCGAGAAGCTCAAGATCGAGTGGCGCGGCCGCTGTCGGTATCCCGATAAGCTGATGGCAAAGGGCGACCTGAGCCTGCCCGCCGGACTGACTCCGGACGACCTCAAGCCGGAGGTCACCGTGACGGTGCAGATCGATGGCCAGACAGGCACCCAACTGGTGCCCGTTCGGGTGAAGCGTGACTACTGGGACTACGACGCGCCGGGGTGCCGCCGCCCGCCCGGCTCCAACATGACCCTCGACGGTCTGAAGGTGAAGTGGAGTCGCTACCCCTCCCGACCGGGCTCCTTCGAGATCCGCGCCGATCTTCCCTCAGGCGTGTTCAACGACAGGTCCGGTGTGGTGACGATCACCATGGCGCTCTCCCTGAAGACAGGCGGCGGCCTGAGCGGGACCGACACGGTGCAGTGCCGGATCAAGGGGAAGGAGTGGCAGTACCACCGGGGCCAGCCGTGGGGCCACGGCGATCATGGGTGCGGGGTGGTTGCCCTCACGAGCCTGTCCGCGGTACCGACGCCTCGCGGCGCCCAGGTGGTCTTCGCCCTCAGCGGCGAGGCACGCGTGAGCGCGACGGTCCTCAACCTGGCGGGTCGCCCTGTCCGTCAGCTTGCGGCAGATGTCGCGACGGGTGGCGGGATGAACTCGCTTGTCTGGGACGCGTCAACCGACGGAGGGCCGAAGGCTCCGTCCGGGATGTACCTCGTCCGGGTGACCTGTCAGTCGCCCGACGGGGGCACAAGCACCGGCGTGACGACTGTCCGGCTCAGCCGGTGATGGCGGCCCGGTGGGTGTAGAGTGTGCGGTCTGATCGGAAGAAGAGAGCCGGCCGCACGGGCGGAACTGGGGTGGACACGTAGGGCGGTTATATGGTAGAGACAGGCAGGACGGCCCTCGTCGAGCAGAAGGGCCGTCGTGGGACGTGGCCGCAACGTCGGACATCCGGCAGTGGATGAGGGGAAGCGCGAGGCGCAGGCCGCTTGCGGGGGTAGCGGCTGCGGAGGGAAGCCGCCCGAAGCGGCCGGACGGTTGTTGCAGGGGCAAACGACCACCGGCAAGTCCAGTATGCGTCCAGCGGTCGGAGACCGGGACGCATGCCTGGAGCTAACGGAGGTCCATCGGTGACAGGAGTCAAGAACGGCTCAGCCGTGGCCTGCCTTCTCACTTGCCTTCTCGCATCCCTTGCCAACGCGGATACGGGCACGGCCACGCAGACGCTTGCCCTTGCGGTCAACGAGGTTGCCGTCGTGGACGTCTCGGGCAGTCCAGGTCTCCTGGCCCTGGACCCGGTGCCGGGGCCGCCGCTGCCCTCCGTCAGCGACAGCAGCACCTACCTTCGCTACACTTCCGTCGTGCCGAAGGTCAGCGGCAAGGTGCAGTCCCGGAACATCCAGGCCCGCCTCTCCTCCGGGCGCT
>Ga0194112_10009549_pt1 | contig 12319 bp, 8 predicted proteins | sample TA2MahC400mmetaG_FD_146191 | JGI IMG/M metagenome (GOLD analysis project Ga0194112, IMG submission 146191) | Freshwater microbial communities from Lake Tanganyika, Tanzania - TA2015016 Mahale Deep Cast 400m | ecosystem: Environmental > Aquatic > Freshwater > Lake | place: Tanzania: Lake...
CACCGGCAGTCTCTTTATTGTCAACGACAGCCTCACCACCATTCACACCACCGACTACGGCACGACGCCATCCTCCATGACCCTGTTCCAGTTCAACTCCCTCATCGGCGCCAACCCCGGCGAGGACCTGAACTGGACCATCACGGGCGATCTCGCCGGCTACCGCGCGCGCGTCGCCGAGGACGGTCGCAGCATCTACCTGCTTCCCGAACCGGCAACGTGGACGCTGATGGGCGCTGGGGCGCTTCTCCTGCTGCGGCGCAGGCGGACACGCTGACGGGTGGCGTCGTTTAGAGATCGCAGTCCCGCTGCCGAATCCGCCTGCAACACGGAAATTCCCACCTGAAAGCGCAGGCATCTTGCCCGCCTCCGGCGCAAGCGCCAGCATAGACCGCATATTTGCCACCGCGACAGTCCCGCAACTCAACGCAGCCGCCGACGTAAGGAGGCGGAGCCATTGGGCAGTGACTGACATGAGCATGATGGCGCGTGGCGACGGCCCATGCTCGGCACCCTTATCAGCCAATCCCTCCGCCTCCTACTCCGGCGGCTACGGTCTGTCGGCGTTTCGCGCTGGGTGTGAAATATGCGGTCTAGACGCGCCAATGCCGAGTTGGTGGTGTTCTTACGTCGGCGGTCCTACTTCACAATCAGGATTTGCGTCAAGACTTTGCCGTCCACGTCCTTCATCTGGACGCCCAGCAGGCGCGCGATGGTCGGGGCGACGTCCACGCTGTTGATCTCCGAAAGCTTGGCGCCGCGCTTGATGCCCGCGCCCCATGCGACGAACGTCGCGCCCATCATCGGCTGGGCCGGGTTGTGGCCGTGCGTGCCGGTGGTGGCTTTGGACGGGTCGGTGACGACCTTGTCGGAGGTCGCGTTGTCGGAAAAGGCGAAGCCGGACTTGGCAGTGAGCACCATGTCGCCCATGCGCGGGTCTTTGTCGGAGTTGATCAAGCCGTGCTTGGCGAAAACCTTCGGCTCGATGACCAACTCGACACCTTCGAGTTGGCGGAACAGGGCGGGCAGTTTGGCCATGATCTCCGCGCGGTTCTCCTTGTCGAGCACGTAGATGAACGTGCTGCCGCCCTGCGAAAGCGCCGTGACTTGGCGCGAGACGACTTTGCCGGCCTCGACTTTGATCAGCCCTTCCTGACGCAGCAAGACGTTGGGCTGGATGTTGCGCGTGACGGGGATGAAACCGTGGTCGGACGTGACGAAGATCGTCGCGCGGCCGGGGCAAACGGCCTCGCAGGTTTCCACTACGTCGCGCACGCGGTCGTCGGCGTGGCTGCACACCCAGTAGGCTTCCGACGACTTCGGCCCGTGGGCGTGCTGGACGTGGTCGGGTTCCACGAGATGAAGCATCAGCAGGTTCGGTTTGTGTTTGCGGATGATCAGCGACGTCATGCGCGCATACATCCAGTCGCGCGGCACGCCGCCGCCGGTCATCTTGCACCATTCTTCCTGTTTCTCGAACGGGATATTTGCGGCGCGGCAGTCGTCGAGAAATTCCGGCGTCGCGTATTTCTGGAACAAGTCGTTCGGGAAGATGTCCGGCACGGTCCAGTTCAGCGTCTTCGCGTTGCGGCTTGCAGGCCAGCAGACAGCAGCGGTCTTCAGCCCGGCGCGATTCACCACATCGTAGATCGTCGGCGCCTTCACGATCTCGTCCTTGTCGAACAACGGGTCGGGGATGAACGGCACGCTCTTGCCCTCCTCGCGGTCCCAATACGAATTGCCGATGACGCCGTGCCGGCCGGGAAACACGCCCGTGGCCAGCGTCGTGTGCGTCGGCCACGTCACCGACGGCAGAATGCACTTCATGCGTTTTGCCGACGCGCCCTCGCGCGCGAGCCGGCGAATGGTCGGCATGTCGGCCTTCGGATCGTCGAGATAGTAGGACGCCAGCCCGTCCACGCTGATGAGGACGACGAGCCGGTCGGGCGTGGGCTTCGCCGGCTTGGCCGGCGCGGCCTGCGCTGCGCCCGACAGGATGGCAAGAACGAATGCCGCAAGACAGAGCGTGAGAAACGCGGAACGTGAGACGGAGCAACTGTTGCGATTCATGAGATGCCTTTTGTTGTGACGCAGCAGAGAGTAACCGCAGCAGATGCGTTTGGAAAGTTCCTACTCTCATGTGTCAATTCTGCCGCATCCTGTTGCGGTATGGCCTGCTTGGCAAGTTTACTCAGTGACTGAGTATTTTTACTCAGTGGCTGTGAAATGAACCGCGACAGGTTGCGCAGGCTCATTTCCTATCGGCATCCAAGCGAGCGAGGGCTTCCTTTGCCTTCGCAACAAGCGCGTCGCTGCCGGGAACGCGCTCTTGATCCTGGATGAATCGTTTCAGTTCGGCTTTCGCTGCCGGGCCGCCGACGCGAGCGATGGCTTCGATGGCCTGCTTCACGTGCTCCTTGTCTTTGTTCTGCAACTCCGGTTTCAGTGTGCCTTTGCATACGCCTGCGCGAGACCGGCTCAGAACTGGCTCTTGAGCGCCCAGAGGCCGAGGGCGGGGTTGCTGATGTAGAAGATTTCCTCGCCGTCCGGCAGGCGGTTGGGGCCGTCCTGCAGCTTGTCGGGCTGGTAACGCTTGAGCATCGCGTCAAGGTCGCCGGGATCGAAGCCGACGGAGCGAATCTCGTCGTGGGTCGTGTGCGGGCCGGGGCAGTAGGTGATGCGGAAGCGGCCTTCGCTGGAGCCGTGGATCAGGTGGGCGGCGGCGCTGAGATTGTTGCGCAGGTCGGCGTTGGACTGGACGGAGGCGAGCGTGGCGGGCGTGCCGCGATAGCCGCATTTGCGGATGAGGCGGTCAATCTCGGCGTCTTCGCCGAACTCCTTCAGGCCGGGGGCGAGCACGATCAGTTCGCCGCCGTCGGCCATCGCCATGCGGGTGCGATAGACGGCCTTGTTGCCGAGCCAGGTGCTCTTAAACTCGTGCGGGTCGAGCCAGACGAGCACTTTGCGCAGCGGCTGGTCGAGCAGGTCGAAGTTCACCTTTTGCGAGAGCCGCGCGCCGAGGGTGAAGGTCTCCATATCGTCGCCGACGTAGAGGCCGCGCATGATCATGCCGCTGCCGGCCTTTTCCTTCTGCATGACGGTCAGCACATAGACGATCGGCAGGTCGCGCAGGAAGGTCTCGACGCCGTAGTTGAAGAGGCGGCGCACGGGGTTTTCCGCGCGGCCCATGATCCGCTCCATGCCATAGACCGCGCCGAGGAAGTGGGACTTGTTGATCGTGTCCGCGCCGCCCGCGCCGACCAGAACGTTCTTGGTGTAGTTGGCCATGCCGATGACCTCGTGCGGCACGATCTGGCCGACGGACAGGATGAGGTCGTAGCCGCCGAAGAGGAGGTTGCTGACCTCGACGCGCACGGTGTAGTCCACGCGGCCTTCGGACCATTCCTTGAGCAGGCTGCCGGGGATGTCGCCGACGTGGCGGATGCCGTTGCGCCAGTCGTGGACCTTGAAGCGCGTCAGCGGGACGGTGTCGCCGAACATCATGCGCAGTTGCGCCTCGGTCATCGGCGAATGCGTTCCCAGCGCGGGCATGATGTCCACCTCGGCGGTGGGCGCGAGCATTTCGTAGAGCAGCCGCGTCAGTTCGCCCGCGTCGGAGTTGAGGCGCGTGTGGTCGGGCGGCAGGATGAGCACGCGGCGAGGCCGTTTGCCAATGACCTTCAGCGCCTGCGCCAGCGCCTCGCGTTTGTCAGCGGTGGTGAGGTTGTCGTTCACGCCGCCACGTCCGAAATAGGTCGCCATTTCTACTGTCCTCTGTCCGCCGTCATGAACACCGGCTTGCGCGAGCGATGAACCACGCGTGTCGGTGTTCGAGCCATCCTTTTCCGCTCATGACGGGGGGATCAAGCTACCAGAACACCCGCCGAAAACAAGCCGTCTGAGCGGGCCGCCGAGTTCAGGGCGCAACCGGGCACCCGCACCCGAATTGCCGACCCGTGTAGCGCAGACCTCCGAGTCTGCCGTATCGCGGATTTCCAAAACCGCTGCGGCTGCGTCATCCCAACGCCCTGCCGACTTGGCGATACAGCAGTTGGAAACCCTCCGCTACGGTGCTTGTGCCAAGATGCACTGCTTGTTGTTGCGCGTGCTGTCGTTGCGCGTGCTTGACAGCGGGCGACGGGCGGGGATAGCCTGCGTTTGGTGCCGAGGGCGGATGAAGTTGGTCGTCAGGTCCATCGGGCCGTTGTCGCTGATGTCCGAGCTTGTGGGACGCGGAGCAAAGGCGCCCATTTATGAACGAGAAAGCCATCCGAATTCTGATTGCCGACAGCGAAGGCTCCACCGGCGACAGCATCTGCGTGTTCTTGAAAGGCGACGTGGGCTACGAGGTGGTGGGGCGGGCGGCTGATAGCGGCGAGTGCCTGAGCATGGCGCTGATCAAGCATCCGGACATCGCGATCATTCATAGCGGCCTGAAACCGATGTCGGCGATCGAGGTCTGCGAGCAGCTCTCCCAACAGAGTCCGTCCACCTCCGTCATCATGGTGCTGGCGGTGGGGTTTGAGGAGAACCTGTTTCACCGGATGATGTCGGCGGGGGTGGCGGACTTTCTGATCAGTCCGTTGCAGAGAGACCAGACGCTGAGGGAGATTCACACCGTCGTCGAGAAACGCGCCGCGCGCCGTCAATCGGCGGAAGGCGCGCCGCGCCCGGAGGAAAAGCAGAAGGTCATCGCGATTGTCGGCTGCCGCGGCGGCGGGGGGCGCACCACCGTCGCGGTCAATCTGAGTTGCGCGCTGGCGGCCGCGGCCGGAGAGGGCGCGTCGGCGGGGCGCGTGGCGCTGGTGGACACCAACATGCCGGCCAGCGACGTGGCGATTTTCCTCGACGTGGAGCCGCGCCGCACGCTCGCGGATGTGCTGCCGCAAGGCATGACGGTGGACCGCGACGTGTTGGAATCGCTGTTGGAGGGGCATTCCAGCGGGGTGATGTTGCTGGCGGCGGCGGGCATTGGGCCGCACGAATGGAGTTACCTGCCGCGCAATGCGTTGATTTCCATCCTCGCCCAACTGCGCAGCCGGTTTCCGTTCACGGTCGTGGACCTGGCCGACACGGTGGCGGAGACCAGCCGGGCAGTGCTGGATTTCTGCGACGACTTGGTGCTGGTGGTGGGCGTGGACCTGCCGCGATTGCAGGCGGCCCGGCTGTTCCTGCTGCGGTTGTTGGAATCCAACTTTCCCAACGAGAAAGTCCACGTGGTCCTCAACGACACGGGGCCGGAGTCGAAGAACATCGAGACGGCGCAGGCCGAGGCCATTCTTGAGTTCGAGGTCACGGCGCGGCTGCCCTACGACGGCCACCTGGTGCCGGCCGCGATCAACCTCGGACAGCCCTTTGTGCTGAGCCATCCTGACAAACCGGTTTCGCGCGCGGTGCGGGAGCTGGCGACGAAGCTGGGCGAGGGCCGGTTGCGGGCGTCGAGTCGGGGCAGATTGTTCAAGTCGCTGGGCTTGAATCGCACGGCATGAGGCCGAGGATGTTTCGACTCGGCGAGGAGGCGGGATCCTTCGGGATGCCTTCGGCCCTGGCCGGATGCGCGGCCTCGGCCTGGAACATCACATTTTCGCTGGCCAGCGCGCCGTGGGGGACGTTATAAGCACGCTGCTTCGGACGCCAACGGAAGGTCATGAGCCGTTACTCGAAATCAAAGGAGTTTCACGAGCAGGCCTGCGGCAGCATCGCGGGAGGCGTCAACAGCCACCTGCGGGCGCATCAAGTCCCGCATCCGTTGTTTTTCTCCCGCGGAGCCGGCGCGCGCGTCTGGGACGCCGACGGCAACGAATACCTGGACTACACGCTGAGCCAGGGGCCGATGATCCTCGGCCACTCAGCCCCGGCCGTGCTCGATCGCGTCAGCGCGGCCATGCGCAACGGCCAGCTTTTCGCGGGGCAGCACGAGGCGGAAGTGACGCTGGCGGAGAAACTCTGCGACAGCATCCCGTGCGCGGAACTGGTGCGGCTTTCGCTCTCAGGCAGCGAGGTCAACCACGTCGCGTTGCGGCTCGCGCGCGCCGTCACCGGGCGGCCGTTGTTCATCCGGTTCGAGGGCCACTATCACGGCTGGCTCGACGACCTGGCGGTGAGCGTCAACCCGACGCCCGACCAGCACGGCCCGCGCGAGAACCCGGCGCGCGTGGCGTGGACCGCCGGCCAGCGGGCCAGCGCGCTAGAGGATTGCGTGGTGTTGCCGTGGAACGACCTCGACCTGGTGCGGCGCGCGCTGGAGCGGCGCGCGGCGGACATCGCGGCGATCATCACCGAGCCGGTCATGTGCAACCGCGGTTGCGTGCCGCCCGAGCCGGGTTTCCTGGAGGGCCTGCGCAAGCTCTGCGATCAATACGGCGTGCTGCTGGTCTTCGACGAGATCATCACGGGGTTCCGGCTGGCGCTGGGCGGCGCGCAGGAGTTTTACGGCGTCACGCCCGACCTGGCGACGGTCGGCAAGGCGATGGCCAACGGGTTTCCCATCAGCGCGTTGGCGGGCCGACGCAAGGCGATGGAGTGGGTGGCGCGCGGCACGGTGATGCACGGCGGCACCGGCAACGCCAACATCATGTCGGTGGCCGCCGCGCTGGCCACTATTGAAGAGATCGAAAAGGCGGGCGCTGAGTTTTACAAACGGCTGTTCCAACGCGGCCAGCAACTGATGGAGGGCCTGCGCGCGGCGGCCAAGGCGGCCGGTCTGAGCGTATTGGTGCAGGGGCCGGGACCGATGTTTCACATGGGCTTCACGTCGCTGCGGCGCGTGGTGGATTATCGCGGCACGCTGCGTTACGACCGGGCCAAATACAACCGGTTCTGCGCCGCGATGCTCGACCGCGGCGTGTGGCTCATCGGCCGCGGGTTCTGGTATGTCGGCGCGGCGCACACCGAGCAGGACATCAAGCAAACAATCGCCGCCGCCGTGGAAGCGTTGAAACGCCTCTGAACCGTCTCCGTGCAACTGCAAACCGGCGCTGCAGCTTTTATCGCTGCACCGTTTTAGTGAGACGATCGTATCACCAAATTGAGGCAGAGCTTTCCGAACCAATCCCGTGTGTGTCCGGCCTCAGCGATGCGCCTCCGTTTCCTGAGACGATCGTCTCAAGCAATGGAGGCACCGGTCTCTGAACTGCCGCGGGCATCTATTTCTTCTTCGGCGCGGCTTGCTTCGGTTTCCCCTCGAAGAAGTAGTGACGCGCGTAGTGGGTGGCAATCTGGGCGGTCTGCGCGATGTAACCGAGTTCGTTGTCGAGTTTATACTCCTCCGGAACCGGCTGCAGGAAATCGAACCGGGCCAATTGCGTGCCGTCCGGCGCGCTGAACGTCAACTGAATGCGCGCCTGACCCAGCGGCGGGATGGGCTGCATCTCGGCTTCCGGGCCGATGAAAACCCGCCCGCCCTTTCCAGGACCGGGCACCGCGCGCGGCACACGGCGCGCCGGAAACGGCGGTTGCGGCTGGATGAAATGCAGGAACTTGATGTGAATGAGCAATCCGTGCTTGCCCAGCGTGAAACCCGGCTTCGCGCGCTCCAATTCCCGCTCGGTCCACCACCGGATGCGCGATTCCACCTCCAGCGGCACCACCGTGGGATCGTGTTCAACACTCACCTGCGCCTCGGCGAACTTCAAAATCGTTTTGGGCGGCGGATAGATCGGTTTGTCTTCGGCGCCGCGCGCAGCCCCCGCCAGACACGCCATGCCACACAGAGTCAAACTCAGCATCACCTTTTTCATGGCCGAAACTACCACCTCGGCCCCGGCGCGGCAAACCCGTCCACGCAACCAATCCACGCAGCGCCAGTCGCAGGTTCACTCCTCACTCATCACTCCTCACGCCAGTCGCGTCAAACCCGTCACTGCGGCGCCAGTTGCAGGCGGTCCGCCGAGAAGTTCGCGCTTTTCCATGTCGGAAAATACGCCGCGCCAATCGGTGTGGTCCGCAGCTTGGCGGCGTCCGCGCCGGCCTCGAGCGCTTTGTAGAGACGGAACTGCGGGCCGGTGTAGGTGAGTTGGAACCGGCCCAGCGTCTCCGGCGCAAAGTGCAGCCGGTAGGCCACACATTCGCGCGAGACAATCATGTGGTTGCTGTCATAGCGCAACCCGCCCGGTCGCAGGTCGGTCATCGTCGCGGCCGCTACGATCAGATAGCGCGCCCCGTGCCGCTCGCAGAACCCCGCCAGGTCGCTCTCTTTGCCGAACAACGCATCGCCAAATTCGCGCAGCCGCTTCCGATGGCCCGGTTTGAGCGCGTCATTCTGCAACACCACCGGCCGGCCTGTATCGGCGGCCAGCGTGCCGCTCAACGCTGGCGGCGCCAACAGCGTCGCGCTCGGCTCAGTGCGATAGCGGATCTGTTTGACCAGACTCAACACTTGGCTGCGATTGGGGAACTCGTTGACCCCGCTCAGATACCGCAGGCCGATGACGTTGACCACCAGCGCCAGCGCCAGCAACACCGCCGCGGCCAGCCGCGGCCGGTGGCCCAGCCGCCACAACGGCGGATAACGGCCGACGTTCAGCGCGAAATCCACCAATGAGCCGGCCATCACCGCCGCCGACCACGCAAACCAACCGTCCAACCGCGCGGCCAACACCCACAGCACCGCCGTCACGATGGTCATCACCATCAGCACCGCGCGCCCCAGCGGCAACGTCACCCGCGCCCCGCTCGCGATGGCCACCGAGCCGACCGCGTGCCGCGCCTGGATGTAAGGCAACGTCACCGCCAGCGGCACCAGCAGCAGAAGACCGCCCGCCGATCCCCACAACACCGCTGCATCCGGACTCGGCAACGCCTGCGCCCACAACAGCCGCACGTCGTCATTCAGCGCGTAAGGCGCCAGCGGCATCTGGCCGAAATACTCGATCTTGGCGGCCACCAGTCTCGCCCACAGCGGATAGTCCGCCAGCTTCGAGCGCGTCAACCAGCGCGTCAACAGCGCCACCGTCACCAGCCCGGTGAACGACAGCAGATAGAGGCCCAGCGGCACCAAACGCCGCCGCCAGCGAAACGCCCGCGGCATGAACCGCGCCACATCCTCCATCAACCGCCACCGCGCCGGCAGCCGCATCCGGCGCAACACGCCGCCCAGCAACACCCAGCCCGCGCCGAAGATCACCGGGAACGACCACGCCACGCCCTGCGCGGCCAGCGCCGGCGCCGTCAATCCCGCGCCCACCATCGCCAGCCCCAACAGCGACGCCGGCAGGTAAAGCGACCGGCCTTGAATCGTTCGCGGCGTGACCAGCGGACGCGCTTCCGTCACCAGATCAATCGTCAGCAGCCGATAATCAATCGCCGCCGCCACCACCACCAACAGAAACAGAAACCATTGCGCCCCCGGCCACATCGTCAACGTCCACCAGCAGCAGCCAGCCGCCAACAGCGCGCGGGCCGTGCTGCGCCGCGCCACCGCCGTCAGCGCCAGATGCACCATCAGAAACAACCACGGCATCGCCACATCCGCCGCCGACAGCCGCGCCGCGCTGCTCGCGTGCAGGCCGCCGAACGACCCCACCCACAAACACGCGCTGACAAGGCCGGCTCGCGACCGTTGCCAGAGGTGCCGCGACAACGCGTAGATCGGCCACACTGCCAGCGCCGTCAGCGCGCTCCAACACCAGATCAGAAAAACATGAAACGGCATCTTGAGACGGTCCGCGATCAACCCGCGATACACGCTCGCCGTCAGTTTCTCCACCACCCAACTGTCCGCCTCGCGCGGCGACACCCCCTGCGGCCACATCACCGCCCGGTCCCGCGCCGGCATCTGCAAGCCCGCCGCCTGCAGCTTCGCGTAGCGATACCGCAGCGCGCCCTCGTCCGCGAACAACGCCGTGTCGTCCAACCGGCTGAACTCAGGGTTCTCCAGCACGCGCGACGCCTTGAACCAGGTTGCCCCGGCCCACAACGCCACCAGGGCGAACCCGATCGCAACTCGGCGCAAAATTTCAACCGACGACGTCACCTGTCTCCTCAATGCAGTCAGCCCCGAACTCGCGAACGCTTTCGCGAGCAAGTGCTTTCGAGGCGCCGACACCCTAAACCGGACTCGCCTGCCGATTCAATCCCCGTTCTTGCCCGCGGCGCAACGGGTCAGTCAAGCGGGGAGTGTTTCCATCCAGGGTCGGGCGAGGCGTCCCGCCGAGCCGCACAGTCTCTCGACTCAGGCCGGCGGCTCGGCGGGACGCCTCGCCCTACCCCAGAAAACTGACCGGTTGCCCCGCGGCGCACGGCGGTCAGGCGACGCAGTGGACCGGTTGAGTGAGACGTTTTGCCGCAAGCCGAATGTCCCCGTCTGTGCTGCCGGCACTTTGCCGGAAATTTGATGCGGCGCTGCCGCTCGCGGGCGTTTGCAAAAGCCTCCGCAGCGTCCGAGTGCCAGCACGCTCGCCGCACGCTGGTTGTCTCGTTGCGGCGGCAAGTGACGACCCAGCGGTGCCGGCGGTGCCGAGGCCTGCCGAGATGAGCCTTCTGAGGGTTAAGAGGGCGTATGGTTAATTAACCATATGCCATTTGGTGCGCCGGGACCCGAGCTTCTGACACTCGTGCAGCCGCGTCACCCTGTAAGACTGGTCCGCTGCCGGGCGGCCAACCGTTTCATTGCCGCGCGACCAGCGCGCGGTTACACTGCTGCCCACTGAACGCCCGGGAGCGCAGGCGTCCCGCCCGCCAACGCCTTGCGCGGAAACCGGCGGGCGGGACGCCCGCGCTCCCAGGTATCCGTGACTCGTCACTTTGAGATCGGAGACATCACCGGTGAACCAACCGCGCCATACACAACCAGCCGCGCTCGCCGGAGTCGCGCTCTTGTTGTGTGCCGGGCTAATCATCCGTGCCGCCGAGCCGTGGACGCAGCCCGAACTGCGCGCGCTCGCGCGGGAACTGGGCGAGCACGTCGCCGCCCACCACATCAAGCGCGACCCTAAGTCCCCACAGACCGGCATGATTTACAAGTGGTATCGCCCGCGCGACGGCCGCTGGGTGGTGGATCCCGGCCGCAACATGCTCAGCGACGCCGCATGGTTCGCCCACGCGCTTTGCCTGCATCACCGCACCACCCGCGAGGCGTGGTCGCTCGACCTGCTCCGCAAACATCCGCTGCCGTTCTTCAAGAAGGTGCTGACGGAAAGCGACGCGTTGTTCGGCGTCGGCAAAGGGGTCTGCCCGTTCTGGTGGGACGACGGCGCCGCCGTCGCGCTGGCCAGCGGCGCGTCGGTAACCGGCTTTCCAGCCCGGCCGCGTCTGACCAACAACGCGCTCGCGCTGGACCTCGCCACGATGCTCATGACCGCCGATATGCTCGACGGCGACACCGGGCTGACACTCGCCGCCGCCTACCTGATGCACGGCGACCGCGCCTGCTACGGCGACCCCGCCGTGCCGCTGCTGCTCGGCGTCGCCGCGGGAGCGCTCGGTCAGGACGAAACATTGATCGCGCGCTGTCTGCCGATGCTGCCGTGGCTGAACGACGACGGCCCGGCCGGCGACGCTTTCGAGGCGTTCTGCCAGGGCCGCGAAAAAAGTCCCGCCGACGCCCTCGAGGACGCTCTGCGACTCTACCAGGCGCATGTCACCACACAGTCGTGGCAGCCCGTGAACGATGCCGTGGCCGGCAACTTCCTTCGCGCGGTCTGTTCGACTTTGCGGCTGGCCGACCTGTGGTATGACGACACGCCCCGACCGCCGGGCGTCACGCCGTTTGACAACACGATGGTCAGGCTCGGCGAGAAATTCTTTTTCTATCACTCGGACAAACCCGACGCCCCCATCGGCACGCGCCACGGCCCGATGTTGTTGTGCGGCGCGGCGCTGGCGCTGCAACTCCTGGACGCGTTCCCCAACGCCTGGGAGGCGCTGGCGCGCCAGAAACACGCGGACCACTTCCGCGTCAGCGAAAAGCTCGCGCCGATGTCCACACCGGGCGCGAGCGGGCCGGTCGAGCTGGCATGGAGCGCGTCGAGCCTGCAGGTCCGCGCACGAGGACCGCTCAAACTGGATTTCGCCGCCGTGCCGCCCGCCACCGGGGCCGGCGCGACGTTGCAGATAGACGAGGCGGGCCGCGCCACCGTCACCGGCGAGAAAGGCGTGGCGCTGTTAGCGACGTCCGCCCGTCAGGCCGACGGTTCCGTGAACGTCGCCATCCCCTTCACCGTCGAGCGCCGCCAGAAACGCTGGCTCAACGCGCTGGAGAACGCGCGCTGGACGGTCCGCGTCAACGGCGCCGCGCCGCGCGGCCTGTTGTTCCTGAGCACGCCCGAGTCCGTCCGCAGCCGCCTCGCGGTGGAGTTGGGGGGCGGCCTGCGGTTCTGGC